>Ga0157373_10000352_pt1 | contig 36938 bp, 28 predicted proteins | sample C65metaG_FD_113460 | JGI IMG/M metagenome (GOLD analysis project Ga0157373, IMG submission 113460) | Corn rhizosphere microbial communities from Kellogg Biological Station, Michigan, USA - C6-5 metaG | ecosystem: Host-associated > Plants > Roots > Rhizosphere > Soil | place: USA: Michigan... | reverse complement strand
TCGCCGATTAAAGTGGTACGTGAGCTGGGTTCAGAACGTCGTGAGACAGTTTGGTCCCTATCTGCCGTGGGTGTACGAAGCTTGAGAGGATCTGTCCCTAGTACGAGAGGACCGGGATGGACATACCTCTGGTGGACCTGTCGTGGCGCCAGCCGCGCAGCAGGGTAGCTAAGTATGGAATAGATAACCGCTGAAAGCATCTAAGCGGGAAACTAACCTCAAAACAAGGCTTCGCCGAGAGCCGTGGTAGACCACCACGTTGATAGGCCAGGTGTGGAAGCGCCGTGAGGCGTGTAGCTTACTGGTACTAATCGCTCGATCGGCTTGATCGTTCTTCAGTAGAACTCATGCCGTGCGCTTTGTAGCGCAACACCAGTCCCCGGAATAAATCCGGGGATGACGTAGACGATGATGTCTTCTCGTATCCTTTCCGCTGACCTGGTGGCTATGCCGGGGGTTCCCCACCCGATCCCATTCCGAACTCGGTCGTTAAGTCCCCCAGGGCCAATGGTACTTCGTCTTAAGGCGCGGGAGAGTAGGTCGCCGCCAGGTCCGCCGAAAGGATACACTCCGTTTCTGACCCTTCCCTCACGATGCCATCACAGGTTTGCCGCGGGATGGAGCAGCCCGGTAGCTCGTCAGGCTCATAACCTGAAGGTCGCAGGTTCAAATCCTGCTCCCGCACCCAATATTCGATACGAGTTTGCGACATGCCTCCCTTCGGGGAGGTATTTTCGTATGTGGCGAGCGTCTTCGTGTTGATCCTCGGCCCCGGGGTCCATTAGCTTTGTGCAAACAGGCGAGAAAATCCGATGGCCGCTTACGTTATCGCTCAGCTCACAGTGCACGATCGCGAGCGCTATGGCCGTTACGCGGCCGCCTTCCTGCCGACCTTGGCGCCCTATGACGGCCGGTTGCTCGCCGCGGACGAGGCGCCCGAGCTGCTCGAGGGAGATTGGCCGCATCAAAAGGTCGTCCTGATCGCCTTTCCAGACAAGGCGCAAGCGAGGGCCTGGGCCGAGGGCCCGGAGTACCAGGCGATTGCCGGCGACCGTCTGGCAGCCACGACCACCACGGCGCTCATCGTCGACGGCATGCCGGGCTGAACGGCGCCCTTCATAAAAAGCGCAGCCTTGATGTGCCCGATCGATCCGCGCTTACGTCTACGTCGGTAGGGGTAAAGCGTTTGGAGCCGCGCGGCATTGGCGATGACCACACCGTCAGACCCAGCAAGGGACGGCCATCCGGCGGGGCAGGAGGTCGCCGCGTGGGCCGCACGCTATGGCGGGGCCCTGCGCGCCTACTTCTGCAAGCGCGCGCCGTCGGCCGACCCGGACGACCTGGTGCAGGAAGTGTTCCTGCGCCTCCATAGTCGCTCCGAACGCGAGACGGTCGATAACCCCGAACGCTACATCTTCAAGATCGCCAGCTCCGTCCTGGTCGACCGCCACCGCCACGAGCTCGCCCGCGGCCTTGGTCTGCATGACGCGCTGGACGGCGACTTCCAGATCGCCGACGACCTGTCGCCCGAACGCACCCTGATCGGCCGGCAGGAGCATGCCCGCGCCATCACCGCGCTGAAAGCCCTGCCGCCGCGCGCGCGCGCCGCCTTCACCCTGCACCGCTTCGAGCACATGACCTATGCGGCGATCGCGCAGCGGATGGGGATCTCGATCAACGGCGTCAAACACCTGATCGCGCGCGCGCTCGAGCGGTTGAACGAACAGGTGGGTCAGCCATGACCGGCGCGCCTCACCCCACGCCTGACACCATCGAAGCCGTCGCCGCCGACTGGCTGGCGCTGGCGAGATCCGGCCGCATGACGCCGGCGCAGGCCCGCGAGCTCGAGGCCTGGCTCGCCGCCGATGTCGAGCACCGGCTCGCCTACCAATCCATTCAGGACACCTGGCGCCTGTTCGGCGATCTGGAAGACGACCCCGCCGTCATGGAGATCCGCGAGTGGGCGCGGAAGTCCTACAACCGCCCGGTCCAGATGCGCGTCGCCGCGGCCATCGCCGCCGCCGCCGTGCTGAGCGGCGGCTGGTGGAGCTGGTGGGCGAGCACGCCCGCGCCGCTGCCGCCGGAGCTCGTTGCCGCCGCCGCCGAGAACCCGGCCCAGGCGATCAGCACCGGCCTTGGCCAGACCACGACGGCCACCCTGTTCGACGGTTCGGTCGTCACGCTCGACACGGACTCCGCGCTGGTGGCCAGAGAAGTCGGCGGCATCCGACTGATCGAGCTGAAGAAAGGCCGCGCCTTCTTCAAGGTCGCCCATGACACGAGCCGCCCGTTCAAGGTGCTGGCCGCCGGCCGCACGGTCACCGCTACCGGCACCCAGTTCTCCGTCCGCGCCGAGCCGGCCGTCTATCAGGTCACGCTGGTCGAAGGCTCCGTCACTGTGGAGTCGCCACGCGGCCGCTTCCTGCCCGGCCAGGAGAAGAAGCTGACCCCTGGTTGGTCCGTAAAGGCCGACACCGGCGGCGGGCTGGAGGTGGAGAAGGTCAACCTCGTCGCCGACACCAGCTGGCGCACCGGGCGTCTCACCTTCCAGGACGAACCGCTGGGCCAGGCCGCGGCCGAAATGAACCGCTATTCCAAGCGCAAGCTGATCGTCGATCCGGCCGTCGCGGGCACGCCCATCCTCGGCGTCTTCCCGAACGGCGACGTCGATGCCTTCGCGCGCGCCGCCGAGGCCACCAGGATTGCAAGCGTGGCTTATGAGGACGATGCTCGCATCGAACTTGCGCCGCCGAACAACAATTCCGGTCCGGGCAATGTGCACAACATCGAAGGCGCTCCGTCTTCTTGATCAGGGGGCGGTCGTAACGGCCCCCGTCAGAAGGGGGAAATACACCGTGCGCCACTCACGTTCGAATACCGCCCAGCGCCTGATGTGCGGCGCGGCCGCCATCGCCATCCTGTCCTGCGCCGGCATCGCCCACGCCGAAGACCAACGCGCCTTTACGATCGAGCCACAGTCGCTCTCGACGGCGCTCGCCGAATTCGGCGCCCAGAGCGGCCATCCGGTGATGGCCCCGATGGATCTGCTGGGCGCCAAGACGACGCGCGGCTTCTCCGACTCCGCCGAGCCCACCATCGCGCTGGCGCAACTGCTGGACGGCACCGGCCTGACCTTTACGCGCGCCGGCGACACCTTCGCCATCGTGAGGGCCTCCGACCCCCAGTCCGGCAGCGCCGCGGGGGACGGCGCTGACTCTGGGACGGTTCAGGCGCTGATCGTGACGGCGCAGAAGCGTGAGGAGAACATCCAGGATGTGCCGATCGCGATGTCGGCGTTTACGCAGGAAGACCTGACGCGGAGCCAGGTTGCCGGCGGTCCGGACCTGATCACTCAGGTCCCGAACATGACGTTCACGAAGACGAACTTCAGTTCGTATTCGATCCAACTGCGCGGCATCGGCACGCAAGCCATTTCCGCCACAGTGGACCCGGCCGTCGCCGTCGCGTTCAACAACACACCGTTCATCCGTAACCGTTTCTTCGAGCAGGAATTCTACGACCTGCAGCGAGTTGAAGTGCTGCGTGGGCCTCAGGGCACCCTCTACGGCCGCAACGCCACCGCGGGCGTGGTCAACCTGATTTCCGCCAAGCCGAAGTTCACCTACGAGGCGAAGCTCTCGGCGGATGTCGGCAACTACAGCTCCCACCGCATCGAGGGGATGCTCAACATCCCGCTGGCCGAGGACAAGGTCGCCCTGCGCATCGCAGGCGCCTGGACCAAGCGCGAAGGCTATTCCACCAACGAACTGACCAGCAAGGCCATCGACGGACGTGACCTGTGGTCCACCCGCGTGTCCCTGCGCTTTACGCCCACCGACAAGCTCGACGCCAACCTCATATGGGAACACTTCGAGGAAAACGACGATCGTCTTCGCTCCGGCAAGCAGCTGTGCAAGATGGACGTCGTCACCAACGTGGCTGGTTTCGATACGCCGGACTTCTATCGGGGCGTGTCGGATTGGGGCCTGTCCGGACAGGTCTTCGCGGGAGTTCAGCCCAGCTTCAGCCAGGGATGCACGCCCGCCTCGCTCTATGCGCCGGACTCCTTCCAAAAGACCAACCCGCTGGCGCTTCCGTATTTCGTGCCTTTGGGGGCTGTGAGCCTGCCGATTTCGAGGTACCCGTTTGGAGATCCGCTGAGCGGCAAGCCCGTGGATCCCTACGCAAGTCGAACCCAGTCTCGTGACCTTCGCGTCATCGAGGCCGCAGTCGATCCCTCCTATCGCGCCAAGACCGACGTCGTGGAACTGCAGGTCGCCTACGACCTGAGCGACCATCTCACCTTGAATTCGGAAAGCTCCTGGAGTTCCGACTTCATCTTTTCCACCCAGGACTACAACCGGTTCGCCGGCGCGCCGAACGCATTTGGAGTAAACGACAACTCGCTGACGGCCAGCTACTACAGGCAACGAGGTATCCTCAGGGGCGACGGAACCTTCTGCGACCCGCAGATCGGCTGCTCGGACCGGCTGGTGGCGATGGATCTGTCCACCGCCCGCTCGAGCCAGTTCAGCCAGGAGCTGCGCCTAGCGTCGAATTTCGACGGGCCATTCAACTTCAGTCTGGGCGGAAACTTCCTGCGTTACGATACCGAAGACAAATATTATGTCTTCATCAACACCGTAACGATGATCTCGGCGTTCACGACCGACGGTACATTGGGACCGGGCGAAGGCCAATGGATACCCGGCGTCACCGACAACCGGAACTGCCTGACCGATGGCATGGTGGAGCCCCAGTATAGCCAGGCGCAGCCGATCCTACGCTGCACCTACATCGACCCCAACCCCATCACTAACCTCAACGATCTAGGTCACAACTACTTCCTGAGCCGAAATCCGTACAAGCTGATCTCTTATGCGGTGTTCGGAGAGGCCTATTATCAGCTCGCCGACAACCTGAAACTTACGGCCGGTTTGCGCTGGACCGTGGACAAGAAAGAAGCGCCGATGATTCCCAGTTGGCTGCTCGCGGCCAACACGGTGGGTTATCCGGTCGTGGAGACGGTCGAGCAGGAGTGGCGAAAGCCCACGGGACGCCTCGCCATAGACTGGAAGCCTGATCTCGCTTTTACCGACCAGACGATGGTCTACGCTTCGTTCGCGCACGGCTACAAGGCCGGGGGGATGAACCCGCCGCCCTACGGAAAGGCGATCATTACGTTCGGGATCACCGACGCCATCGGAGATCTAGTTACCGCGGCCTCGGCGACGCACCCGAAGACCTTCGATCCTGAATACGTCAACGCCTTCGAGCTGGGCGCCAAGAACACGCTTCTGAATGGCGCCCTGACGCTCAACCTGGCGAGCTTCTACTACGACTACAAAGGCTATCAGCTCTCCCAGATCATTGACCGTTCGGCGGTGACCCAAAACTTCGATACCGATGTCTGGGGACTTGAACTCGAAGCCGACTGGCGGCCGGTCGAGAACCTGCGGCTGGGCATGAAGCTCGGGTATGAAAAGACCAAAGTCGCCGACGGGTCGAAGGCCATCGACGTCATGGACCGCACGGCGGGTAACAAGGATTGGGTGCTCGCCAGGCCGTTTCCCTCTCTTCCGTCCAACTGCGTGCTGCCGGCCTGGCTCTTTGTCGGCAATACGGTCGATTGGAGTCTGGATCCCGTGCACACCAACCCGGCGCTGGTCAACGTCGGCGGCAAGGGCGGCGGCAATCCCGGAGGCTGCGAGCTTACCTATCTGATGGGGCTGGACCCGGCCTTTACCATGTCGGCTAACGACGGGCAGATTCCGGCCGTGCTGCCGCAGTTTCGGCATGGCATCGACTATGCAGCCTGGAATAATGACCTCGCCCACTATCCGTGCTGGCCGAGGGACCCGGGAACCGGTCAGCCCTATACGCTCACGACGCGCGACTATCCTGGCGTAGACCCAGCCTGCTTGGCGGCCATGTCCAACAATGGTGAAGGGTTCTACAAGGACCTATCGGGTAACGAGCTGCCCAATGCCCCGCACATAACCGCCACGATCACGGCGGACTACACTCTGCCGCTGCCGAACAGCTGGCTGGCGACGTTCCACACCGACCTCTACTACCAGTCGGAGGCTTGGACCCGGATCTTCAACACCGAGGGCTACGACAAGCTCAAGGCGTATTCCAACATCAACCTAGCGGCCATCTTCACCAACGAAGACGCGGGCTGGAAGGTGATGGCCTACGTCAAGAATGTCCTCAACCGCGACAGCATCACCGGCGCCTTCCTGAACTCGGACGACAGCGGCCTGACCACCAACGTCTTCCTGACCGAACCCAGGCTATATGGTCTGCGGGTCACCAAGGAATTCAGCGGCGGTCCGTGGTGGACGGGGGCCAGCCCGGATCACGAAGGACCGTTCCCGCTGACCATTGAGCTGGGCGGCCAGATTCAGCACCAGGACGCACCCTATGAGACCCTTCACGCGGACTGGGTGGACGCGCTGCCATCGTCAATCGCGCTGGACAATGTCCAGAACCGCGAGTTCGACACCGGCGATGGCCGCTCGCTGGCGCTTAGCTACCGGCCGACGGGATCGCCCTGGTCAATCTCGGCCGGCGTCCGCTACGGCCGGACGAATACCGATACGGCGAGGAGCAACGCGGCCGCCACCGAAGTCGTGGAAGCCTGCTACACGACCAACCCCAAGTACGCGGCCGTCTTCTGCGAGCCTCCGTACACCTTCTACGGGCTGAACTTCGCATTCCTCGACCATGTCGAGACGACAAGCTGGTCAGACGCCGAGTCCCGCAGCGGGGAAAAGCACACGTTCGTTGATTTTGCGGTGGGCCGTGACTTCGGCCTGGGCTCTACCCTGGCGTCCACCATCTCCGGCGGTCTTCGCTATGGCGATTTCAGCTCGCAGACCCGGTGGGCGGCAAACGCCCAAAGCGGATGGAACATACCCGATGGCTGGAGCAAGTATGATCCGCAGTACCAGGCGAGCTTTACGCGCCGGCACGTAAGTCTGGACGCGGAACGAGAGTTCAAGGGCGCGGGCCCGACAGCGTCCTGGGAGGCGGCGATACCGCTGTGGGGTGATGGTCAGACCGGACGCTTGGCCGTGAACTGGTCGGTGACCGGCGGCGTGCTCATCGGAAAGCAGAAGACGGAGATCAAAGGCCAGGACGAAACCGTTCTGCACCAGGGCCGCCTTGGAGGGCGAACGCAATACGTCTCCGACAGGTCGAAGTCCCGCATCACCAGCACCCTGCCCGTTCTGGATACCGATGTGGTGGCCATCGATATCATGCGGTCGAAGGAGGTCGCCGCGCCTCTTCTCGACCTGTCATTGGGCCTCTCCTACGATGTCAGTCGGATCAAGGTGTCCACCGGCTATCGTTGGGAGCGCTACTTCGATGTTCTCGACGTCGGTTACCAGACGGAAAAGAAGGCCGACCGCACCTACGACGGTCCCTACTTCAAGGTCGCCGTCGGCTTCGGCGGCTAGGGTCCCCTCCGGCTTCGGTCCCCTCTGAACCGGATCAACTCAAGGCGGCGGGCGCAAACCCGCCGCCTTTTTCTTTGCAAAAGCGCATCGGCCGATCTGGGGTATTGTCGCAAACACCCCCTCTAGGGGTTTAGGAGCCCTCCGCGTCGGGGGAGGGGTGTTTGGGTGAAACGGTCGATGGCTGCGCCTTGCGAACCGTCCGCGGCTGACACTTCCGCCCCTTCGGAGGCGGAGTTCCGCGCGTGGATGGCGCAGTACGGGCCGGGGCTTCGCCGCTACTTCCAGCGCCGCGCCGACCCCGCCGAGGCCGACGACCTGGTGCAGGAGGTGTTCCTGGCCATGCACCGGCGCGTCGACACCAGCCCGATCGAGAACGTGCAGGGCTACCTGTTCCGCGTCGCCGCCGGGGTGCTCTCCAAGCGGCCGGCTCGCACGCCCACCGGCGATCCGATCCCGGAGAGTTTCTCGCTGGCCGACGAGCTGTCGCCCGAGCGCCGGCTGCTCGGCCGTGAGGCGCTCACTCGTCTGGTCACCGCGCTCCAGGCCCTGCCGCCCCGCGCCCGGCAGGCCTTCACCCTGCATCGCTTCGAGGAGATGACCTACGCCGCCATCGCCGCGCGCATGGGCGTCTCCGTCAGCGCCATCGAGCAGCTGATCTCCCGCGCGTCGGAGCGCCTGACCGCAGCCATGGAGGAGCGGGCATGAGCGCCTCCGAGCTGCCCAACGTCCATCGCCAGGCCGCCAACTGGTTCGCCCGCAAGCGCTCCGGCGCCATGACGGTGCACGAAGCCGCCGAGCTCGATGCCTGGCTGGCCGCTGATCCCGAACACCAGATGGCGCTCGATTCCGTCGAGCTGATGTGGGCCGCCTCCGAGGCCATCCGCCACGAGCCCGCCGTGCTGGCCATCCGCGAGGAGGCGCTGGGCGCACGCCGGCCGCACCGGCGCTGGGCGTTCGGCGCGATCGCCGCCAGCCTCGCCGCTCTGGTCGTCACCGGCGCGGTCTACACGAGCCAACACAATGCGCTGACGCCCGGTCCGCGCACCTTCTCCACCAGCCCGGGCCAGACCACCACCATCACCCTGCCGGACGGCTCCAAGGTGACGCTGGACGCCGACACCGTCGTGCGCGCCCACGAGACCCGCAACCGCCGCAGCCTCGACCTGATCCGCGGCCGCGCCTTCTTCCGCGTGGCGAAGGATCCGTCGCGGCCGTTCGTGGTCGCCGCGCGCGACAAGACCGTCACCGCCGTCGGCACCGCCTTCGACGTCGCCCTGCGGCCGGACGGCGTGAAAGTCACCCTGCTCGAGGGCAAGGTAAAGGTCGATGCGCCCGCCGCCGCGCCCAGCCCGCTCGCGCCGCTGCGCCACCAGTCCACGGAGATGACCGCGGGTTCGCAGCTGACGGCGCCCGACGACGGCTCCTGGCGCATGGCCAAGATCGACGCCAGCGAGGAGACCAGCTGGGCCGCCGGGCAACTCGTCTTCGCCGGCAAGTCGCTGTCGGAAGTGGCCAGCGAATTGAACCGCCGCTCCGACAAAAAGGTGGTCATCGCCGACGCCTCGGTCGGCCGCGCCGTGATCAGCGGCAGTTTCGACGCCGGCGATGTGGAAGGCTTCGTCCGCGCCGTGCAGGGCTATGGTCTCGCGCGCGTCGCCAAGGAAACCAACGAGGAGATCGAACTCGCCGCGCCGTAAGCGGCCGCCAACATTTTCTGCAAAAGGGCGTCTGGGGTTTTTTCCGGCCGCCCCCCTCTAACGAGACAAGGGGAGACGCGAAGTCTTCCCGAACCAAAGGGGGAAGACGAGATGGGGTACAGGGGCAGGTCTTATCACGCGTGGTTGCTGGGCAGCGCCGCCGCGATCGCCATATCGAGCGCCGCCAGCGCGGCCGACAACGCGCAATTCGACATCGCGCCCCAGCCGCTCGCCTCGGCCCTCAACGAATTCAGCCTGCAGAGCCATCAGTCGGTCCTGTTCACGACGGATCTGGCCGCGGCGAAGTCTTCGCAAGGCGTCTCCGGCCAGGTGCAGGTGGCCGACGCCCTCTCCAGCCTGCTCACCGGCACGGGCCTGACCTGGAAGAAACAGGGCGACACCTTCCTGATCGTGAGCGCCTCCGACCCCCAGTCCGGAAGCGCCGCGGGGGACGGCGCTGACGCGGGCACAGTGCAGGCGCTGATCGTTACCGCGCAGAAGCGTGAGGAAAACATCCAGGACGTGCCGATTGCGATGTCAGCGTTTACGCAGGAAGACCTGACGAAGAGCCAGGTGACCGGCGGGCCCGACCTGATGACCCAGGTCCCGAACTTTACCTTCACCAAGACGAACTTCTCAGGTTATTCGATCCAGATCCGGGGCATCGGCACCCAGGCCGTTTCGGCGACGACCGACGCGGCCGTGGCGGTGGCGGAGAACAACACGCCCTTCATCCGTAACCGCTTCTTCGAGCAGGAGTTCTACGATCTGCAGCGGGTGGAAGTGCTGCGCGGGCCGCAAGGCACCCTCTATGGCCGCAATGCGACGGCCGGTGTGGTCAACATCATCACCGCCAAGCCGACCTTCCACTACGAGGCCAAGCTGTCGGCCGACGTCGGCAACTACAGCTCTTCGCGCTTCGAAGGCATGATCAACCTGCCGCTGCTCGACGACCTCGTCGCTCTGCGGCTGGCCGGCGCCTGGACCAAGCGGGACGGCTACGACACCAACCAGGTCACCGGCAACCAGATCGACGGACGCGATCTTTGGTCAACCCGCCTGTCGTTGCGCTTCGAGCCGACGGACAACCTCCACGTCAACCTGATCTGGGAACACTTCAAGGAAGACGACGACCGTCTGCGCTCCGGCAAGCAACTGTGCCATACCGACGAAGTCACCAATGTGGCCGGCTTTACGACCACGCACTATCAGGAACTCGCTGAATATGGCCAGGGTGGCCGCTGGGCTGGCGTGCAGGGCGAATTCAGCCAGGGATGCAAGGCCGCGTCTCTCTACGCGCCGGAATCCTTCGAGACGCCGAACGGCCTGTCGCTGCCCTACATCGGGCCGGTCGCGTTGCTGGCGGCGCCTATCGTGGGCGGCGGCGATTCGTTCATCGATCCCTATCTCAGTAACTTCCAGTCACGCAACCTGCGTGTGATCGAGTCCACGGTCGATCCACAATACAAGGCCAACACGGACACTGTGGAACTGCAGGTCGCTTGGGATTTGGCCGACAACCTCACGCTCACGTCCGAGACGGGCTATAACTCGGACACGCTGTTCTCGATGGAAGACTACAACCGGTTCGCCACGGCGCCGGGCCTATTCCTTAATTCAATCGATGGGACCTCCCACGCCTGGGAACGCAACGGCGTGCTGAAGGACGGCTTCTTCTGCGATCCGCAGATCGGCTGCGCCAACCGGCTGGTTGTGGTGGACGCTTCCACCGCGAAATCTCGCCAGTTCAGCCAGGAACTCCGCGTCGCCTCGAATTTCGACGGGCCGTTCAATTTCAGCCTGGGCGCCAACTTCCTGCGCTATGACACAGAAGACAAGTATTATGTCTTTATCAACACGGTTACGGCCGCCGCCGCGATATCAGAGGCAGTGGATAATAGTCGAAGCTTCCGCGGGCCTCTTCCTGACTGGATCCCGAACGTCAGCGACAACCACGAATGCATGCAGTACGGTATGCGGCCGCCCAATACAAATGGAAGTGAGGGCGTATTCGGCTGCGAGTATATTGACCCCAACCCGATCGGCAGCCTCAACGACATGGGGCATAATTACTTCCTCAGCAAAAACCCGTACAAGCTGATCTCTTACGCGGCGTTCGGCGAGGCTTACTACAACATCACGCCGCAGCTGAAGCTTACGGCGGGGCTGCGCTGGACCGTTGACAAGAAGGAAGCGCCGCGCATCCCGAGCTGGCTGCTGGGCGCTGAGACCGCCGGCTATCCCGTGGCCGAAGTGGTCAAGCAGACCTGGCGTGAACCGACCGGCCGTCTCGCGCTCGACTGGAAGCCCGATCTGTCCTTCACGGACGAGACGCTCGTCTATGGCTCCTACGGGCGCGGCTACAAAGCCGGCGGCATGAACCCGCCGCCAGCGGGCCTTGTCTGCACGAGTTTGTGCGAGGGCGCCAACGGGGGAGACTTCCTGGGCGCGGCGACCCACCCGAAGACCTTCAGGCCGGAATTCGTCAATGCCTACGAGCTTGGCACGAAGAACACCCTGCTCGATGGGCGCATGACGCTGAACGGCGACGCCTTCTATTACGACTACACCGGCTACCAGATTTCGCAGATCGTCGATCGCTCGGCGGTCAACCTGAACTTCGACGCCAAGGTTTGGGGCGCGGAACTGGAAGCCGACTGGCGACCGGTCGAGAACCTGCGGCTGGGCCTGAAGCTCGGGTTTGAGAAAACCCGTGTCGCTGACGGCATGAGGGCTGTCGACCTGATGGATCGCACGGCGGGTGACCCCAACTGGGTGATTACGCGTCCGTTCCCGACCTTCCCATCCAACTGCGTCCTGCCAGCCTGGGTATATCTGGGCAACGCAATCGGGTATGAACCAACCAATCCGGAACTGGTCGACGTCGGCGGTAAGCAGGGCGGCAACCCGGGCGGATGCGAGCTGGCCTATGTGCTCAGTCAGGATCCCGCGACGGGTCACGATTACGTGCTCTTCCCCTATTCAAACGGTATCCTGTCGGGCGCGCAGTTCCGGTCGAACGTCAATTACGCCGACTGGAGCACGAACCTGGCGGACTATCCGTGTTGGCCCAACGATCCGAACACTGGCCAGCCTGTACCCATCACCAACGGCATGGCCTACCCCGGCGTCGATCCGCAGTGCCTGGCGGCGCTGTCGAACAACGGCGCGGGCTTCTACAAGAATCTTTCGGGCAAGGAGCTGCCGAACGCGCCGCATATGACCGCGACGCTGACGGCGGACTATACCCTGCCGCTGCCCAACAACTGGCTGATGACGCTGCACGGCGATTTCTACCAGCAGTCGGAAGCCTGGGCGCGGATCTTCAACACGGCCGGCTACGACAAGCTCAAGGCCTACAACAACGTCAACCTGGCGGCCATCTTTACCAACGAGGACGCCGGCTGGAAGGTGATGGCCTACGTCAAGAACGTCTTCGACAAGGCCAACATCACCGGCGCCTTCCTTAATTCCGACGACACGGGCTTGACGACCAACGTCTTCCTCAACGAGCCGCGTCTTTACGGCCTGCGCGTCACCAAGGAATGGACCGGTCAGGGCTGGTGGACGGGTGCGGGGGCAAACCACACCGGACCTTATCCGCTGACGGTGGAAATCTCGGGTCAGGTGCAGCGTCAGGACGCGCCCTATCAGGCGCCGACGGCCAGCTTCATGAGCGCGCTGCCGCCCGAAATCCAGCCGCCCCAGAGCCTGTTCAACCGCGACCTGGACTGGGGCGACGGACGCGAGGTCAAGCTGACCTACCGGCCATCAGGCTCGCAGTGGTCGGTCATGGGCGACCTGCGCTATGGCCGCACCAACAGCAGCACCGCGCGGCTGCATGACGAGAAGGCCGGCGATCCCGTCTGCCGCTTCGGCGGAAAGTACGCGAGCCTCTGCCAGATAGTGAACCAGTATTATGGCGCTGAATATGCCGCACGCTTCTATCGGACGCCGGTGGAATGGTCGGACGCGACCGCGAAGAATCGCGAAGAACATACGGTTGTTGATTTCGCGGTGGGCCGGGATGTGGGGCTGGGCAATTCCTTCAGCCACAGCACGGTTTCGGCGGGCATCCGTTATGCAGACTTCCAGTCGACGACCAACTCGACGCTGCGGACTCTGGCGAATATCGACCTTCGCCCCGGCTGGTTCTTCAACAAGTATCCCGAGACCCACCACGTCTATGAGCAGAACATCGACGCCGAACGCGAGTTCAAGGGCGCCGGGCCGGCCGTTTCCTGGGAGGCTTCGCTGCCGTTGATGCAGACCAACGACGCGGGCCATGTCCAGCTCGACTGGACGGTCACCGGCGGAGCCTTGTTCGGCAAGCAGAAGACGACGCAGACCGGGACGGAGACCGAGCGTTTCTACAGCGGCAACCCCCTCTACTGGCCCGAACCGCAGGTCGGTCCGACGATGGCGATCAGCCTGCCGGCGGCGCGCTCTAAATCGGTCACCGTGCCCGTCGTCGACCTGTCGCTGGGCCTCTCCTACGAAATCCAGCGCATCAAGGTAGGCGCCGGCTATCGCTGGGAACGCTACTTCAACCCCATCGACGGCGGCTATGCCGAGCGCAAGTCCTACGACCGCACCATCGACGGCCCTTACTTCAAGGTCTCCGTCGGCTTTGGCGGCTAGTCACCAACCCTCCGGCTTCGGTCCCCTCTGAACCGGAAACAACTGAGGCGGCGGGTCCCAACCTGTCGCCTCAACTTTTTTCCACGCCCGAGGTGAGGGGGCGCCGCCAAACTGGCTCTAGCGTGTCTGAGGCGTGGTATCTTCGGCGTGGGGCCGGGGATCCGCGGCCTCAGCCTGGGCCAACCGATGCCGCAGCCGCCGGAGCGATCGACCGCCGCCGCATCCTTCCCGCCGGAGTTGCCGGCGCTGGTGGAGGAGTACGGCCCCGCGCTGCGCCGCTACTTCTTCCGCAAGGTCCCGCCGTCGGAGGTGGAGGACCTGGTTCAGACCGTCTTCCTCAACATGCACCGCCGCGCGTCGGCCGAGCCGGTGGACAGCGTCGAGCGCTATCTGTTTCGCGTCGCCGCCCATGTGCTGGCGCGCCGTCACCGCGATGGACCGGCACGGCTGGGCTTTCGCATGGACGAGCTGGTCGAGCCGATCGAGGACATCTCGCCCGAGCGCATCCTGATCGGCCGCCAGGCGCTGGACCGGCTGCGCGTGGCGCTGGCCGACCTGCCGCCGAAGACGCGCGAGGCCTTCATCCTGCACCGCTATGAGGAGATGACCTACGCCGCCATCGCCGCGCGGCTGCAGATCTCCGTCAGCGGGGTCGAGAAGCTGATCATCCGCGCGCTACGCCAGCTGCGCCAGGCCGTGGAGGGGCAGGCATGAACGACCACCTCTACGATCCACCGGTTGATGACCGCGACGAGATCGCCACCGCCTGGTTCGCGCGGCGTCGCTCCGGCGCGATCACGGCGCTTGAACTCGCCGAGCTGGAGGCCTGGCTGGCGGCCGATCCCGCCAACCGCGCGGCCTATGACGCCGTCGATCTCACCTGGCGCGCGGCCGACGCGCTGCGCTCCGATCCCGAGGTGCTGTCCCTGCGTGAAGAGGCGTTGAGGGCCCGTTACCTGCCGCGGCGAAGGCTGATGGGGGCGGGGTTGGCGGCGGCGGTCGTGGCGGGCGCGGTGGTGCTCTCGCCGCTGGTGCTGACGTCCGTCAACGCCCTGCGCTCGCTGCACGACCAGGAGTTCCGCACCGGCGTCGGCCAGCAGGCGACCGTCAAGCTGCCCGACGGCTCGGTGGTGACGCTGAATACCGACAGCGTCCTTCGCACGCGCACGGACAAGGACCGGCGCCTGCTGTTCCTCGACAAGGGCCAGGCCTTCTTCAAGGTCGCGCATGATCCCAGGCACCCGTTCGTGGTGGCGGCGGGTGGGCGCACGGTCACCGCGCTCGGCACCCAGTTCGACGTGCGCGTCGGCCCCCGCGATTTCCGCGTGACGCTGGTGCAGGGCAAGGTCCGCGTTGAAGCGCCCGCCACCGCCGTCGGTCTGGCGCTGGCCAAGGCCGGCGCGCCGATCGACGCTGGGCCCGTGCAGGCGACGGAGATGACCGCCGGCTCGGAATTCGCCGCCACCGACAACCGCCACTGGAACGTCACCACAACCGACGTCGACAAGGAAACCAGCTGGCTGCACGGCCAGCTGATCTTCGAGCGCGAACGGCTGGGCGAAGTGGCCGAAGAGATGAACCGTTACTCGACCAAGAAGATCGTGGTCGATGGCGACGCGGCCAACATCCCCGTCACGGCCGCCTTCAAACCGGGCGACGTCGACGGCTTCGTGCGCGCGGAGAAGGACTATGGCTTCGTGCAGGTGGTCAGCGAAAACGACAAGACCGTGGAAGTGAAGGCCGCGACCGCGGGCGAAAATTTTCCGGGGTGAGGTGAGGGGTGTGAAAGTTCCCGGCTCTTCGGCATTGAACGGGGGCGTGAAAGCTCCCGACCACCGGGGGAGCGAAATCAATGCGTAATCGAGCCAGGTATTCGGCGCGTCTTCTGTGCGGCACGGCTATGGCCGTGGTCACCATGACCGCCGCGCCCGCCTTCGCCGAGGGCAAGGCGATCAACATCGAGCCGCAGTCGCTGGCCACCGCGCTGCGCGAATTCGCCTCGCAAAGCCAGCAGGCGATCCTGGTTTCGCCGGCGCTGGCCGATAACAAGACATCGCAAGGCGTGCACGACGCGACCGATCCGGAATTGGCGCTGGCGCAGCTGCTGCAGGGCACCGGGCTGACGTGGCGCCGTTCGGGCGAAGCGCTCCTGATCGTGAGCGCCTCTGACCCCCAGTCCGGAAGCGCCGCGGGGGACGGCGCTGAGGGAACCGTCCAGGCGCTGATCGTCACCGCGCAGAAGCGCGAAGAGAATATCCAGGACGTGCCGATCGCAATGTCGGCGTTCACACAGGAAGACCTGACCAGATCTCAGGTGACGGGCGGCCCCGACCTGATGACGCAGGTCCCGAACTTCACCTTCACCAAGACGAATTTTACCGGCTACTCGATCCAGATTCGTGGGATCGGCACGCAAGCTATTTCCGCTACCACGGACGCAGCCGTGGCGGTCGCCGAAAACAACACGCCCTTCATCCGTAACCGCTTCTTCGAGCAGGAGTTCTATGACCTGCAGCGGGTTGAAGTGCTGCGCGGGCCGCAAGGCACGCTCTACGGCCGTAACGCCACGGCCGGCGTCGTCAACATCATCACCGCCAAACCCAGCTTTCACTATGAGGCCAAGCTCTCGGCCGACGTCGGAAACTACAACTCCTCGCGCTTTGAGGGGATGGTCAACCTGCCGCTTGTCGACGACAAGGTGGCTCTGCGGCTGGCCAGCGCCTGGACCAAGCGCGACGGCTACGACACCAATCAGATCACCGGCAATCGCATTGACGGCCGCGACCTGTGGTCGACACGCCTGACCCTGCGTTTCGAGCCGACCGACAGCATCCATGCCAACCTGATGTGGGAACACTTCAAGGAAGACGACGACCGTCTGCGTTCGGGCAAGCAGCTGTGCCATACCCACGAAGTGACGAGCGTCGCGGGATTCCCGACGCCCAATCACAATCAACTGCTGGCGGATTGGGGTCAGACCGTCCTCTTCACGGGCGTGCAGGGCTCGCTCAGTCAGGGATGCGCGCCCGCGTCGCTCTATGCGCCGGAATCCTTCGAGACGCCCAACGGGTTATCGCTGCCCTATTATGGCGCGTTGGCGATGATCGCGGCCCCGGTCACCGGAGGTGGTCTTGCCTTTACCGATCCTTACCTTAGCCGGTTCCAATCACGCGACCTGCGTGTGATCGAATCGACAGTGAATCCGCAATATCGCGCCAACAGTGATCTCGCGGAACTCCAGATTCAATACGATCTCTCCGATCATCTCAGCCTGACCTCCGAAACGGGTTATAATTCGGACACGCTGTTTTCGATGGAGGACTACAACCGGTTCAATACAGCGCCGGGCATCTTTACGCAGCCAAATCTGTTTGACGATCGACGGGCGAACCTCCTGCAACAAGGGCCGGTGGGCGGCATATTCTGTGATCCCCAGATCGGCTGCGCCGACCGTCTTGTCGCCATAGATGTTTCCACAGCCAAGTCGCGCCAGTTCAGTGAGGAGCTGCGGCTGGCGTCGAATTTCGAGGGCGCGTTCAACTTCAGCCTCGGCGCCAACTTCCTGCGCTATGATACCGAGGACAAATACTACGTCTTCATCAACACGCTCAGCGCTTATGCGGCCAAGTCGCCGTATCGGGCGGGGTTCAAGCGCGACGCATTCGGCGGCCCCTTGCCGCCTTATATTCCGAACGTCACCGACAATCATGAGTGCCTGCTGTTTGGTTATCGCGCTCCCGACCCGAACGTCGCGGAAAACGTCGCCGGCTGCGTCTACATGGACCCCAACCCGATCGGCAGCCTCAACGACCTAGGTCACAACTATTTCCTCAGCAAGAACCCATACAAGCTGATCTCCTATGCTGTGTTCGGAGAGGCTTATTACAATATCACCGACGCGCTGAAGCTCACGGCGGGCCTGCGATGGACCGTGGACAAGAAGGAAGCGCCGCGCATCCCGAGTTGGGTTCTGGCCGCCGATTCCGTCGGTTATCCGGTTGCGGAAGTGGTGAACCAGGAGTGGCGCGAACCTACGGGACGACTGACGCTGGACTGGAAACCGCACCTGTCGTTCACCGACGAGACGCTCGTCTATGCGTCGTTTGCACATGGCTACAAGGCTGGCGGGGCCAACCCGCCCTCTACTGGCGTCGTCTGCGGGTCGAACAATTGCAACGGCGTCACGCAGACGGCGTTGGTCGGCTATTCGGCGGCCCACCCAAAGACCTTCGACCCGGAGTTCGTCAACGCTTATGAGATCGGAACGAAGAACACGCTCCTGGGCGGGCGGCTGACGCTCAACGCCGATACTTTCTACTACGACTACACGGGCTATCAGATCTCGCAGATCGTCGACCGTTCAGCCGTGAACCTGAATTTCGACGCCAAAATCTGGGGCGCGGAACTGGAAGCAGACTGGCGGCCGTTAGAGAATCTGCGACTTGGACTGAAGTTGGGTTACGAAGACACCAAAGTCGCCGACGGCGCCAAGGCCATCGACCTGATGGATCGCACGGCGAGCGATCCCAACTGGCTCGTGGTCAGTCCCTTCCCGTCCTTCCCATCCAACTGTGTCCTGCCGACGTGGCTGTTCGTGGGCAATACGACCACCTGGAGCAGCAACGGTTCGAACCCCGCGCCCGTGGGCGTCGGCGGCATAGGCGGCGGCAACATGGGCGGGTGCGAGTTCGCCTACGTGCTCGGCCAGGATCCGGCAACCGGCAATCCCTACCAGGTGAATCCTTATACGGCTAATCCATCCCTGCCTGGGTTCGGCTTCCGGCACAACGTGGATTACGCCACCTGGAGCAGCAATCCCGCAGACTATCCCTGCTGGCCGACCGGCGTGCCGATCACCAACGGCATGTCATTCCCCGGCGTCGATCCTGAGTGCCTCGCGAGGCTGTCGAACAACGGCACAGGGCTATACAAGGACCTTTCGGGTAACGCGCTGCCCAATGCGCCGCACGTTACGGCGACGCTCACCGTCGATTACACCGTGCCGCTGCCAAACAGCTGGCTGGTGACACTGCACGGCGATTTCTATCGGCAGTCGGAAGCCTGGGCGCGGATATTCAACACCCCAGGCTATGACAAGCTGAAGGCCTATAACAACGTCAACCTGGCGGCGATCTTCGCAAATGAGGACGCCGGCTGGAAGGTGATGGCCTATGTCAAGAACGTCTTCGACAGGACCAACATCACCGGCGCCTTCTTGAACTCAGACGACACGGGCCTGACCACCAACGTCTTTCTTAATGAGCCTCGTCTTTACGGGCTTAGGGTCACGAAGGAGTGGACAGGGCAGAGCTGGTGGACCGGCGCCAACCCGAACCACACCGGGCCCAACCCGCTCACGGTGGAAGTCGGCGGCGAGGTGCAGCATTGGGATGCGCCGAGTGAGGTCTTCACGCCTCAGACGCTCGCCAATCTTCCTCCGACGCTTGACGTTACCAATATCGAGAACCGTCGGCTCGACTGGGGCGACGGGCACTCGGTCAAGTTGACCTATCGGCCGGAGGGTTCGCCGTGGTCGATCTCGGGGGGAGTGCGCTACGGCCGCACCAATGTTTCGACGCGGGATCACCACGAAACGGAGCAATTCCCGGCGGGTGTGTGCGCCTTCCCGGCCTCGCTTTACGGTGGATTGTTCAAGAAGGCTTTCTGCGATCCAACCTACCTTTTCTACGGTCATTCTTATTACAATCCCCTTTTGGTAGCCCACGGCCAGACCTGGTCGCAAGGTGAGGCGAGAGACCGGGAGGAACACACAATCGTCGACTTCGACGTCGGGCGCGACGTGGGTCTAGGCGCACTCACGGCCTCGAAACTCTCGACGGGAGTCCGCTACGGCGACTTCAATTCGCAAAGCCGCTTCAGCGCCAGCGGTCAGGGAGGCTGGACCATTCCGGAGGGCTGGCGCTCCACCTCGGTCCCGGTCAGTCACAACGGCTATGACGCCCACGTCTCGGCCGACAGAGAGTTCAGAGGCGCCGGACCTGCGCTGGGCTGGGATGCGGATCTGCATCTTCTCGGCAGCGACCAGACGGGCCACGTCGATCTCGATTGGAGCGTCACGGGCGGCGTTCTCTTCGGCAAGCAGAAGACGACGATCGCGGGTCAGGAGCGGTCAGCATTTTATTCCGGCTACTACTTTCCCTGGCCGATACCGCAGGTGGGGCCGGCGACAATCATTCCGCTCGACCAGAGCCGTTCGAAGTCGGTTTCCGTGCCCGTCGTCGATCTGTCGCTAGGCATTTCCTACGATATCCAGCGGATCAAGGTATCCACGGGCTATCGCTGGGAGCGTTACTTCAACGTGCTCGACACCGGCTATGCCGAGCGCAAGCAGGCCGACCGCACCATCGATGGGCCGTACTTCAAGATCGCCGTCGGTTTCGGCGGCTAGGTTTCCCTCCGGCTTCGGTCCCCTCTGAACCGGATCAACTGAAGGCGGCTCGCCAGTCGGCGGTCGCCTTTTTCTTTGGCTGAACGGCGCCCGCGCCTCAGCTGCGTCAGAATGGCGCGGCCCAAAATGAGCCTTACCGGAAAAATAACCGTAAATTCTAATTCCCGAGAAACCCTCGCCCCATAATTGTTCAGGTCAGGGTTGTTTTCTTAGCGGCAAAGGCGTCGGGGCCATGAAGCTGCGTCAGCTTACGATTTCCGCCTTTCTGGCGGCCGTGACGCTTATCCTTGCGCCTGCCGGCGCGAACGCCATGACCTTCGAACGGGTCGACGGCGCGCAGATCTGCAAGACCGATCCCTGCGTGCTCGCCACCGGCGAGATCGAGAAGGGCACGGCGGGCGAATTTCGCTCCTTCATCCGCGCAAGCGACATCCATGCCGGCGCCACGGTGGTGTTCGATTCTCCCGGCGGCGCCCTGCTGGAGAGCCTGGCGCTAGGCCGGGCGATCCGCGACGCGGGCCTCTACACCGCCATCGGCCGCTATGACCGGGAGCGGGGCGAGTTCACCACCGGCGCGGCTTGCATTTCGGCCTGCGCCTACGCCTTCCTGGGCGGCGTGCAGCGGGACGTCGGGGCCAAGGCGCGCTTTGGCGTGCACCAGTTCGCCGCCGCGCCCGGCGTGCCGGACTCGGTCAGCGTCTCCGACGCCCAGGCGCTGATGGGACTGATCTCGGCCTACATGACCCGGATGGTCGGCAACAGCAGCCTGCTGGTGCTGGCGGCCGGCACCCCGCCCAGCGGCTCGTACTGGCTGTCCTCGCGCGAACTGCGCAACTGCGCGGTGGTGACCAACTAGGTCAGTAGCGCAGCGGCACAACCATGCTGGAGTCGAAGTTGAAGGTCTTCGAGGCCATGAAAGGCGAGGTCAGCGTATAGGCGTAGGTCCAGCTCAGCGTCGCGATCCCGCCGCCCGTGCCCACAGCCGTCGTCGTCTTGGTCAGCGTCACCGCGTTGGGATCGGCGGCCGACAGCTGTGACCTCACGTTGGTCTGGATCGTGGCGGCCGAGGTGGTCGGATCCTTGATCAGCAGACGCGTGGAGCGTTCCACCGCATGGCGCACCTCCGCTCCGCAATAGAGCGCCCAGCCGAGGTTGAGGATGCCGAAGACGAAGGTGATGAAGACAGGCAGGACCAGCGCCAGCTCGACCGCGGCGGCGCCCGAATTCCATCCTTTACGCGACCTGCGCATCAGCGTGTCCGCACCTGCTGTGAGGCGGTAAGCGTCTTCGAATGCCCGCCGAGTTCCGCGTAGTCCTGGGAGGTGGTGATGGTGGTCACCTTCTGCGGATAGTCGCCGTCGGGGCAGGCGGTCGAGCAGTCGTTGACCGCGCCGGCGCAGAGGCACTGTTGGCTGACCGACACCGTCCCCGTATCGGGCTTGTCGTCCCAGGAGGCGGTGACGACGGTCGAGATGTCGCTGGTCGTGTCGCTGGTTGTCAGCGCGTACTGCGCGCCGGCGTTCACCGCCTCGCGCATCTTGCTGTAGGCGACGATTTCCAGGCCGTAGGTGCCGACGCCGACCATCAGGGTGACCAGGATCGGTGCGACAAGCCCGAATTCGACCGCCGCGGTTCCGTCCTTGTTTCGGAAGAAGTTGAATCTCATCGTTCTCATCCCACCAGATAAGGCCGGCCGCCGACCTGGATCGGGCCCATGCCGTAGGCAGTGCAGTCGACCGCCAGGTTCGTGTTGCCGGTCCACTCGATCGTATTGGCCACGACCTGGGTGCAGCCGTTGAAGCCGGAGAAGTTGCCGGCATAGACCACGTTGTCGTTGGGGAAGTAGATCGTGCCGGTCATCGTCGAGGACGGATCGCCGGTGAAACTCATCGATGTCGCCGAGCCGGTCCGGTCGCCCATCATCAACATGCCCGCGTAGGTTCCGGTGGTTGGCGCCTTCACGTTGATGAGGGCGTTACCGTTCATCGAGATGGTCGCCCCGTTCAGGAATACCAGGGTGCAGGCGTTGCAGGCGATGCCGCCGCCGCCGTTCACAGTCACCTGCGAACCGTTGAAGATGTAGGTCCCGTCACCGAGCGTGAAGTTCTTGTTTATGTTGATGTTGCTGTCGCAGTAGGTGCCGGCCGATTTCGTGACCGTTCCCGTCCAGTTTTGGCAGGTCCCCGCCGACGGGATGGGCACGTTCTTATAGGGATCGGATACCGGCGGCAGGTTCGTCAGAGCCGCTGTGCAGGTCGCGTCGGTAAACGTGACGCTTGCGTTCAGGTTCACGCCGCCGGCGGTCGTCATGCAGGGCATGCTGGTCGAGGCCGACCCGGCGGTGACGATAGACTGGCTCGAAACCGAGTTCGAGCTGACCACGCAGCCGGAGATATTCATCGCGCCATTGCCGTGAATCCAGACCGAGTTGGACGCCGACTTGGAGAGCGCCAGCAGGCAGGCGTTGCTGCTCGGATCGTACTTGGCCGTCGCCGTCACGTGCAGGACGACGGGCGTTGTGCTGAAGATGGCGCTGAAACCCCGCGTCACCGACCGCGTCATCGAGACATCGACCGTGCGCGCGTCGGAAGGATAGGTCGCCGACGGGGTCACCTCCGTGATGGTGTCGGTGCCGCTCGTATAGCCGTTGAGCGTGGCCGCGGCGGTGGCGCTCGACAGCATCTCGGAGGTGTTGCCCTCATGAAGCTCGAGCGCGGCCGCGTAAACGGCGGCGTCCGCCGCCTGCTGCAGGTGCAGCTGGCTATAATACCAGTAGCCGGTCTCGACCCCGAGGCCGGCGCCGCCGACGATCATCGGCATGAGCAAGGCCGCCATCACGGCGATGTTGCCCTTCCTGTTTTTCCAGAACTTCATGGCGCGTCCGCCCTCTCGCCCGGTCTTTGAGCGGACAGAATGGCTCAGGCGTCGTTTAAAGGTGGTGAGCGAACAGGGTGAACGGATCGTTATCCATGTCTTGCCCTCCCACGAAGGCCGGGGGCTCTGGCAAAAAGACAAATCACTCAATACTGCGGCTATCTCTGGGGCCCGGCCTTCGCCGGGATGATCGGAACGGGTGGATGCTGAGCGCGTGACCATCGCTTCCCTGCACGCCGTGGAAGTGGACTACCCGCGCGGCAAGGCGCTGGGACCGTTCGACCTGTCGCTGGCGGTGGGCGAGATCGTGGCGCTGGTCGGGCCGTCTGGCTGCGGAAAGTCCACGGCGCTGCGGCTGCTGGCCGGGCTCGAGACGCCCACGCGCGGCAGCGTCCAGCGAGCGGCCGGACGAGGGGAGACCTCGGTGGTCTTCCAGTCCCCCACGCTGGCGCCCTGGCTCAGCGCCACCGCCAACGTCGCGCTGCCGCTGGAGCTGGCGGGCATGGCGCGCGGACAGGCGAGGGCGGAGGCTGTCGCGGCGTTGGATCGGGTGGGGTTGTCGGGCGCTGAAGACGCCCGCCCGGCGCAGCTCTCCGGCGGCATGGCCATGCGGGTCTCGCTGGCGCGGGCGCTGGTCACCAGGCCGAAGCTGCTTCTGCTCGATGAACCCTTCGCCGCCCTGGACGAGATCACCCGCCGCGCGCTCGCCGACGACGTCCTGGCGCTGTGCGCCGAGCTGAAGCCGGCGGTGGTGTTCGTGACCCACAACGTCGAGGAGGCCGTCTACATGGCCTCGCGCGTCATCGTGATGACTCCCGGCCCCGGCCGCGCCGCTGGTGAGACGGCCATCGACGCGCCGATCCCTCGTCCGGCGCAATTTCGCACCACGCCGCGGTTCCGCGAGGCGGCCGAGCATGTCTCCGCCCAACTGGCTAGCGCCATGAGCGTCGCCGCATGAAGCGCCTGGCCGCCATAGCCGCGCCGCTGGTGCTGGTCGCTATCCTGCTGGCGATTTGGGAGGTCTCGTGCCGGGCGCTGAACGTACCCGCCTACTTCCTGCCCGCGCCTTCGGACATCGGCCGCAGCCTTGCCGAAAACGCACCGCTGTTGCTGGTGTCGGCCTGGCGCACGCTGGAGATGGCGCTGCTGGCGCTGCTGACGGCGAGCATCATTGCCTGCTCGTTGGCGCTGGTCACCGCCACCAGCCGCACGCTGGAGCGCGCTGTTCAGCCGCTGGCCGTGGTGTTGCAGGTGACGCCGGTGGTGGCCATAGCCCCGCTGGTGGTCATCTGGGCCGGGCTGGCCCATCCGGAGCGGGCGGTCGTGGCGCTGGCGGCGGTGGTCGCCTTCTTCCCCATCTTCTCGGGCGCGCTCACCGGGCTGAAGGCCGCTGATCCGGACCTTGAGCGCCTGTTCGACCTCTATGGCGCCACGCCGACCCAGAAGCTCGCGCGCCTGCGCCTGCCGTCCGCCGTGCCCTTCCTGCTTGAGGGCCACAAGGTCGCGGCGGGCCTGGCGATCATCGGCGCCGTGGTGGCGGAGTTCGTCGCCGGGTCCGGCGGCGCTCAAGGCCTCGCCTGGCGCATCCTCGAAGCCGGCAACCGGCTCCAGACCGCCAAGATGTTCGCAGCGCTGGCGGTGCTGGGCCTGCTCGCGGCGTTGCTCAACGGAGCGGTCCAGTTGATCGAACGCCGGGCGTTGACCTGGTGGCGGGGGCGCTAGGCGCGCTCCTTCGCCCGCTGGAACTCGACCTTCGGATAGCGTTCGCCGACGTAGCCGATGTCCCAGGTGGATTTGGCCAGATAGACGGGCTGGCCGTCGATGTCCTCGGCCATGGCGGTGCGGTGCTTGGAGCCGAAGTCCTCGATGTCGGCCTCCGATCCGCCCAGCCAGCGCGCTTCCGCGTAGGGCGCAGGCTCGAAGACCACTTCCAGCTGGTACTCGTTGGCCAGCCGGTCGGCCATAACCTCGAACTGCAGCTGGCCGACGGCGCCGACGATGAAGTCCGAGCCGATCGTGGGGCGGAAAAGCTGGGTCACGCCCTCTTCGGCCAGGCCCTCGAGCGCCCGCTTCAGGTGTTTGGCCTTCAGCGGATCCTTCACCCGCACCCGCTGCAGGATTTCCGGCGCGAAGTTGGGCAGGCCCGCGAACCGCCAGGCGCCGGTCTCCGACAGGCTGTCGCCGACGCGCAGCACGCCGTGGTTGGGAATGCCGATGACGTCGCCCGCGAACGCTTCCTCGGCCAGCTCGCGGTCGGAGGCGAAGAACATGATGGGCGCGTTGATGCTCATCTGCTTGCCCGTGCCCTGCGCCTTCAGCTTCATCCCGCGCGTGAAGCGGCCGGAGGCCAGCCTCAGGAAGGCGATGCGGTCGCGGTGGTTGGGGTCCATGTTGGCCTGGACCTTGAAGACGAAGCCGGTGACCTCGTCCGAGCCCGGCTCGACCTCCGCGGGCTCGCCGTTTTTCATGGCGCTGGCGGCCTTCGGCGGCGGAGCGAAGTCGCCGATGCCCTTCAGCAGCTCGTCGACCCCGAAGTGGCGCAGCGCCGAGCCGAAGAAGACCGGCGTCATGTGGCCTTCGAGGAAGGACTGGTGGTCGAAGGTCTTGGATGCTTCGCGGACCAGTTCGGCGCCCTCCTCGACCTCGGCCTGCTCGGCCTCGTCCAGGAACTGCGCGACCGAATTGGTCTTCAGCGACACCGCGCCGGGGTGGCCCTGCTCCTTGTCCTTGGAAAAAGGGATGAAGAGGTCGCCCTGCAAGTCCAGCATCCCCTTGAACCGTCCGCCGGATCCGGCCGGCCAGAACAGCGGCGCGGGGTCCAACGCCAGCTTGCTTGCGATCTCATCCAGCAGGGCGAAGGGGTCCTGCGCCTCACGGTCCATCTTGTTGATGAAGGTGATGATCGGGATGTCGCGCAGGCGGCAGACCTCGAACAGTTTCAGGGTCTGCGGCTCGATCCCCTTGGCGGCATCGAGCACCATGATGGCGGCGTCTGCGGCGGTCAGCGTGCGGTAGGTGTCTTCCGAGAAGTCCTCGTGGCCCGGGGTATCGAGCAGGTTGAACATCAGGCCCGCGTGGTCGAACGTCATTACGCTCGCCGAAACCGAAATCCCCCGCTCCCGCTCGATCTTCATCCAGTCAGAGCGGGTGCGCCTGTTCTCGCCGCGCGCCCGCACCGCGCCCGCCGCACGGATCGCGCCGCCGGCCAGCAGCAGGTTCTCCGTCAGCGTCGTCTTGCCGGCGTCCGGGTGGGAGATGATCGCGAAGGTGCGCCGGCGGGCGGCCTCAACGGCGGTCTGGGTGCTCATGGGCGCGGGGGTTAGCCTGCCCGCGCGCGGCTGTCACCTGCGGGACGCCCAATACAATCGCGGTATTGCAAGCGCCGCCTTGCGGGTCTTCCCTTCGCCTACGAGGCCGAAACCGGCCGCAGTTGCGTACCCGGCCGGCCCTGGGGGCGGTCGGAACCCCCCAAACGCAAGGTCAATTCACATGAAACAGCTTATTCGCGCCGTGGCCGTCGCCGCGGTCCTCACCGTCGGCGCCATGGCCGGCTCGGCTAGCGCCCAGAACGCCACGCGCAACTACGACAACGGACCGGTCTGGGAAATCTCCTACATCGAAACCAAGCCCGGCATGTTCGACGACTACATGAACTACGTCGGCGGCCAGTGGCGGGCGTTGAACGAGGCCCAGAAGAAGGCGGGCTATGTGCTCGACTATGATGTGCTGGCGGTCGACCACCCCCGCGACCACGAGCCGGACCTCATCCTGATCGTGAAGTACAAGAACATGGCGGCCTTCGATCAACCGCTGTCCGAAGGCGAGGCGCTGATGGCCAAGACCTTCGGCAGCATGCCCGCGGCCAACCAGGGGATGGTGGCGCGCGAGAGCGTCCGTGTCCTGCGCGGCACCACGCTGGCGCGCGAGCTGACGTTCCTGAAGTAGCGGCTTAACGCTCCTCCACCGCTTCCGTCAGGAAGTGGCGGCCTTCGGCGTCGTCGATCTCGACCACCCACAGGTCGGGGTCGACGCGTCGGGAGCGCTCGATGTAGGCGTCGAGGTCGGCCTCGTCGCCTTTCACCGGCTGCATCCACACCCGCTCGCCGTCGCCCCGGAAGGCTTCGGAGTAGAGCCTGATGGTCCCGGCCCTGCGATCCAGCACCTTGACCAGCACCGCCCCGGCGCGCGGATCGCCCTTGCGCGCCACGACCGCGAAGGCGCCGCCGAGCTCGGCGCGGCGGATGAGGGCGCCGACCCAGATGTCGGTGGACAGCAGCACCTAGCGCGCTTTTCTTTTTCCGCTCATCCCGACGAAAGCCGGGACCCAGTTCTGTCCAGCCAGCACTCCGCTGGAAAGTCCTGGGTCCCGGCTTTCGCCGGGATGAGCGGGGTGAGGGCTAGCGCGGTGGGGCAAACGCCACCACGTTCTCGCCGAGGGTTTCCGGCAGCGGCGACAAGGGCTCGGCCGCGGACTTGAGCACCGGCAGGCGCACGGTGACGGTGGCGCCTTCGCCAAGCGCGCTCTCGATCGCCATCTCGCCGCCGTGCAGCTGGGCGAACGCGCGGACCAGCGACAAGCCCAGTCCCGTGCCCAGCGTCTGGCGGCCTGCCTCTCCCTGCTCATAGGGGCGGCCGATGCGGGCCAGGTCGGCCTGGGAAATGCCGACGCCGTTGTCGGCCACCACCAGCTCGAGAACACCGTCGTAGCCGTGGCAGGTCACGGTCACCGAGCCGCCCTTCGGCGTGAACTTCAGGGCATTGGAGACGAGGTTCAGGACGATCTGCTTGAGCGCGCGGCGATCGGCGTCGACGGGCAGCGCGTTGGGGGGCAGGACGCCGCGCAGCTGCACGCCCGCGCCGTCCGCTTGCACCCGCATCAGGCGCAGGGCCGCGTTCACCGCCTCGCGGCCGTCGAAGATCTCGCGAGCGAGCTGATAGCGCTCGGCCTCGATCTTGGACATGTCGAGGACGTCGTTGATGAGGTCCAGCAGGTGGGCTCCGGACTCGTGGATGAGGTTGCCGTACTCGGCGTACTTGTCGGGCAGCGGCCCGAACATCCGCGCGCGCATGATGTCGGAGAAGCCCATGATGGCGTTGAGCGGTGTGCGCAACTCGTGGCTCATGTTGGCCAGGAAGCGGGCCTTGCCGGCGGCGAGCTGTTCGGCGTCGGACTTGGCCTGCTCGAGCAGCGCCATCTGGTCGCGCTCGTCAGTGGCGTCGCGCAGGATGGCCACCAGGGCGCCCTCGTCACGCCGGACCAGCCGCGCGTCGATGCAGCGGTCGCCGGCGCCGGCGGGCGCAAAGTTGACCTGGGCTTCACCCTCGACCTGGGCCATGCGGACGGCTTCGGCGACGGCGGTGGCGTCGGAGAAGTTGGCGCTGGATGCGAGGCTGCGGCCCACTTCGAGGTCCAGCCCTTCCGGCATTCGGCCGTACATGGCCTGGATATCGCCCTCGCGGCTGAGCAGCAGGCCAAGGTTTGGAAGGTCGCTCAGGATGCCGCGGACCTGCGCCAGTTCGCCGGCCTGCCCGGCGATTTGCACCGAGCCTACGCGTTGCGACATGATCAGGCCCGCGCCGAGGCCAAAGCCGGTGCTCACCAGCGCCAGCAGGGTCAGCCACAGCGACGGTTCGGCCGTCGGCGCGAACGGCGCCACGCCAAGCAGCTGAGTCATCCCGGCGACCATGGCGGCCAGGAACGATAGCGCCGCGCCCTCGGCCAGCCGCCGTCCGCCTCCCAGCGCGCCGGCCGCCGCCACGGGCGCCAAGGTCCAGATCGCCAGCGGGCCGGAAAGACCTCCGCCCAGCACGCAGGCCGCACACGCGCCGATGCCCCACAGGACCATTAGCAGGGAGCGCACGCCGTCGCGGCTGTCGCGTTTCAGGAACAGGCCGGGAAGGGCGGGGATGGCCATCACGCCCGCCGCCATGCCGATCCGCATGGCCTCAGCCGGATAAGCTACCGCCAGCACCTCGCCCACGCCGCCCACGAACAAGAGCCAGCCCGCGCACCAGCCAAGCGCCAGCGAGGCTTTCGCCTGCCGCGCTCGCGCGCGTCGCGCCGCCTGCTCTGTGAGGCCTGCGATCACCTGTTCGTCCGACCTGACGCCCAAAGGCCTGGAATCTGTAAATTACCCGTCTTGAGGCACTGGCGCGAGGCCGGATCGCGCAATCGTTGTGGACGGAAAGGAATTCGTAAGCGGGTTCCGTCATCTTGAGTAGGTCATCTTCAGTGAGGCCGCCCGCGGTCATGTCCAGCACCGTCCGACAGATCCATCCCGCGGCCGAGGCGCGACGCATGCGCCGCGAGGTCCAGATGGACGAGCAGAAGCGCTCGTTCCTGCGGATGGTGAGCCACGAGCTGCGCACGCCGCTGAACGCGGTGATCGGCTTTTCCGAGATCGTTTCGGCCGAGATCTACGGCCCGCTCGGCGCTCCGCAGTACAAGGAATACGCCGATCTGATCCGCCAGAGCGGCTACAAGCTCCTCAAGCTGGTCAACCAGATCGTCGACATCGCCAAGCTCGAAGGCCAGGCGATGGAGCTCGATCTCGAGCCGGAGCTGCTCGACAACGCCATCGAGGATGCGCTGGGCGTGGTCGGCGGCGAAGTCCGCGACCGGAAAATTACGATTGTGGTGGAGAACGAGAGCTCCCTGCCGTCGGTCATGGCCGACAGCAGGGGGCTCCGCACCATGCTGGTCAACCTCCTCCAGAACGCCGTCTGCTATTCGCCCGAGGGCGGCACGATCACCATCTCCGCCTACCGCGAGCGCGATTGCGTCCACCTGGAAATCCGCGACCAGGGCGAGGGCGTCCCGGCCGAGGACATCCCCCGCCTGTTGCGCCCCTTCGAGCAAGGCGAGAATGCGCTGACCCGCTCCAGCCAGGGCGCGGGACTGGGCCTGCCGATCGTGACGCTGCTGGCCCAGGCCATGGGCGGATCGCTGCACCTGCGCTCGGAAGAGGGCCGGGGGCTCACCGCCGAGATCTGCCTGCCGGCCGCGTAGCGGTTGCCACGGGGGCCCGCGGTCCCTAGTTCAGCCGCATGGCTTCGCCTATCGACCAGGAACTTGCCGCGCTCGTCGAGGACTTCGACCTCCTCGGCGATTGGGAAGAGCAGATCCAGTACGTCATCGACCTTGGCCGGACCCTGCCGCCGTTGGCTGAGCGCGAATACGTGGACGCCAACAAGGTCCGGGGCTGCGCCAGCCAGGTCTGGCTGATCACCGAAAAGCAGCCTGACGGGACGCTGGTGTTTCGGGGCGACTCCGATGCGCACCTGGTGAAGGGCCTGATCGCCGTGCTGCTGAAGCTCTATTCGGGGCGGCGTCCGGCGGAGATCCTCGCCTTCGACGCCAAGGCGGCGTTCCAGCGGCTCGGTCTGGCGAATACGCTGACGCCGCAGCGGTCCAATGGCCTTGCCTCGATGATCAACCGCATCCGCTTGGATGCCGAGCGGGCTCAGGCCAACCCGTAGTGGGCGGCCAGCCGCTGTAGGGCCAGTTTCAGCACCGTCTTGCCTGAGCGGCGGGGAAGGCCGAGCGAGCGTTCCGCGGCGTCCAGGGCTGTTCCTGCAAAGCACACGTGCTCCAGCATTTCCTTCAGACCCGGACCCGCCGCCGCCAGCGCGCGGGCGATGCGGTCCTTGGCGGCTCTGGCGCGTTCGGCCGGTTCTATCCCCGCGCCCCGGCCGCCTTTGGCGCGGGGTCCCGCGTCCCAGGCCATGGTCAGGCGGCCCAGCGTGCCGGCCAGGTGGAAATCGTCGCGAAGGCGCTCTCCGGCGGCGGCTTCGGCGGAGGTGAGGAAGGCCTCGCCGTTGGCGTCGCGGCGGCTGGCGAGCCAGGCGATGGGGGACTCGCCGAGGTTCACCTTGCGGGCGACGAGACGGCCGTCCGGTTCGGCGACCAGCCGTTCGCCTTCGCGCACGCCCGGGCGCCCGGGGGGAGGCGCGGGGGGAGAGGCGCGCGCGGGCGCGAGGGTGTAGCCGCCCGTGGTGCGCGGGCGCAGGCCGGGGGACGCGACGAGCACGCGGAAGGCGGCTTCGTCGATGCGCAGCAGCGGGCGTCGGCGTCGGTCGGGCGATCCGCGGACGAGGTAGAGACTGTCCCCGCTTTCGATCCAGGCGCCGGGCCGCGACAGGATGCCGGCGGCGCGGGCGGCAAGACGTTCGCTGCTCATGCCGCCAGCGCCCAGGGTTCGGGCGCCTGACGCAGGCAGGATTCCATGGCGGTCAGCTGGGCGTCGAAGCCCGCGTCGTCGCGCAGGTCCTCGATGCGGTGGCAGGCGTGGCTGGCGGTGGTGCGGTCGCGCCCGAAGGCCGCCGCCACGCGAGCCATCGGCCAGGCGTAGCCGACGTGGGCGAGATACATGGCCATCTGCCGGGCCCTCGCGGCTTTGGCCGTCGCCCGGGTCCGGGCGGCGATCTCGCGGGGCGAAATGCCCGTGGCCATCGAGACCATGCTGGTGACGAAAGCCGCCGCCGCCCGGTCGCGGCGCGGGTCGGGAACACTGTCCCAGAAGTCCTCGTAATCCGGTGCGCTCATCTGTCATCTCCCCCGACAGGTTGCCGACGCTAAAAGTGCGTCAGCCGATGAGCACCACCATAACGTGCAGAGTCGAGCGCGAGGATAAGTTTCCTACTTATCCCCACATTTTAGGAATGACCGCCGAGAGGGGAGACCGCCTAAGCGGCGCGGATACCCGTCAGGTCCGCCGCGACGCCGACGACCGCATCATAGCCCAGGATCATGTCGACATTCTCGCCGTCGCCGGCCAGCGGCAGGCGCATCCACATCAGCGCTGAATGGGGAGCTCCCCGCCACGCCAGGCTGTGACAGCCGACGCCGGGGCGGCGTTCCCTGACCACCTTGTCGAGTTCGGAGCGCCAGTAGTCGGCGGCCTCGCGGCTATAGACATCGCGCAGCGAGCGGCCGGTGATCTCGCGGCCATAGACCGGGTAGAGCCCGGTGCCGGCCAGACGCAGGCGGTAGTCGAACGGATCGCGGTGCACGTCGATCAGGCTGACGGTCGGCAGCAGCCGCTTCAGCTGCGACGGGCAGATGTCGCCGCGCCCCGGCAGCTGCCCGTCACGGCGCAACGAAGCCCAGTAGGAGAAGACCTCCTGGTGGGCTCTGGCGGCCGAGGAAGGCAGGGCAAGTTGCGCGATCATCTCCAGATTCACCGGCAAGGCTTTGGAATCACGACGATTCACTATGGATTAACCATAGAATTGGGGGAAGCCGGAAAATGGGGGTGCGAGGAAGATTCTCGATTCGAGTCAATGAGCGGGCTCACGCTCGTCGAGGAGATCGCAAAAATACCCCCGTCATCCTGGGCACAAGGCCCAGGATGACGGCTGGTGGTTGGGCTACGCGCCCTTCTTCTTCCGGCCCTGCTGGCCCAGGCCCATCTGGCGGGCGAGGCTGGAGCGCTTTTCGGCGTAGGCCGGGGCGACCATCGGGTAGTCCTTCGGCAGGCCCCACTTGGTGCGGTAGTCCTCGGGGCTCATGTCGTACTTGGTGCGCAGGTGACGCTTCAGCGACTTGAACTTGCGGCCGTCCTCCAGGCAGATCAGGAAGTCCGGCGTGATCGACTTCTTCACCGACACGGCGGGCTCGGGCGCCGGGGCGGCAGGCGCGGGACCGGCGACGGCGGCGGTCAGGGCCTGGTGCACGGCCTGGATAATGCCGGGCAGTTCAGAGGCGGCCACCGGGTTGTTCGTCAGGTAGGCGGCGACGACGTCCGCGGTCATTTCGATGGTGGCCGTATCGTTTTCCATTGTCATACTTCCGTTGTCTGGGCCCGTGAGGAACTGACCTGCGGGCTCTTGGTAATTGTTGCGTCCGCCATATCGAGGGCGCCGGCGCAAGACAAGCGGCCATCTCAAATATGACGGTGGATATTCTTGTGACTACCGAAACTGGGGGTTCTTCCACTCCGGCCAGATGTCCGGGACGTCGGTTGAGACCTTGTTGGGGTAGCTCGGTGTGCGCTTCTCGAGGAACGAAGTCACGCCTTCCTTGGCGTCACCGGAGGCGCCGCGGGACATGATGGCCCGGCTGTCGGCCATGTGGGCCTCCATCGGATGGCTGAAGCCCGCGCCGCGCCAGAGCATCTGGCGGGTGAGCGCGATGGAGACCGGCGCGGTGTTGTCGGCGATCTCGCGAGCCAGCGCCCGGGCGGCCGGCAACAGGTCGGCGGGTTCATGCAGCGAGCGGACGAGGCCCCGGTCCAGCGCCTCCTGCGCCGGGAAGACCCGGCCGGTGTAGCACCACTCCAGCGCCGTCTGCAGGCCGACCAGACGCGGCAGGAACCAGGACGACGCGGCCTCGGGCGTGATCCCCCGGCGGGCGAAGACGAAGCCGAAGCGGGCGGAGGTCGAGGCCAGCCGGATGTCCATGGCCAGCTGCATGGTCACCCCAATGCCGACGGCCGCGCCGTTCACCGCCGCGATGACCGGCTTGAGGCTGTCGAAGATGCGCAAGGTCACCCGCCCGCCGCCGTCGCGGTAGACGTCGTTGACCTTGGCCTCCTCGCGGGCGGACTCGCCGCGCTTGGCATAGTCGAAGGTCGCGCCGCCGCTGCCGAGGTCCGCCCCGGCGCAGAAGGCGCGCTCGCCCGAGCCGGTGACGATAACGACCTTCACATTGTCGTCGGCGTCGGTCTCGTCGAAGGCCGCGATCAGGTCCAGCATCATGGTCGCCGTGAAGGCGTTCATCCGGTCGGGCCGGTTGAGGGTGATCGTCGCGATCCCGTCCTCCACCGAATAGAGCAGGGTCTCGAACTCGCGGCTGGCCATGGCGCTCTCCGTGCCTCAAACATTTGTTCGAAGGCGATCTCGCCCGCTTGACTGACCGTAAGTCAAGGCGCGGTGATTGCGGATCAAGAACGCCGTGGGAGGCCGCCAAATGGCCCAGGATCTGGAAGCCGACTTTATCGTCGTGGGCGCGGGCTCGGCCGGTTGCGTGCTGGCCAACCGTCTGACGGCCGACGGCAAGACCAAGGTCTTGTTGCTGGAGGCGGGCGGCGACGACCGTCCGACCAAGAACCCCGGCCAGTTCATGTCCAACCTGATGATCCATGTGCCGGTGGGCTATGCCCAGACGCTGAAGGACCCGAAGGTCAACTGGCTCTACATGACCGAGCCGGACGCCGGCACCAACGGCCGCAGCCACGTGTGGCCGCGCGGCAAGGTGCTGGGCGGGTCGTCCTCGATCAACGGCCTGCTCTATATCCGCGGCCAGCACGCCGACTATGACGGCTGGCGCCAGCTGGGCTGCGAGGGCTGGGGCTGGGACGATGTGAACCCCTACTTCCGCCGCGCCGAGCACCAGGAGCGCGGGGCGAGCGAACACCACGCGACCGGCGGGCCGCTGAACGTCTCCGACGTGACCGAGACGCACGAGGTTTCCGACGCGGTGATCGAGGCGTGTGTGGAGGCGGGGATGCCCCGCACCAACGACGTCAACGGCGCCGAGCAGGAGGGCGTCACCTGGTACCAGCTGACGGTGAAGAACGGCCAGCGCTGCTCGGCGGCGGTCGGCTACCTGCACCCGGTCATGGATCGGCCGAACCTGAAGGTAGAAACCAACGCGCTGGCCTCGCGGGTGATCTTCGAGGGCAAGCGGGCGGTGGGCGTCGAGTTCACGCAGGGCGGGGTGAAGCGCGTCGCGCGGGCCAAGCGCGAGGTTATCCTGGCGGGCGGAGCGGTGAACTCGCCGCAGCTGCTGCAGCTGTCGGGCGTGGGTCCGGCGGCGCTGCTCAAGGAGCACGGCATTGCGGTGGTCGCCGACCTGCCGGGCGTCGGCGAGAACCTGCAGGACCACTACGTCATCGGCATGCGCTATCGGCTGAAGGACGGCATCGTCTCGGTCAACGAGATGACCAAGGGGACGCGCTTCCTGGGCGAGGTGTTCAAATACCTGTCGAAGCGGACGGGGCTGCTCAGCCTGTCGGCCGCCCACATCGCCGCCTTCTGCAAGTCGCGGCCGGACCTCGCTGGGCCCGACATCCAGTTCCACATCCTCCCGGCGACGATGGACCAGGACAAGCTGATGAACGAGCAGAAGATGGTGCTGGAGGACAAGCCCGGCCTGACCGTCGCGCCCTGCCAGCTGCGGCCCGAGAGCCGGGGCACGATCCGCATCAAATCGGCCGACCCCAGCGTCTATCCGGCCATCATCGCCAACTACCTGACCGACCCGCTCGACCAGGAGGTGGCCATCGCCTCGCTGAAGTGGGGGCGGAAGATCGCCGCCCAGCCGGCGCTTAGCCCCTACGTCGACCACGAGATGGACCCGGGCCCGAACTTCGAGACCGACGAGCAGCTGCTGGCCTTCGCGCGCGAAAACGGCACGACCATCTACCACCCGGTCGGGACCTGCCAGATGGGCCACGGGCCGATGGCGGTGGTCGATCCGGAGCTGCGCGTCCACGGCGTCGAGGGGCTTCGCGTCGTCGATGCGTCCGTCATGCCCCGGCTCGTGTCCGGCAACACCAACGCCCCCACCATCATGATCGCCGAAAAGGCCAGCGACATGATCCTCGGAAAATCCCCCGCCTCCGCACTGGCCGCCTAAGAGTACGAATGCACCCGTTTCATCACGCGCAGAACACCCCTGACAAACCTGCCTACATCATGGCCGCCAGCGGCGAGACGGTGACGTATCGCCAGCTGGACGAACGCTCCAACCAGGGCGCGCAGCTGTTCCGTTCGCTGGGACTGAAGGTCGGCGACGTCATCGCCATCTTCATGGAGAACAACCCCCGCTACTTCGAGATCGCCTGGGCGGCGCAGCGATCGGGGCTCTACTACACCTGCGTCTCGTCCAAGCTGACGGCGAGCGAGGTCGAGTACATCCTGACGGACTGTGCGGCGAAAGTACTTATCACCTCCGCCGTCATGGGGGATGTGGCCGACGAAATCCCCGCTCTGGTCCCGGGCCTGAAGCTCTACATGGTGGGCGGCGCGCGGGGCCCTTACGAGAGCTTTGAGGCCGCGCGCGACCCGATGCCGACGACCCCCATCGCCGACGAGACGGCGGGGTCGGACATGCTCTACTCCTCCGGCACGACCGGACGGCCGAAGGGGGTGAAACCGGCGCTGACGGGCCTGCCCATCGATGCGCCGCACAGCCTGCAGATGATGGCGATGGGGCTGTTCGGGTTCACCGGCGACAGCGTCTACCTTTCGCCCGCGCCGCTCTATCACGCCGCCCCGCTGCGCTGGTGCATGACGGTGCAGAAGATGGGCGGCACGGTCATCGTCATGGAGAAGTTCGATCCGGAAGAGTGCCTGCGCCTGATCGAGAAATACCACTGCGACGTCGGCCAGTTCGTCCCAACGCATTTCGTCAGGATGCTAAAGCTCCCCGAAGAGGTGCGGACAAAATACGACGTCTCCTCGATGAAGTCGGCCGTCCACGCCGCCGCGCCGTGCCCGATCCCGGTGAAGGAGCAGATGATCGCCTGGTGGGGGCCGGTGCTGCACGAGTACTATGCGGGCACGGAAGGAAACGGCTTCTGCTACATCGGCTCGGCTGACTGGCTGACCCACAAGGGTTCGGTCGGCAAGGCGGTGCTGGGGACCTTGCGCATCTGCGACGAGAACGGCGAGGCCCTGCCGCCGCGCCAGGAAGGCGCCGTCTATTTCGAGAACGGCCCGCCGATCAACTACCACAACGACCCGGTGAAAACGGCCGAGAGCTATAACCAGCACGGCTGGAGCACGCTGGGCGACGTGGGCTGGATGGACGAGGAGGGCTACCTCTACCTGACCGACCGCAAGAGCTTCATGATCATCTCCGGCGGGGTGAACATCTATCCGCAGGAGATCGAGAACCTGCTGGTC
>Ga0157373_10000351_pt1 | contig 37083 bp, 46 predicted proteins | sample C65metaG_FD_113460 | JGI IMG/M metagenome (GOLD analysis project Ga0157373, IMG submission 113460) | Corn rhizosphere microbial communities from Kellogg Biological Station, Michigan, USA - C6-5 metaG | ecosystem: Host-associated > Plants > Roots > Rhizosphere > Soil | place: USA: Michigan... | reverse complement strand
TTTCGTTGCTAATCACCGTCGGTATCGTAAGTAGTCTGCCGGGTGCGGTCGCTACCGTTTGGCATGGTGTATTTGACGGAAGTCACTGGGCATTCCTGGGGTGGTGGCTGCCAGTCAACAAAAGCGGCCTCCTGTACGCCGTCATACTGGCCGTGGCAATTTTGATAGTGACGTGGATTGTAGTAATGCTCAACGAAGCCGCGCGGCGAGTAACTATCAATTACGCTAAGCGTGTGCAGGGCAACCGAACATATGGCGGCGTCACCACCGTATTGCCGGTTAAACTTATTACCGCAGGTGTTGTGCCGATCATCTTTGCCGTAGCGTTTTTGAGTGTACCACCGTTTGCCGGGCAGCTGTTGTCGGGTTCGCATAGCGCACGGCTGGCGACGCTTGGTCAACATCTTGTGGCCTGGTTCCAAGCACCGAACGCGTCCACCTTTGCGGCAGGTGGTTGGCAGCCGTATATTTATCCTGCGGCGTACTTCTTACTTGTGTTCTTGTTCACGTTCTTCTACACCAGTATCACATTTAACAGTAAGGAAATTGCCGAGAACCTACAAAAACAAGGTGGATTCATAGAAGGGGTACGTTCAGGACACCAGACCGAAAAACACCTCAGCAAAATGGTAAACCGTTTGACTCTCTTCGGCGCGGCCAGCCTGGGTTTGCTTGCCATGGCACCGATCATCGCGCAAGCTTTTATGACCAACAGTATAGCTTTACAGGGTACGAGTATTCTAATCTTGGTCGCTGTTTCGCTTGAAACGTTGCGCGCTATTGAATCGCGTGCACTGATGGTCACTTATGACCAATATTCTGACCCGGAATTCTTCAAGGACATTGACAAAGACGGTGAGCTCAGCTCCAAAAAGCGGCGTTTTAGTTTGATTCCACTGCGCCGCCGGTCGTAATTTTTACACCGTAGGTAGACGCGGCAGGCAAACGGGCGTATAGTCCAGAGCATGTTTACGCCGGAACCATACCGGCCTGCTCAAAACGATCCTTTTATGGAGCTGTGGGGCAGGCTTACATCTTCGTTGATTACTTTTTCAGAACAGGGGCGGGATACACCCATCAGCGCCACAGCTAAACTTGGCGACCTGTCCATCAGCAGATTTGAGGACATTACGACCGTTGCCGACCCCAACAATCATTGGGAACTTGATCTAGGGACGCGCGCACTGCAACATACCGCGTTCCCCGACCACAACAAGACCCAGTTGCCACAAACTGTCGTAGAACAATTTTCATACCGCCATCTAAAAGTCGCGCTGGAAACCGCAGTCCAGGCCGAGTACATGGCGAGAGACCGCCGGGCAGCACTTCAAAGTACCGCCGACAGGCTGCCAGCCAGGCCCGCAGCACCCCTAGAGTCGAACCCCAATCTTCTGCACGGCACAGAGGCCTGGGCGATGCCATTTACGATATTGCAAAATGCCGCCTAACAGGCGTTGTAATTCCTTCAAAAGCTTGCTATAATCAATTCTTGTTATCTATTTATGGCCAATAAAGAAGTTATCGAGTTGACGGGAACAATTATTGAGACCTTACCGGGTACTCAGTTTCGTGTCGAACTCGAAAACGGTCATCAAATAATAGCCCACGTTGCTGGAAAAATGCGAAAACACTACATTCGCATCGTTCCCGGCGACAGCGTGACGGTTGAGCTGACCCCTTACGATCTGACGAAGGGGAGAATCACCTATCGCAAATCGTAGGACTTCTTACGCGCGTAAAGTCCTACATCATTATCAAAATAAGCAGTGAGTCATCGCTGGAAGGAGCATGATCCGCATGAAAGTGCGTGCAAGTGTCAAAAAGATGAGCGACGACGACAAGATCGTCTGGCGCAAAAGTCGTGGGCGAGGCAGCAAAGCCAAGCTCTACGTTATCAACAAATTAAAGCCTAAGCACAAGCAGAGGCAGGGTTAGCATATGGCACGAATTTCAGGAGTTACGATTCCTACTGACAAGCAAGTTTGGGTCGCCCTTACTTACGTGTACGGTGTCGGCCCAAAGACCAGCCACACCATCCTGGAAGCCGCTAAGGTTGAGCCGACCGTTCGCGTCAAAGACCTGACCGACGTCGAGATTTCTCGCATCCAGGACTATATTAACGAGCATTACCTGGTCGAAGGTGAGCTACAGCGTGTTGTCGCTGGCAATATCAAGCGTCTGAAGGACATCAATGCCTACCGTGGCCTGCGTCACAAGGCGAACTTGCCTTCACGCGGTCAGCGCACCAAAACCAACGCGCGCACGCGCCGTGGCAAAAAGACCACCGTGGGCGGCACTGCTAAAAAAGTAGCATCGAAGACCTAGGATGAGGATGTAATATGGCAGAATCAACAACTACCGCAGTTAAAAAGAAGAAATCCAAGCGCTCAGTAGCCCAGGGCCAAGTGCACATTTTGGCTACCTTCAACAACACGATTGTGACCTTTACCGACACACAAGGCGGCGCATTGACCGCAGCCAGTGCCGGTGGTTGCGGCTTCCGTGGCTCCAAAAAAGGCACAGCCTACGCCGCACAAGTTGCCGCCGAAAAAGCCGGCCAGGCTGCCAAGCAGCAATATGGCTTTACCAAGGCTGATGTGTTTGTCAAAGGCGTTGGCCTCGGCCGCGACGCCGCTATCCGCGCGCTCGCTGGCTTGGACATTCAAGTAGAAAGCATTAAGGACGTGACTGGCGTACCCCATGGCGGTGTCCGCGCCAAGAAAGCACGTAGGATCTAATATGGCACGAGATACACAATCTATCGTCAAGATGTCGCGCCGCGAAGGCTACGCCCTTCATCCAAAGGCGCACAAAGCTTTGGTTAAGCGCACGACGCCCCCTGGTCAACAAGGTAACGGCCGTCGCCCCAACAAGCCTAGTCAGTACTCTTTACAGCTTCGCGAGAAGCAAAAAGTTAAGCGTTTGTATGGTTTGCTCGAGCGCCAGTTCAGTAACCTCATGAAAGAAGCGACTCGCCGCCAAGGTCAGTCGGGTGAAAACTTGCTGAAGTTGCTCGAAAGCCGCATCGACAACGCCGTATACCGCGCCGGTTTCGCACCGTCACGCCGCGCTGCCCGCCAGCTAGTGACTCACGGCCACTTTATGCTGAACGGCCGCCGCGTTGACATTCCCTCCATCCGCCTGCGCCCCGGCGACGAACTGTCAGTTCGCGACCACAGCAAACAGACCGAATATTTCAAGAAGATTGATGACGTAAGCCCAGCGCCGAGCACGACCCCAGGTTGGCTCAAAGTTGAGCGCAAAAAGACGAGCGTTACCGTCACTGGCACCCCAGCCCGCGACGACGCCGAGCCGGACATCAACGAGCAATTAATCGTAGAATACTACTCACGCTAAGGGAGGATGAGCTAGATGTCAAAAATGATTCACACACCGGGTCTGGTTCGCGTAGATGACCACAGCGCCACTACCGCTACCTTTGTCGTTGAGCCATTGCACAGCGGCTACGGTATGACCCTTGGCAACAGCTTGCGCCGTGTACTGCTTTCCAGCATTGCCGGTGCCGCCGTTACAAGCTTCAAGATCGAAGGCGTGACGCACGAATTCACTACTGTTAAGGGCGTTAAGGAAGATGTCGTCGACATTATGCTTAACCTCAAAGGTATTCGTTTCCGCGTGTATGGCGACGAGCCGCAGCAAATTCGCATCGTCAAAGAAGGCAAGGGCGTCGTCAAGGCTAAAGATATTCAGGTGAACGCCGATGTCGAAATCGTCAACCCCGACCACGTTATCGCCACTATCGACGAAGACAAAGCCAAGCTCGTTATGGACTTGGTTGTCGAAACTGGCCGCGGCTACCGCACCGTTGAAGAAGGCGCTGCAAAGAAAGCAAGTGACCACGTTGCCGTTGACGCGATCTTCAGTCCAGTACTGCGCGTTCGCTACAAGGTAGAAAACACTCGCGTTGGCCAGATGACCGACCTCGACAAATTGCTGTTGACTATCGAAACCGACGGTTCGATCAGCCCGCGCGACGCGTTTGAGGAATCAGCTGCCATTCTGGTCAACCAGTACACGGCGCTTGCGGGCAAGACCCGCGTTGAAGTTGCCGAGTCACTGGTTCCTGCTGGTCAGACCGCTGGTGTTACTACCGTAGCTGATGGCGACGAGCCCACTGCGCTCAACACACCGATTGAGGACCTTAACCTGTCGGCTCGCACGACCAACGCCCTCATTAACAACGACATTCACACTATTAAAGACCTGTTTTCCTTGAGCGATGCCGAGCTCCGCGACCTGAAAGGTTTTGGCAGCAAAGCACTCGACGAAGTAAAGGAAAAGCTGGCGGAGTTGGAGCTGTAATATGCACCGTCATCAATATAAAGGCCGTAAACTGCACCGCGAGCGCGACCAACGTGAAGCGCTGGTGAAGGGTTTGGCTGACTCGGTCATCAAGTACGAGTCGATCGAAACAACCCTTCCCAAGGCCAAAGAAGTGGTGCCGTACGTAGAAAAACTCATCACCAAGGCGAAGAAGGGCGATTTGCACGCTCGCCGACAGGTGATCAGCCGTTTACAGACATTGGAAAGCGCACACAAGCTAGTTGACGAAGTAGCACCAAAGCTGAAGGGTCGCACCAGTGGGCACTTGCGCATCGAGAAAACTCGCTTGCGCCGTGGTGACAATGCCCAGATGGCGCGCGTGAGCTTTGTTGACGACTTGAAGGAAGCGCCGGTTGCTAAAGCCGCAGCCGCTCCAGTCAAGAAGCCAGCCGCCGTTAAGCCAGTCGCTAAAACTCCTGCTAAAAAGGCTTCGACGCCCAAGAAAGAGGAGAAATAATGAAAACCTATAGCGCAAAACCATCCGACGTAACGCGCAAGTGGTACGTTATTGACGCCTCCCAGGCGCCGCTTGGCCGGGTCGCTACGCAAGTTGCAAAACTGCTGACCGGCAAAGACAAGCCGATGTTTACCCAACACATTGACGTTGGCGACTACGTTGTTGTCATCAACGCCAAAGACGTCGTAGTAACCGGCAGCAAAATGGACACCAAAATGTACTACCACCACAGCAATTTCCCCGGTGGCTTGAAAGAGGCAACAATGCGCGAAAAGCAAGAAAAAGATCCAACACACGCGATCTTCCACGCCGTTCGTGGCATGTTGCCAGTCAACAAATTGCGCGATGGTCGCCTGGACCGGCTTAAGATCTATGCTGGCAGCGAACACGCTCACGAGGCACAAAAGCCGGAAGTAATGCCAGTAACGGAAGGGACTAAGAAGTAATGGCAGCAAACAGCTATTTTTACGCGCTTGGCCGCCGCAAAAGTGCTACCGCACGTGTCCGCCTTCAAGGCGGCAAAGGCACGATCACTGTCAATGGTAAACCTGCCGAAGAGTACTTCGCGGGCAGCGAGTTCTTGCTGAACGAACTCAACAAGCCATTTACGGCGCTCCAGCAGGAAAACAAGTTCGAAATCAGCGCCGTTGTGACCGGTGGTGGTCACGCTGGCCAGATTGATGCGATTCGCCTCGGTATTTCCAAGGCTTTAGCGCTCATGAACGAAGACTTGAAGGGCACGCTGAAGCGCGCCGACCTCCTGAGCCGCGACCCACGCGAAAAAGAACGCAAGAAGTTTGGTCTGAAGGGCGCGCGCAAGCAACGCCAGTTCACCAAACGTTAGTCGATTACGGCAAATGTTCACAAAAGAGGGGCGACAAACGCCTCTTTTTTGTATACTTAAATACGATGAAACGAACTTCACCTACAGACAAATTGCAGAAGAAACGCCAGGCTTGGGTGGAACGCACCATGGCCATTTTAGGCGTGGAAGAAACGGCAGCGCTGGCCTTGCTCGCAACTGAACGACGGCAAAGTATCCGCATCAACCCATTGCACTGGAGCAAAGATGATACGCTGCCAGACTGGGCCGGTCCTGCATATCGATGGCTGGCCAATGGTCATACGCTCAATGTGCCGGTATCCGACATCCGAAATCACGAGCTCGTCACTTCTGGAAAGGTATTTATTCAAAACGCCGCAAGCTGGTTGCCGGTGTTAGCGCTCGACCCTCAACCTGGCGACAAAATCCTGGACATCTGCGCTGCGCCGGGCGGCAAAACGAGCCACATCGCAGCCGTTACCAATAATCAGGCTGAAATCTGGGCTAATGACAATTCGCGTCCGCGCTTGGCAAAACTGCGGGCCAACATGGCGCGCCTCGGCGCAAACGTTGCTCAGTACACCTTGTACGACGCCACACAGCTCAGCCGCAAACTAGCAGGCGGGCAATTCCATAAAATTCTACTCGACGCGCCATGCAGTGGCGAAGGCCTTATGAATATCAACCGCGACAAAGATCTCTCTACTTGGTCGGTTGCGCACATCAAACGATTGCAACAGCTCCAAAAACGCATCATCATGCAGGCCTGGCAGCTGCTCAAACCCGGCGGCACCCTTGTGTATAGCACCTGCACTATGGCGCCAGAGGAAAACGAAGCCGTTGTGGATTACCTGTTACGATCACAAGAAAACGCCACAATAGCACCTCTGGAGTTTAACCTACCGAATCGGGTATCTCCCATCCAGGGCTGGAACGGCAAAACATACAACCCCGACATCGCAGGCGCAATCCGCCTCAAACCTAGCCCTACCATTGAAGCATTCTTCGTCTGTGCAATTCTTAAAAAAATATAAACCTTCGTGTTATACTACATCTATATGAACCTTACGAGACAGACCAAGTTCTACGGTTTTTGGTTTGCCACCCCACGTGTGGCGGTCTTTTCGATGTGATTCATAACAATATTACAGAGTAACTGACCGCCATTTTGGCGGTTTTTAATTTGGAGAATGTATGGAACAGCAGCGCCCGCATGAACAGAATCTTCACCCTGGCTCACCTGACCCCTCAGCTCATCCCGAGAGCATTCCTGTCGTTGAATGTGCAGAGCAAGAAGCCACCGAACCCGAAAGAGCAACCACGCCGCCCCCAGAACAAGAAAGCAAACACCCACGCATACATGACGCAGAGATAACCCACCCACGGGTCGGGCTCCATCCCAAGCCCGAGCTAGCAACGAAGCAGGAAACCGTTGGCCTGATAGCCGACGCCTTCTGGAAATATGCAATTGGTCCACAAATCATGGGCGATCAGGCACGGAAGGAACATCCTGAAGACAACCAGTAATCCCATTACGTTTGGTATAATGGAGGTAATATGAGTAAACCAGTTATTTTGACTGGCCTACGGGCCAATAATGATCTACATATTGGCAACTATTTGGGCGCACTGTTGCCAACGGTCGATATGGCCGTGCGACGGGCGGGCGACTACCAGGTCAATCTGTTCGTGCCGGATCTACATAGCTTTACAACGCCCATTGACCATAGCAAATTGCAGGCACAAATTCTGCATAACATTAAGGTGTTTGTGGCGGCTGGCCTGCCGATCGACCATGACGACGTGCATGTCTACCGGCAAAGTTACGTGCCAGCGCATTCGGAACTTACGTGGATTTTGGACTGTTTTACCGGCTTTGGCGAAATGTCGCGCATGACGCAGTTCAAGGACAAGTCTGCTAAATTGAGCGACGAGCGCGTGAGTGTCGGGCTATTTAATTATCCTGTTCTGATGGCGGCCGACATCCTGTTGTACAACGCCAGTTACGTGCCGGTGGGCGACGACCAAACGCAGCATCTGGAATTCACACGCGACATAGCCGAGCGCATGAACAATCAGTTTGGTGAGCTGTTTACGATTCCGCTGCCTGTACCCAAACAGCACGAATTTTTCGGCAAAGACCAGGGGTTGCGCATCCGCGACCTCACTGATCCGGCAAAAAAAATGAGCAAAAGCGATGAAACTGGCCGGGGTGTGATTTTCCTGTCCGACACGCCGGAAGCTGCCCGCAAAAAAATCATGAGCGCTACCACCGACAGTTACGGCGAGATCAAATATGACATGCGTGAACGACCGGGCATCACTAATTTGCTGCAATTACTCGGTTTATTAAGCGGACAAACCCAAGCGGATGTTAACGCAAAATGGGAAGGCAAAACCAGCTATGGCGACCTCAAAAAGGCAGTCGCTGATGCAGTTACCAACTTTTTGACCGTCTTTCAATCCAAGCTCGCTGCCGTTGACGAACAAGCTGTTCTTAACAAGCTAACCCGAAGCGAGGCAGTCGCCAACGGAACCGCCAATCAGACATTACTACGCGCCCAAAAAGCCGTTGGCCTGCGCGCCTAATCCAGAATATCCATGAAAAAAGTTCCATTCTACGGCAACCACGAAGACAACATGCACTGCGCCGTCGCGGTGTATCGCATGCTGTTTGACTATTTTTTGGACCGCAAACTCACCTGGGGAGAAGCAGAAAAGATGTCTGGCTTCCAGCCAGGCAAAGCTGCCTGGACCATCACTATGTGGGAGCGCATGAGCAAGCAAGGCTTCGACATTCGCATGATTGAACCGTTCGATTACCGTGCATATCAGGCAGAGGGCGATTCGTACTTGCGCACCTATTTCACCAAAACGCAGTATGATTGGATGGTTGCGCACAGTAATATTTTAGAAATACGACCGTTCATTGGCTCGTTCTTGTCCCAGGTTGCGGTCGAACAGCGGCGCGCTACGCTCGACGACCTGGATGAGATGTTAGACGACGGCCGGCTAGTGTTCCTGACGCTGAACGCCAAAACACTGAACGGCGCCGAGGGTTACAGCGACCATGCCGTGCTGGTCATCGGCAAGACAGCCGACGAATACATCATGCATGATCCGGGCACAACACCCCGCCCCGAGCGGCACGTTGATCACCGGACGCTATGGGAAGCGATGGGCAAGGACAAATCTACATCCGAAATGACCGGTGTCAAATTTAAGCCGCGGCCAATGCGTGCCGATTTGGTGCTGGCCGCACAATACCCCTTGTATTCACGCGCTGCACTGGCCAAACTATTTGACAAACAGTTGGTGTATTTGGACGGGCGCGCGCTCAAAAGTGGCGACAAAATCCTGTCCAACAGTGTACTCGATGCAGATCTGAGTTCGCTACAACTGACCGACGCCACCATCGACCTGCCGATTATATATGAAAATGATGACGTGGTGGTCATTGACAAGCCAGCCGGCGTGCTAACGCACGTGCAAGGACCCTTCAATCCAGAACCGACCGTGGCGACTTTTTTGCGCAAACGAGCCGCCGAATTAACAGGGGAGCGAGCCGGCATTGTGCACCGGTTGGACCGGCCCACAAGCGGCGTGCTGGTGGGTGCCAAAAACCCGCGCGCGCTTAGTATATTGCAAAAACAATTCGCCGACCGCAATGTCCGCAAAACGTATGTCGCCATCGTACAAGGTCACCTCAAGAACAAAGAAGCAATCATAGATATGCCGATTGAGCGCAATCCCAAGGCGCCCGCAACCTTTCGCGTCGGCGCCAACGGCAAGTCGGCCACCACGCGTTATAAGGTGTTGGCTGAAACCTCACACGCCAGCTTGGTTGAGCTAAAACCGGTTACCGGGCGTACGCACCAGCTGCGCGTGCACTTGGCGCACATCGGCCATCCAATCATTGGCGACCCTATTTATGGGACGGGCGAGCATGGTGACCGGCTGTATTTGCACGCCCAGGATCTGACCATAATATTGCCAGATGAAACGCATCCCCGCACATTCACTGCGCCCTTGCCACCCGAATTCGAGGAGTATATGGCAGGATGAACCCGGACCTTGTACTGCATCCACACACCAAAACCCATGTCGCACAATTTGTGGCAAACCCCAGTCATGCCGTGCTCTTGGTTGGTGCCAATGGCGTTGGCAAGACCAGCTTGGCCATAATGATTGCCGCTAACGTACTGCGTTTGACCGCCACTCAGCTCGCCCAACATCCGTATCTCATGCACATCACCGATGACAAGGGCAGTATTTCTATCGACGCTATCCGTCAGTTGCAGCATTTTCTACAGCTTAAAACTGTCGGCAATACACCGTTGCGCCGCGCAATCATCGTTGAGCACGCCGAAGCACTCACAACGGAAGCCCAAAATGCCTACCTCAAATTGCTCGAAGAGCCACCAGCCGATACCATCATGATTTTGACGGCCAATAACCAGCGCGCACTGCTGCCCACCATACTGTCGCGCACGCAGTTGCTGGCCGTGCATGCCCCAAACGAACAGGATGTCAAAGCGCATTTTGCCGGATATAACGACGTAGCGGCTGTGCAGCAAGCGTACTTTTTGAGTGGTGGCCTGCCCGGTCTGATGCATGCGCTGCTAGCCAAAAATACCGACCATCCGCTCACGAAAGGTGTTACGGCTGCTAAAGAAATATTGCAAAAGCCAACGTTTGAGCGCCTCACTCTAGTTGACGGCCTAAGCAAGCAGAGGAGTGAAGTGCAGTTTACGATCGAAGCGCTGCAACGCATTGCGCGTGCTGGGTTAGACCAGGCCGCGGCCAAACAAGACGCTGGCAAGGTCAAACAATGGCATCACATCCTAAGCGTCGCGACCGAAGCCAGCAGCGCGCTAGCCACCAATGCCAACACCAAGCTGGTTCTGGACGCGCTAATGTTGCAATTATAATGGCAGCCGCACGCGAAAAGTTTGTTATAATGGATGGAGCATATGTTTGAGCTTGCAATTGTCGCGGTTTTTGGCCTCCTCGCCTTTCATAATACTAAGGTACACGAAGACGAGTTTACCTCGGCCTCGCGCAAAATCGGCGACCGGCTAGGGAAGCTGTGGGACATCGCGCACCAGGGCATGCGCGAAAATCGTTTTTTGCGAGCCGAAAAAGCCCTGCTGACCATTCTCAAGATCGATGAACGAAACGCCGCCGCCTACAACCGGCTGGGCATTTTGTACGCCAAACAAAAAGAGTACCGCGACGCCATCGACTGCTTTGAAATCGCGTCCAGCATCGAAGCTACACCATCGAGCCTGCACAACCTTGGCCTTATTTATTATGAAACGGAAAACTACCAGAAGGCTGCGATTGCATTTGAACAAGCGCTCAAGTTGGAAGACAACTTGGCCGCTCGCCATGTCGCCTACGCCAAAGTACAAGAAAAACTAGGTAACGAAAAACTGATGTTTAGCGCGCTTGATAAAGCCGTGGAACTCGAACCAAATAAAGAAACGCTATCTCTGTTGCACAAAGCCTACCTGGAGCGAGGCATGCAAGCTGAAGCCGACATGGTCGAACAAAAACTCAAAAAAATGATCGTGCCATCGGGCAAACCAAAGCGCATGATGCGCCCCAAGCGCGTCGTGGTATAATCCGTTCGTGCCAATAGCTTATCTCCGCAACAAAGAAGCCGATTTAGCGGTGCCATATCCACCCATACCAGAGTGCGAAGATGTTCTCGCCACGCTCGCACAGGAATCGTTGAGTGAACTCATTGTCTACCCGCCGCTTTTTAAGGGCGACATGACGCCTCCGCACTGGAAGCGCCTAGGGAATAAATCGCGCTGGCCTATAGAAGTCGACCAATCCGGCGAATCAGCTCTGGTCAGCATCCAGAATCCTGACCAGTACAATCCCATACCCCGTGAGGGCATCCAAGGTGTTGCCGATCCTTTCGATGCCAGTTCCTTGCCAACGGGCAAAGAGCGCTTTCCGCAGCCTGGTTATGAACCATACTTTTATGTGGCGCACTTTCCAGAGCACCAACAGGCCATGTATATAGGAGGCGTGCTGTTATTTGTCGTGCAGGACGGCCTTGAATTTTTACAGGAACTATTTCCGCAAGGTTCGCCGTAGGCTAGTAGGAGGTTACGGTTGCCTGAATGCGTTCATTCTGGTAAAATTACATCTGTTGCGCTAGGCCGACATAGCTCAGTGGCTAGAGCGGCTGTTTTGTAAACAGCGGGTCGTGGGTTCGAATCCCTCTGTCGGCTCCAGTTTTAACATGCAGGGATAGTGAAGCGGTCAAACACGGGTGACTGTAAATCATCTGGCTCAGCCTTCGGGGGTTCGAATCCCTCTCCCTGCACCATATTAAACCGCCCAGCCTGGCTGGGTTGTTTTATTACTAAAGAACGTTTGATAAGATGGTCCTATGAATTGTCCTCAATGCAATAAGCCAATGCGTAAAGTTCGGTGGGAGATCACGAACAACTTTAAAACCGGCAAAGATTTTAAAGAGTACGACAAATTGACGTACGAATGCAAGGACGACGATATTTGGGTAACAACTGAGACGCCCATGACCGACAAACCTAAGGACGCGTCCGCAAAGTATGACCAAGTGGCAGAGAAGTAACCGGAAGAATAAAGGCTATAAGCTTGAGCCGTACAATCCGGTATGGGCCGACGAGTTTGCTAGACTCAAAGCTAGCGTAGCGCCTTTATTTGGTGACAACCTGATCGATTTCCAGCACATAGGCAGCACTTCCGTGCCTGGAATGCTGGCAAAACCCCAGATCGACGTGTGCGCAATTGTTAAAAGTCTGGACCTGGCGAAAGACCTCAGGCCTGCATTCACTGACCTGGGCTACACCGCTAAGGGCGATTATGTTGAGCAAAACGAAGAGTACTTCACCTTCGACAACGAGCGCGGCGAACGAAAATACAATATTCACACGCTTCAGGAGGGTAATCCGGCAATCGAAGGTTATTTGAGTTTTAGGGAATACCTCAAAGCCTTCCCTGATGCGCTGCATGAATACATTGTCATCAAGCAAGATTTGCGCAACACCTACGGCGAAAACGACTACAATTCATATGACTGGAACAAGGGCGACCGGATCGCAAAGCTCAAACAGGACGCAATCGCATGGTATCGTACAAAGCCGCGGCCATAGTGTGGGACTTCGACGGAACACTCCTTGACAGTGCCAAATTGCAGGAGTCCGTTCTGACCGAAGTATTGGAGCGTCGAGGTATGCCCGTGCCGCCTCATGAGGTGTTCGCGCTGAACTATCACGGCCGCCTGATTGATTCAATTCAGGCCATATGCGGCGCGGAAGGCGACATGCTTCAGGAAATCTACGAAGATTTTATCCAGAGCGAAGAGCACCACTACCAACGGCCGGATGATCTATACTTTCCGGACGCCCTCAATTTGCTAAGACGCAACCATGCCGCAGGACTAAAACAGATCATTGTAAGCAACCGGCCACATCATAGCGACGGTCGCCTAGGCAGCCCGCGCAACTTGGCTAAACGGCGACCTCTGGCGACCCTCATTGATGCCACAGTCTGTGGCGACGACAACGCGTTTCATAAGCCTGACGCGCGCATGCTGGATGCAGCCGAACGACAATGTGGGCTTCGCCGCGTAGAGGTAATTGTCATTGGAGACCAGTTCGTGGATGCCGAGCTAGCGCATAATCTGGGTGTGCAGGCTATTCTCGTTGCCCGAGCAGGCAAGCAGATACCGCACTTAGAAAAATTGCCTGATGGTTGGGAGGCGAGTGTGCAAATAGTAAGTACTCTGAACGAGGTAGCCTTTACGAAGCGTCATGATTTTTGAAAGCACAGCCGCGTTAAAATGGAGGCACGAGATTGGCACCCCAGGAAATATAGGAGTTAAGCAGCTATGAAACAGTACCACAAACTAGTCCGAGACAAAATTCCGGAAATCTGCAAAGCGAATGGCGACATAGCGCGTACGCGGACCTTGGCCGACGATGCAGAATACGTGCAGGCCCTTTGCGACAAGCTGTGCGAAGAAGCTGCCGAAGTGCGCAACACGCCCAGCCTGGAAGAACTTGCAGACACCCTAGAAGTATTGCAGAACATTGGCAAAATGCTCGGGTACAGCTTCGAACAGATCGACGCAGCGCGAGCCAAGAAAGCCAGTGAGCGAGGCGGCTTTGACAAGCGCATATTCCTCATTCAAACTGAGGCCGAGCAATAAAATCAACTTACAGCCGCACGAGTAATCATGTAAGTGATTGCAATGCGGCTACCAGCAAACCATGATGTTATACACCCCCGAGGAACTTGGAGACGACGATTATTTCCCGTGGTTTTTGGAAAATTATTCAGAACCACAGTACGCACAATATCAAGATGAGGCCGAACCGTTGGCCGTGGTAGCGCTCCGCGAGCGAATCTTTGGCTACCTGGCGTCCCATGGCGAAATAGACAGCGATGACGAGGAAGACGATCACTGCGTAATGGCAACGCTGCCGCTGACACGGCTCTGGACACTGCAACTCTACGCTGGCGAGAATGCGGTGCAAGGGAAGAAGACAAATAGCTATTTTACAGCGGTCAGAGTCTGGCCAAGCGAAGAAAATCCGCATTACAGTAATGACGGCGTCCTTATGGTTATTCTTGAGGAGACGACTGCGCTGAACGGATTTGAGCACCGCCCCTTGACCGCGCCTGAAATAGCCGGCTTGTCTTTAGACATAGAAACTGCGCTTTCGGTGCACGAAGCGTTTCTGACAGTGGAAGGCAGATTACCGCCAATCTAGCCATATTAGCGGTGGATTTTTGACGCGTCTTGTGCTACTATTATCTCTGAAAATGCCGAAGTAGCTCAGGGGTAGAGCATCGCCATGGTAAGGCGGGGGTCACGGGTTCAAATCCCGTCTTCGGCTCCATTTTGCTTATGCAGCCGGTCACTATGAACGGTTTTTATTTTTGGAAGTTCATGCACACGCTCGGTTACCTTGGTGAAAACGTTCTCAATCCGGCACTAGACCAGTTGGGCATTGCCGTGCCGATCGCGGCACAGCCAGACATCAGCATCCTGAGCTTTGACTGTCAAAGGCAAATTGAACCGCCTGCTTTGACATTGCATAGGCTAGTCCTGGAACAACTTGTCAGGTTTGATCGCTTTGAGGATGAAACGTTTTATGCCGAATACCCGGTTGACCCAAATGACCCATATTGGTTTGCGGTACTACGTTGCGGCGCGATAGACCGGCACCTGTATGGCGACAACGTAACGATCCACGCCACAACAATGCTCGTTCCGCACGCCGATGTTCATGCGGACTGGGATGAAGATTGGTTCATCACGCCGGCTGGCGTAACCCGATCGTTTGTGCCGTTTGAAGATGAACCAACTGGCGTTATCAACCTAAATGAACGCGAAATCTACGGGCTCTACATCGATCTACTGATAGGCGGGGCTGCCCGGCCGCCGCGCGAAAAGCCTAACCAGCAATAATAACCCGAACTTCAGCGTTTACAACTGCAGTGTAATCTGTTATTATGGTTCAGATTGATTGCATAAAAAGGTACTATAATGGCTAAAAAGAGCGAGAAGCGTAAGATTGTTGGTTTGGTCAGCGAAGAGTCTGGCGAACGTATTTATTACACCAGCAAGAACAGCATGAATACCCCTGACAAACTGCGATTGCGCAAGTACAGCAGAAAACTGCGCAAGCACGTCTGGTTTACGGAAACCAAGAAGAACTTGGGCCGCAACGAAGCACCAAAGCGCTAGTTTCACCACAGACAAATTAACCCCGGTCATTGCCGGGGTTTTGTTATGCTTGTGGGCAAACCATTCCTACCTCCGGTCGTGTCATATGATCATGATTCGAGGATACGAATACGGCTTTATGCTTTGATTTTGGCTAAATCTAGAATAGTGTTGATAAGCTCTGCATGGCTCCATACAAGTGGCGTAACCGATAGCACATGACCAGTTTCGGGATGTACCTGTTCGGGCAGCATGCCGCTTGGCAATGCCTTGGCGATTGTCCAATCGACATAGTGTTTTGCGCGGTCAAGCTGGCCAGTCCGCACATAATATTGCGCCATCCACAGCGTCGCAACCGGCCAGGGGTTGCCTAAATATTGCTGCGATGTAGCAAAATAGCCATCGTGTTCGTAGCGAGGTGTGCCGCCAGAAGGGGATTTGTCGAGCAGCACCGTCTCGATGGCCTGCGCCGTGGACTTGACCTGCTCGCTCATCGTTTGAGCAAAGAACATCATTGGGCCGAACAAGCTAGCAACGTCCAATGTGTTGTCGAATGCCAATGAGCCATCCTCCTGCAGCAAAAAACCTTTGCGAAACGTTTTGCGTTCCGAGTCAAAAAAGATTTTACTGTTTTCCAGAATCTCCGCCGCTGCGTCGCGCCAATGGACCCCGTCGTCGGGGTATTCAAACTCATCGGCAAGGTCAGCGGCGACTAGCAGCGCCTGATACACCACGGCTGTGGTGTATGTAGTGGTCATAAAGTGTTCTTCCCAGAGGTCGTAGCTGGCGTGTGGCAGGTTGGTCTGTTCGTCCAAAAAGTCCATCAAAAAATTGGCGGCGGGCTGCACGAGCGTGGTGTACAGGCCGAACACGAAGTCGCGGTCATCGCTTTGGTCAAAATATTCGCCTAGCATATATAACACAATAGCTGTTTCGTCCTCCTGAATAGCCAACTCCTTGTGTTTGCCATGCAGCAGCGGGTGCCAGGTACTGCCGATGGCGCGGTCGGGCTGGTATTTGTGCATCAGGTAGCCGTCGGTGGTCAGAATGTCACGGCAGAATTCGAACATTTTGCGCGGTTCGTCGTGGTAGCCCAATCGAATGAGCGGCCACATGGCAAACGCGGCATCGCGCGGCCAGACGTAACTGTAATAGTCACGACCGAAATTATAGATGGACGAATCACAGCTGGCCACCACACCGCCGCGTTTGTCGCAGTGTACCTTGATGACCATGAGCGACTTGCGAACCATGCGCGCGTAGCCTTCGTCTAGACCGTTCACCGCACCCGCAGAAGTGCCAAGCCATGTTTGCCAGTATTGGCGCGTCGCTTCCTGACGGCGCTCCAGGCCTTCGCTCAAAAACTGGTGGTGAATCTTCTCTGCCGTAAACTGCGAATCGGCCGCCACAATCCAGTAGTCAATACGCGTTTTTTCGCCACCGGCCAGCCCGCAGGGGAAGCGCATAACCGAGTCCACACCGCCATGCTCCACCGCATTGCCAGACAATTCACCGTCTTCGGCGTCGCGGTAGGTGCCGTCCTTGCCTTCTATGGCGTAGTTGCCGACCGCGAACTGGTCATATATAGTACCGTTTTCGTTCTGGCCATAGACCAGTAGCGCACAGCGGCCTTTGTAGTCCAAGATGTAGTTTTCCTCCGGTACGAACATTGCAGTGTCGGCCCGGCCAGCGCGCGAAATCTGAAATACTTGGTGCGTAAACAGGCGAATGTCTTTGTAATGATCAGATGTGTTGGCCACACTAATACGACGGCAGAACACATTGTGCTCGCTGTCCACAAAATCACGCAACGCGAGTTCGACTTCAAATCGTGGCTGGCGGGCATGTATGGAACTAATTAGCGCGTCGTCGTCAAAATCGACCGTAATCTCCCAAGTGGTGTCGTCCATCCAGCTGAATTCCCCGTCAACCCACACGCCGATTTTGTGCCGCATGCTGCGCGCGTTAGTCAGGTTGTCCAGTCCAACGTAGGGGTAGTAAAAATCGTGCACTAGACCGTATTCGCCCAAGCCCACTGTCAGGCTGCCGTTGCCAAGCATTACTGGTCGTCCCATACTACAACTGTACTCCTTTTTGCACTAAACGATAACGCAGGTCGTGGCAGGCGTTCGTGTAGGCAATGAACGCATCGTAAGGGTTGTCATATGGACTGAAGTAGGCGTGAATGTCGCCGTCGTTGAACCATTTGGTGCACATGTAGTAGAAGTGGTCGGAGGTTTGCAGGCGGCGCCAATCTTCGATGAGCGCCAGGTCATTGGTAGCCAGAATTTTGTCTTCCAATTTGTATAGGCCGAGGATGGACGACGTCTGCATATTGTTGCCTAACCAGGCGCTCAGGTCGCGCTCGGTGTCGGCCCAGGTAATGGTGTGGGGCACGTCGATGTAGTCGGCTGGCTCTAGGTTGTGAGCCGCTTCGCTGACGGTCATGAAGTTGTTGCCACCTTGCAGCCATTCCGCCGGCAGGCGCTCTAGGAAGTCAAAAATGCCGGAATCGTGCCACTGGTGCTCGCCAAACGTTTCGTAGTCCATAAACAAGTTGAAAATCTGCGCGCTGTCAGTGCTGTTGAGCCAATGGGCGAACTTGTCTGCGGTTAGTGGCCAGCAGCTCCACCCCTGGTCGCCAAAGCGGAAGGCAATGTCGTCACTCAAACGATAGTTTTTCATGAGCAGGCGGATATGCTCAGTGTACGCCGGGCGGTAGACGTAGTTAGGGCTGCGCCAGCCCAGCACCTTGTCCCAGCCCTCGGCCAAAATCGCCTTGTAGCCAGCTTGGTCGGCCCAGTAGGCTAGGTCGTTATTGTACGCCAGCTCGGTGTTGCGGAAGACTTGTGGCGTTTGGCCAAATATGGCCTGGACTTTTTCGCGGTGCATGCGCACTTGCGTTTCGAATTCCTGGCGGGAATAAAAAAACGCCAGACTGTGGTGGTACGTTTCGCCGACGATTTCAACCCGGCCGGTTTTGGTGAGTTCCTGGAACGATTGCAGGACATGCGGTGCCCAGCGCTCCAGTTGCTCGATGACCGTACCGGTAATGGACAAGCTCAGACGGAATTCGGGATGGGTTTGTAGCAGCTTGAGCAGGCGCTCGTTGGTCGGCAAGTACGATTTTTCAGCAACTTTGTGAATAATACGTTCGTTGCTGGTGCGATCGTCGTAGTCGGCGTCAAAATAACCGTGATTTTGGGCAATGTCAAACACGGTGTAATGGCGCACGCGGAAGGGCTGATGCACGTGCAGATAGAGCGCAATGGTCTTGCTCATGCGGCGGCTCCGGCAGGCTCGGCGACAGGCCGGCCGACCGCTTGTTTGTCATAAATACCCAACAATTTGTCAGCGGATTCGTCCCAACTATGGCTCAAGTATTCCTTATACGCGTTGGCATGGAGTTCGTCGCGCAATACGTCCTGCTGCACCACGGCGACCATTTTGTTGGCCATTTCGTGAATGTCCCAGAAGTCGACTTTGAGCGCGTTGTGAATCATTTCCGACACACCGGATTGTTTGCTGATGAGCACTGGTGTGCCGTAGCCGATGGCTTCGAGCGCCGTCAAACCAAAAGGTTCGGACACCGACGGCATAACAAATAAATCCGCCGCGCTGTAGGCGTCGCGCCACTGTTTGCCGCGCTGAAAGCCCACAAATAACACGTTTTGGCCAATGCCCAGGTCGGCTGCCAGCTGGACCAGTTCGTTGCGTTGTTCGCCGGCGCCAACGATTAATAGGAACGTTTTGGGCGCGCGCTCGACGACCATCTGGAAGGCGCGCAACAGGTTGGTCAAGCCTTTTTGGATCGTCAACCGGCCAACGTTGGTTATGACGCGGTAGCCAAGCTTGCGCATTTCAGTCAGGTAGCGGTACGCGTTGGCGCCTTCTTCGGGCATCAGGCTAGCAGGGTCAGAATGGTTGTGTACGACCTCTATTTTGTCGGCCGGGATGCCATATTCGCGTACAATCGCGTCTTTGGTGTACTGACTGACGGCAATGATGTTATCCGCCAAGGTGAGCGCCAAATTTTCGATCTCGCGCACCAGCGGATTGCCGCCCATGGGCTGACCTGATCGGTCGGCTTCTATGGAATGAAAATGCACGATCAGCGGTTTGCCGCTGGCCATTTTGGCACGAATCGCAGCGCGGCAGGTCAGCCAGTCGTGCGCGTGAATCACATCAAAACTAGCCAGGCGCACCAGCCGGTCGATAGCCTCTTCATACATGGCCGACTGGCCGAATAAGTCAACGTATTGGGTTTCGCCAGAATATTTGACGTATTTAAAGCTATCATAGGCAATGCCAGATTTGAGCACCTGCTCGACATCTTGCGGATGCGCAGCCCGGATGCGCATAAAATCAACGCCCGGATGCTCGGCAGTGTAGGGCAGCACAAACTCGATGTCCGCCCCCTTTTTGGAAAGTGCTTTACAAAGCTGGTAGCATGCAACCCCAAGTCCGCCGCTATTGTGGGGCGGGAGCTCCCACCCAAGCATCAATATCCTCATTCAGTCTCTCGCCGGTAGCTTAGTTTATAGGGATATTATAAGCGTAAGCACTGGCTAAACACAACCGTTTTCCAGACAAATAATGAACAACTAGAAAGTATGCTCGACTTCAGGAGTTAGGAGCCGCTCCAGTGCTAGCTCGAACGCCGCCTGCTTGAGACTGATGTTTTTTTGACTGGCTCTGACCAGCATAGCGCGCGCCGCCGGGACTAAAATTTCTTCCAGCTTGGCGTTGACAGTTGCCTCTGACCAGTGCTCGCCAGCCAAGTTCTGCTGCCACTCCAGACACGACACAATCACACCCCCGGCGTTGGCAATAACATCCGGCAAAATGTCCACGCCGCGCTCCAGCAACCGCTTTTCGGCTGCCTGGCTGATCGGGCCGTTGGCCAGTTCTACGATAATGCCGGCTTTGACAGCATCCACATTGGCTTCTGTTACAGAATCCTCCAGAGCGGCTAGCACCAAAATATCAACTTTGAGCGAAGTAATCACGTCGCTCGGCTGCGGCGTCGTGTTTTGTATATCGTGCAGCGCTTCAGGGCGTGGTGTGCCGGACGGCACATGTACGGCGTGCGTAACATCGATACCGTCAGTCTGCAGCCAGGTGTGTTTACTATTCGACACGGCAACAAGTTTGAGGGCAGGGTAGTCACCGAGCACCTTAGCAAACCAGTAGCCGACATTGCCAAAGCCTTGCAAGGCCACGGTCAGCGGTTTGTCTAGCAACCCGCGCTCGCGCAAAAATTCCACCAATGTAATAACGCCGCCGCGCCCGGTTGCCGCCTCGCGCCCTTCGGACCCGCCGTTGCCCATGGATTTGCCGGTAAAGCTGCCTTTGTCGGACTTGCCAGCTGATTTTTCGTACTCGTCAACCATCCAGTCAATGATTTCGGCGTTGGTATTGACGTCAGGTGCTGGAATGTCTTTGTCTGACCCAATATGTGGCGCCAGATGCTTGGCATAGCGCCGAGCCAACGTTTCTAGTTCGTCACGGCTAAGCGAACGAGGGTCAACGGCAATGCCGCCCTTGCCGCCACCCAGCGGCAAATTCACGGCTGCCGTCTTGAGGCTCATCAGCGTGGCCAGCGCACGCACTTCATCAATGTTAACATGTGGGTGAAAACGAATCCCGCCCTTAAACGGCCCCAGTTTACTGTTGTGCTGCACGCGGTACGCCGGATATTTCGCGCCGTTCACCTCTATCTCGAACACGTGCTCGGCCTCGGCCTCCAGAAGCGCTTGAATGGTTTGTTTGTCATAGCCAAGGCGCGTCGCAGCTTCAACGATCGCGGCCTGAGCGGTCTCCAACATCGATTTACTCATACCGGCAGTATGCGCTTATGCCTCACGTTTTCATATAGTATTTGTCGCAACACGCCGAACACTGAGGTTATGCTTTATAATGCTTGTATATTGAGGCAACCTGCGCTATAAACGTAAATCGAAAGGAATATATGGAGCCGAATCAGGAAAAAAATCAGCCTACATATCCGGCGTCCGGGCCAGGCCTGCAGCCAGCTGGACACTCATCTCCACAGACACCGATGAGCGGATTCAACGACACGCCGCCCAAAAAGCGCCGTTGGCCGTTATCGCGCAAATGGACGATTATTACTGTTGTGCTGCTACTCGTAGTCGTCTTTTACGCTGTAGTGATCATGCTGCACAAACCGCAAGGCGGCAATAGCCAAGACCAGACCACACTGTACATCAACCGGCCTGGCTTTACACATACCGACGGCGTAGGCGACCCGCTGGGACTTGCGTCTAAATCAGCCGGGCAAGTAGTGCAGTACGGCGGCCAGAATGTAGTGCAGGCCTGCGCGCTACTGAGCGTCGAGGACGTGCGCGCGGCGGGGTTCAAAATCGACCCAGATCAGCTTACGACGAGCGTAACACAGACGTTCTTTGACGGTGTTGGGCCAGCGCCATATGCATCTGATTCGGTAGAATCCAGTTTTTATTTGCCAGACCCGGACATCACCAACAACTGCGAATATCATCTGATGAATCGCGAATATGCACAAGTTATCGTGTACCAGCCCAACTACATCAAAATGAATGTAGTCGCGTCCGAGATTAGCCGTACGTCGACACCGCTGCCAGATATGGGTAGCGTAAAAGTGTTCCAGAACACCAAAGCGCCGTCCGGTATTCCTAACGATAACGACTACTATCTGCAAGCGCCGACAGCAACGGCCAGTGTGCGTTTTGAAACGGCCGACAGCACATCCCGGGACAAGGCGCTCAAATCCATCGCTGCCCATCTGGAACAAGCGGCGGCCACGCCTACGCCAGCTCGTGTCTTTACCTTTAATAGCCCGATTTTTACCGGGTCGACACTTGACCCATGCACGCTTAACGACAACGTACTTTTCAAAGCGATCCAGGGCCAAGATTCTGGTCCACTGGTCAAACAATGGGTTAGCACGGTTGTTGGCGTGGATGACATTGGTGGCAAAAGCTATAACGTTGTTGCGAACGACTGCGATCGGCGATCGTCATCGTACAGCGTCATTACATCCAAATCGGTGCGTGTAGCGACCCAGACATTCGAAACAGAGGAGGGCGCCAAAGCGGAGTATTACTTTGAGCGCAATACCAGCCCGACTACGAGCAATGCCAAGGACATTACACCAACTATTGGCGACCAGTCCTTCTACGCTGATTCGACCGCATCGGAAGACAATACCCTGGTCATTCGTAAGGGACGGGCTATTTTGCATATCAACTACTACGTACCAGGCACGGACAAACAGCTCAGTGCCGATCAGCGCATCAAGGTCATGACCGATCCAGTACGCACTATGATCGAAACTAAGCTAAAAGACTTTAAATAAGACAGCTTACACTCTCGGCGTCAAAAACAGTTCTGCCAGCATGCACCGCGCGCTGCCGCCGCCAATTGTTTCGATAGTTTGGATGTCGAGCGCTAGGAGTGTTTTGTCCTTAGACAACGCAACGCGCTGTTCAGGGGTGAAGGCGTTATATGCTGTGCGCGACATAACCAGAAAGAGTTCGCCGCTAGCGTTCTGTAGCTCCAGTACATTACCACAAAAATCGTTCATCTGCGCCTGGCTAATGGCAATGACTTCGTGTCCAGTTTGCGCCAAAGTATCGGCCAACACTTGGCGCTCGGCAGCGTTGGTTATCGCATCCAGGCAAACCACGGCCGTGGAAGTTTGCACGCCCATTAGCACGTTCGTATGATAGATCGGCACTTGTTGTTCGTCATAGGCGTGTACGAGCACAGGCTTGTAGCCCAGCTCTTCGGCGTGATGGCGGAACAGTGCCTCGTCGCAGCGTACCGAAATACAGCCGTATACTACTTTGTGTTCATGATCAAAAATCATCACACCGGTGCTTTCCAGGTACTTTTGCGCGGTTTCAGTGCTGGTCAAGTCGACGACCTGTACGTTCTGATATTCGGTCCGCAGCTGGTCCAGCAGTACTTTACTGCGTTCGCGTCGCCGTACTTCGGTTGCCATCGGATACAAATACACGCGGCCATCAGGCCAAGTGCTGAGCCAATTATTCGGAAATACAGCGTCTGGTTTAGGCGGCGTAGGCGCATCTTCGAAAACCAAAACACCGATGCCGTGCGAACGCAGCGCAGAAACTGCACTGTCGAATTCGGCGGCGGCGCGGGCCAGCACTTCTGCGGCCGATAGGGTAACGTGTTGCTGAAAGCTGTTAGACTTGGCGGTCTCTTCATCAAAACCAAAACTTGTAGGACGCACCATCAGTACAGATGGCGCCGATTGGACGTGCCGCATGTGACTCCTTCTTATTGTTGAGAGTCATCATTATATGCCGCCTAAAAATTAATGCAAGATTAAATTTAGATCAGCGCAAGGTGCATATTAGTAGCGCATTAGTGCTACAAACTTGAGGCAAATTGCATTTGAGCTACCGCGGCGAGGTACTCGTTGTAGAACTGGCGTTCGAGCTGCTGGCCGGCGCCTGGTCTGGACCCAATATGACTACGAAGTTGACTGTGTAGCCCGTTGCAGATGGATCACTCGCGACCACATTCGCCTTGGGGTAGAGTTCTTTGAGCGCCGCTAAGGTGTTGGGCTCCTGACCGCCAGATTTATCGACGATAGTGGTCACCGTATGGGCCACAGCCGTGGAGGTCGCCAGCACCTGCATGCCCTTGTTGGTCAGCACCGCGGCCTGCTGCTTGGCCAGACCAGTAACGTCAGTGCCGTTCAGGACGGCTACGGTAGCCGATTCTTTGACGACCGGGTCGTTGCTTAACAGTCGCTTAACGCCCAGACGAATCTGGCTGAAGTCGTCCATGCCCGCTGCCGGAATCAGCGCTTCCTCACCGGAAGGTGCCGTGTAGTTGGCGAGCAGTGTTTGGCCCTTAATGAGGTCGTTAATGTTCACCGATTGAATGCTGGTGTTGCTGACCTGCTTAACGATGGAATAGAGTGTCTCGATTTCGTCCAACTTCATGTCGGTCTGAACGTTTTTACCAATGGCGTCAGCCAGCTGGCCAACTTTGAGCGGATCGCTGAGTACCGCGCCGGACGTCGCTTTGTCCTTAATGGCCAGGACGAGCTGCCGTTGGTGTTCGGTCCGGTCGAAGTCACTGTGCGGGAATCCATACGAACCCCACGCCTCACCACGCGCCCGCGCCAGGTTAAGCGCCTGCTGCCCGTCGAGCGTCTGTGTACCGTTTGGCAATTTGAATGCCCGAGCGCCGTTGTAGGGCTGCGGATCGTACAAACCGCGCGGGTCAGGGCTCTGAATGGTCACGGTTACGCCCTTCAACGCGTCAACTGTATCGCGGAATGCGGAATAGTTAACCAGCGAGTAATAATTGATGGGAATGCCTAAATCGTCGGTAATAACTTTTTCGAGTGCGCCCATGCCGCCAGCCGGGTAGCCCGTTTGGTTAAAGTTTGTTTCTTCGTGGGCTGCATTGATTTTTTCGTGGCCCCAGCCTGGCAACTGCACCCACAAATCACGCGGTATGCTCAACATGAACGCGGTATGGTTTTTGGTATCTAGGCTCAAGACCATGATAGAGTCGGTCAGGTCGCCACCGCCACTACCGTCGGTACGATCGGTCGAATCGCCAGCTACCAGAATATTGACCCGTCCGTCCTGATTTTTCAGGGGCACAGGGTGAAATACACTCAGTAGATTGAGCGGATTATTGTTGTGCGTGATCTTGGCCACGTTGCGGTAGAATTTCCAACCCAGCCAGCCGCAGGGAATAGCAATCGCAATAAATAGGACGAGTAGGGAACGCAAAATAAGTTTCTTGCGGGGGACAGAGCACAGCCGCGCCCATGAAAATAGCGGCGGCTTGGGACCATTCTGAACATTACGCCCTCGCCGCGCCCGTCGCAACGCTTTGCGTGCCTGCCTGCGGCTCAAACGGCCAGTAGTTGGAGTAGCTGGTCCCGACTCGGACACCAGCGGCGTGTTGGGTGCTGGTAGCGAACTTGCCCGCGCGCCAAAAGGGGTTGGCCGGGCTGGGCGCGGAGCCACGGCGTGGGGCCGTGCAAGCCTGTCCGGACCTGCAGCCGGGCCCGCGGGACCCTGCGCCGAAGAAGCCGCGGGTGACGCATGCCGAAATACGGGTTCGCGGTGTTTCAAACGAGCCAACGGAGGCTGCTGGCGAGGCTGGCCAAAGTCACTGATAAGTGGTCGTCGGGGGCGATGTTGGTCGTCCATAAGTCTTTAGTGTATCGCAAAAATGCCGCGGGCTGCATAGTTTTTACAGACAATGCTCGCGGCCTCCAGGAAATATCCAGCAACGCCCACCATCTGTTGCCACGTTGTGTGGCCGCAGCCGCCCGCTACTTTTCTTCGCTCGTTGCGCCTTCCTTTGCGCCATTTACGTGTGATTGCATATCGCGCTTCGCATCGCTCATGTCAGACATACCTTTTTTAAGTTCTTTGACCGACTGACCGACACTGCGCGACAATTCCGGCAACTTTCTACCGCCAAATAGCACCAGCACGATTAAGAGAATGAGCAGCAATTCAGGCGTCCCCAATCCCAGAATTGCAAAGTCTGTAAATGGCATACGAATCCTTACGTTACGTTTTACGTCCAGTATAGCATAAGCGAGGTGCGCCAGGCCAATGCCCTGTCACATAGCGACGCATCATAATATAAATAGTTCCGAAATAATCCAGTAACATAGCAATTTTGTGAGCTTTTTTACAGCGAACTCTGCTGCGCAGGCTATGATTAACTTTTAACAGTGCGCATGCTTCCAAGTTCACAACACGCCAATATGAGGTACGTTCCGAACTTGCCAAGAAAGATCGCAAAATGACTTGTGGTTCAGCCAAGTAAGGGGTACTATTGAGCCATAAACTAGGATGTACGGCTCTCAAACGGGCCATGTAGAACATATAGCAAACGATCGCCAAATCCGTACGCAGCGCTGACGGGGTGGGTAGGTTTTTATAATTTAAGGATGATGATGGCTTCGCCAGCGGCAGAATATTGCATTGACAACCAGCTAACTCAACTCACCATTGCAGAGCTAAGCGAACGTGGCACCGAAGCATTGCATGGACGGTTACAGTATGAGCTGGAACAGCACGGACTGGACACAAACGAACAAGTCCAGTGGGCCGTCCAAGCAGCACACGAGCTGCACGCCGACCAGCGCCGCACTAACGGTCCTTACATCGACCACGTATTGCGCGTTGGGCTATGGGTTGTTTCGGCTGATCGGTTTAACAAGGGCGATCCAGATATGGTCACGTCGGCGATGCTCCACGACACCGTCGAAGATCAGGCGGAGGCAATCATCGCTCGCTGGGGCATGGGTGTGTCGCCAGGCAATATTCAGGAAGACGCATTTGCCGCACTTGCCAATGTGCGGTCAGCGAGTGGAGGCCAGCTGCTAAGCACCGCGTCGCTCGATCTGACCCGCGGACTTACTTGCCCGGAGATGAGCCGTTTTCCGCGACTCGTCAAGAACGCCATGTGGCTCAGGCACATCGTCGAGCAAGTTTTGCCATACCCACACCGGGTTGTGCTCAAAAGCGCCGATATTATGGACAACGCCGTGGGCAATCATCATACGGTGGGTGATGAGCGGCGTATAAAACTCGACCGGAAATATTTTCCTGCGTACGATCTGTTAATACGAACATTCCAGAACGGTATTCGGGACGAGGTCTTGCCGCCTGCCCAACGGGAACTGGCCATTCGCCGCTTAGAAGAAGGCAAGTATAATGCGGCCACACGGCTCGAGGCCGCCGGTGTTGCGGTCGGTGATTTGACTGTACAGCAAGTGTTGAGCAGGCCACCGTTGCAACGCCTAGAATCGCCCCCGCTGTCAGAAATTTCATAATCTGTTGCGCAAGAGATGATAGACTGATATTTATATGAAACAATTAGGTCGCTTACACCAAGATCCAAGTATCAGTGGCGATCGGTCCCGGCCGCGTCGTCTTCTGCAATTGTGCAGCGGCCTTGCAGCCATCGCATTGGCTACCAGCGCTTGCAACGGTCAACCCAGCTACGATTTTCCAGCCAAAGTATTAGTTGAAAACGATGCGCCAGGCATCGGATATGCCGGTGTCGGTGGACTGCTAAAAGCTCCAAACGAGCGCAACGACACACAAGAAGTCACGCTCGAAAATGGTACCGAAATCGGCCTGCGCTGTATTCAAGACCTGGGCGAGGACCCCAACAAACCGGGTTCCGAGCTACGCCAGTACAAAGGTTACATCGCTAACGGTCGATACAAAGACCTGGATAACGTTTTAGTAGATGTCCAGGTTGGCACTGAAGCGCACTACTTCACCCTTGTATCGGGCCGCTATGATGCAATTAAGGCATGCTAGTTCCGCCAAGGGGGCAAAAAGCTAACACACAAATGGAGCAACCGTTACAGTAGCACCTCTTGGGCCGTTGGCGGCGGGCGTTTGGTCTAAGTTATAATACACTGGATTGTAGTCGGGGTTGCTATAGACGCCCATTTCGTCTTTAAGCGTATTGGCTTGGGTGAGAATTTGCTGATTCAGGCCAAGGTTAGACGCATCGCCCAGCCTGCTGGTTATTGTCACCAGCTTGGCGCCCTTCGTCTGCAATGCGCTGACAAATGCCTTCTGATCTTGCTCTAATTCATGCGCTCCGAGCGAAGCGACCTGGTTTAAATCGGCAAGGCCCAACTTGAATGCACTGAGCGTGTTGCCTACTTTGAGGCCACCAAGGCATGACTGGTTATCTGCATGTGCGCCGCCGTAATGAACGCCCGCCGCGAAACTAACCAAGGCTGCAATCGCGGTCGTCCCAGCGCACACAGCCCAGCCCGGAATGCCGCGGCGTAGTTCGGCCTGGTGGTTGCTGGCGTTTGAGCCTTCTGGGTTTGCATTTTCGGGAGATGTTGTCATATTCAGTCCTTTCGGTAGTATTGCCAAGCGACTATATAACCACTTGGTGCTTCAAAAAACAATAGCAATATGAGCAGAACGAACGGTTCGTACTATTTTCGGTTCTAGGGCAGGGGGGCGCAGAGGTTCGGAGTGAGCGCCATTGCTTGGTCCGGAGGCAATGTCAGCGCACTTAGCACGACATCGTCGGCAATACTAAAGATCCTGGTGCGCATCGCGGCGGCATGTGCCGCGTCAGTGGATAGCGCGCTGGTGTGACCGTCCCTGGTTTGCGTCACGACGTCGTCCTCGACGCTCAGTATTTGGCCGTCAGGCCGCGTGCAGTCGAACTTTACAGGTCCGTCGGGCTGCGGCATAATGTCGACGCTGAAGGAGCCGGGGTCCGCTTGAGTCGTGTTCCCGTGGACCTGTTTTATGCCGATCGCTGGGATCGCGCCATAGAGACCAGGCAATGATTTGCCCAAGCGAGGCAAGTGCTCGCTCATGATTGTAGTAACCCCTTGATCAGTTTTGACTTTAACGGCCGCTCCTTGCGTTTCTGGTTCGAAGGCAATTTGCCGATTGCTGGCCCCGGCGACGTCGGCGAGCGATCCGATGCTCGTAGCCAGGCGCTGAATGTGCACAGTAGTTGGGTCCGGCGGAGCTGGAGCTTGTTCGCTGCTATTCATGGTGCATGCGCCGACTATGAAGCCTAGGCCTACTACTGTCATACCGGGCCTGAGGAGGTTGTGGGATGATCGTTTCATAAGTCGCCAGTATACCACCCCTTGCCCGGAGTTGCCAATCAAATAACAGATTATGCAGCCCAGTCGTCTGGGACCTGGTAGTTGGATTGCCAGTCATTGGCCAATTCCTGTGCCGCTTCGTTGCCAAAGGCGGCCTTGTAGGATTCATACATGGTTGTCGCTACGGCAGGAAGGCGCGCGCCATCTTCGGCACCTAGAATCGTGTTGGTGAGGTGGTCTGCCGCCACGTCAGCCGGGCTACGCGCCCTTACACCCTCAGGGAGGGGCGAACAATCCACAAATGTCAGGCCTTTCACGCGGTCATGCGTAATGTTTTCCGGGTCCTCGTCCACATTCAAATTCCGTTCCGAAATGATCCTGCAGGCCTGCATAAAGACATCGAGATCTTTGCGAGTTATCACGTTGAGTGCATCGTTGTTGGTTGCTGCGCCTTCGCCGGTCATTCGGCGAATACTCTGACCGGTGTAGCCACAGTACACGACACCCGCATCATTTTCGTCCTGGGGCGGCACGTAAACGGTCTGCTGCTCAAAACCCGGCTCGCCTTTCGTAGCTTCCAGACCGGCCAGGCGCGTTGCCATTTGCTCGCGAGCGGTTTGCCAGGTGTAGCCGTGATTGTTGGGGTGTAAGTAGGGAATTTTAACGACTTCGTCCTGGTTAACCCGGACTACATGGACATGGGAGCCGCTGCCCACTATGTTGGGGACAGCGCGTTTTTTCACCTCTAGGTCGTCGTCAGGGTCTACTTTGCCCAACTGGTCGCGTAATGTGTTAACTTGGTTGCGGCGAGCAGCGATGTCTTCTTTGTCGCCCGGCACAGGGATTGGTTTGAATTCCGGCGCAGACCGCCGTTGCAACTCGCCAAATGCATAGCCAGCAACACCTCGACCAAAGCCATTCATAAGGTCGCCGGCCGCCCAAAGCGCGTCGACCGCCAGCGATGCTTCATTACATGCGCGGGTAGCCTTCTGCAACGCATCGTTCATTTGGCTATCTTCGGTTCCTTTGGCTACGCCGGCGTACAGATTACGCATCTGCGCACAGGCCTCCCGGGCATCTCCCAAGCTCCATATAGCCGTTTGCACATGCTGAAAAGCTAACGAACCTTGCGCATAAACTTGCTCAACAGACATGTGCACCTTTCAGAATTTTACAGACAAGCCCATACCATACCACGACGTGACGATATAGCAAAGTAAGCATAAGCAGCGCTGTAATATTTTTGGCAGACTGCGGGGCGAAGGTAGGGAACAATGGAGCCGTACAAAATCTAAACACCGAGGAGGATTATGATTACAGCCGCCACCCAGACGCCTGCTATCGCCAACACTTACGCGACACGCGATGCCATATCGGCCGATCTATCAACGCTTTCCAACGACAACGTCGCCGATGCGTTAAAACAAGCTACGCTGAAATATCGCCTCCAGCAGGTTATCGACCAAAACGAATCTATCGGTGTGATTACCGATGTTGAAGTGACTGATTTGCAAAGTGGCAAAACGCTCGTCAGCCACGACCCGGCCATGTCGCAGTTCGCGGCCAGCATCAACAAGCTGCCGATCGCTATGCTACTGCTGCAAGATTTGCGCGCCGGGCAGGCGCATTTGTCGGACACCATCAACTGGACGACGGCCGAGGTTTCCGGCGGCTACGGCGTGTACGACCAGCCAGGCGCGCCGACCAGTGCCACGGTGCAACAACTCATTTTTGATATGTTGAACCACTCTGGCAACACGGCAGTCCGCATGCTGGTGAACAAAACTTCGCTCGGTGGCGCGTTTGCAGTGAACGCGCGGCTACAGGCATATCCGCAGCTGGTTCAGACCCGTCTACAAATCGTGGGACCCAATCGGTTCTACCTGGGCAATACTACCGCCGACGAATCGTTGTGGATCATGCGCCAGGTGCAAAAAACCAAGGACTCGTACGAGCAAATCATGCAGAACGCCATGGCCACCAACATCTTTACCGACTTTGGTGTGCGCAGCCAGTTGGCGGGCAACAGCTACATTACACTGGCCAACAAAGTGGGCATTTTGGATGACCCGACCGGTTCCGGCACCAACCGGCACGACGTTGGCATCATTTACAACTCGGAAACACACCGGTCGTTTGCGTACTCGCTGCTGACGAGCAACTATTCGACCGGCAGCGACTTGACCACGCAGGCCGAAACGTCGCTGAAAGAAATGGGCCTAGCCATCCTGCGCTACGCCGGCGACAAGCCGACCAGCACGGCTACACCACGTGCACAATCGCAGGTCAAGGAATACCACGAAAACAAGGTCATGTACTAGTTTTCGGCACAACCGCAACACCTGTAGGAGGAGGCTCGCGTCTCCTCCTACGCCACCTCCACGATATCCCTAAGCCGTAGCACCGACCTAATCAACCGCGCCGTTTGTTTCATCTAAAGTTTTGGCAAGTGTGGCAAAAAAGTTGCGTGAATAGTCGTAGTCGGCTTGAGCCATGCTGCGTGCTTCGTCATACGTAATGGACCGCCATTTGCGCTCCAGATGGCCATGGGTATAAAAATCCGCTACGATGTCTTGTAAGGTGTCACCTTTGAGCGTGCGCACCATCACGACGCGCGCCACGCCAATGGGGCCGAACACATCTAACTTGTCAGCATCGCGCAGCAGGGTGACTTCCACTGGTTCGCCGGCTTGGCGATATTTGGCGTCGGAACCATGATGAGCGATAGCGTATAAAACCGCGTCGACTTTTGCTGCCGGGAACCCGATCTCGGCTAACACTTCTGCGGCGAGCTGATGATCAAAATCATGGTACTGGTCGCCCGTCCGGTCCGGGTAATATGCTGCCATGTCGTGCAGCAGTGCCGCGCCGGCCAGCACTTCAGCGTCATATGTAACTCCTAATTTTGCAGCCAGTGCTACCGCATAACGATATACACGCAAGTGGTGGTCCGGCCCGTGGCTCCTGAGCGGATTGGCAGCCGCGACATACCGCCGCTCATTCGCCTCATATACCTTCTGTGCCAGCGGCGTCATGTTAAACCTCCAGCAGCTTTTTGATTGGGTCGAAGTAGTATTCGCGCCAATCTGTTATGTCTTTTTGTTCGTTGTCGATGTCCCCGCTAAAATCCAAACGTACGGAAGTTTGCGCACCGTCCGCTTCAAACGTAAATACTGCCCTGAACTTGCGTTCAGGATGGTCGTGACCATACCAATCTTGCTCGATCAGCTTTTGTGGCACAAGCTTGGTAAACGTACCATGGATGTCGCCGCCCCAATAACTGAACTCGCCGCCTTCGCGGGCATCAATCTTGCTCGGCGCCGCGCCCCATTGCTCAGCCATGGCCGCGTCGGTAAGCGCTTGCCATACACTGGCTAGCGGCGCGTTAATCACATATGTCTGGTGGATCTGTTTCATACTAGTCTCATTATTATTTGAAAAAGGTGATTTTGTAAAAGTCGATGCCGACTGCGTCCGCGGCAAGTTCATCGCTTTGGCTGTCGCCGATCATCAGGCATGTGCTCAATTCGTTGTCGGCCAGACCAAACGATCGCCAGGCCGCAGCGTCTGGCTTGCCCAGCTTTGCATCTTCGCGCGTCGCCAACTTGGAAAAAAGTGGCAACACCCCAAGTTCGGTCAAAGCGCGTTCGGCAGTTTGACGCGTGTTACTGGTCCACAAAAACAGTTGCGCACCGTTCGTTTTGAGTTCGGGAAGTGCCTTGACTAATGCATCGTAAGGCGTGTGCGCAAAATACTTGGCCTCAAAATCCTGGCAAATCTTGATAAACTGGTCATAAAACGCCTGGTCCTGCATGATTTGCTCATTTACAACCATTCCCCATGGCGCACCGTCAATCGCTAAGAGGGCAGTAAGCTTCTTGGCCGCAGCGGGCGGCAGCGCACCAACCACTTGGTCAATCCATTCATCCCATGGCACATCGAGCTGCGTGAGCGTTTCGTCCAAGTCAAAAATCAGATTACGATAGCCTTTGCGGCGTACCAAGGCCACGAGCTGCGCTACTTCGTCATCCATACCAACCCTCGCTGTTTGGCTATATTCATCAGTTCATCATATCATTTCGCAGCACAAGCGTGAACGCGAGATGGTTTTAGAACGGCCGCTCGGCTAGGTACTTGGCCAAAAACGCAGCCTGCTCGGCAACACGCTTTACCGCTTCCGTCAGCGACTCTTTTGTGCAGGCATGAAGCGATTATGGCAAATGTAGCGCCAGTGAACCCAGGACATGGATTTTTCTCGACAATCACGCTATTGTTGCTTAAAATAAGGGCTTTGTATGGAACAGCCAGAAGCATATCTCGCGCAGCTACATGTCCAAACAGCCATACAGGAGGCCGCTGCTCGGCGTTTTCCTGATTACTTTGGCATGGCAGTAGCAGATGTCGTCAATATGGGCATCATGTCCGAGGCTGACGCCGAGGCCATGCAGCGAGATACTCTTGCCAGTGCGCTGATCAACCGCGGGTTACGGGACATGCTTAATCCGTTAGATCCTGCCGACTCAAGGACCGCGTTAGCCCAGGTCAGGCAGGGTGGCTCGCTGAACGAGATATACGATTTGACAGAAGCGACTCTAAGGGGTGCCGGCACCATGGCGCAGGTCGCATACGATATAAGCGATCAAGCCAAGCAGCACCGTGAAGATGGCGTGCCCGCAAAGAACTTGCCCCTTGTAAAGTACTTGCAGAATCAGGGCCGGCTTCCCTATAGAACAGCGATCGAAACCAGTAGCGTGGCGCGGTGTATGCTCAGTCAAGTCAAGTTCACACTGCACGCGCTCAGTTTTATGCTAGTGGATGCGCTTCCTAAGGACAGAAAAGCGTATTCGAACGCCAGCGCCCAGATACAGATGCTCTACGACCGCGCTTCAGAGGGCGAAGGTGGGCACTTCCATGTAGAGGACGTCGACCAACTACTCATGTTCTTTGATGAGGCAGGGGTGGCGGTAGGCGGCCTGGCCACCGAACTGGGACTTGGGCGCTTTGCCGGCATCTACAAAACTTGGCAGGCTAGCACAATACGGCTCAGTGAGACACGTTTTTACATCCCAGGCTTGCATATAGCCGAGCAGGCTGCCCCAATACAAGTGAAAGAAGAAGCGCCGTCCGGCCCCTCACCGGCAGAACTGGCCGCAACGTTAGCCGCGGAATACCAGGCAGAGGTCGACCAGCTCGTGGCTGAACGTGAGGTCGCGATTGATGATTTTCGCATAGCGCCCAGCCAGCTGAGAAAGAGTGGTCTCCGCAGACTGGCTACTGAACTCGCGCACGTGGGCCGAACAAACGGCCTTGGGATGGCGGTTAATGAGGACGCCAGGCGACTTACGGGCATTTTGCGCCATCTCAAGCATCTTGGAGCCGATCCCCAGAACGCAAAAAATGTCTTTGAAACGATACTTCCCACCGAAGATGTAGTAGCTGCTCATTTTGCTCAGTTAAACAACGAAATTAGGGGACGGCAACTGCCGGTTGAACTATCACGCTGGCAGCCTCTAACCGCCGATCTGGAAACACTTCAGGAACAATGGCCGGCGTTACAGCAAATTATTCAAGCCTCTTGGCCAGATGGAAAAGGGGTGGAAGCGTACACTGCCATATCGCAAGCACTCGAGGCATACAATAGCTACAAGACAGAGCAGGATCATGCCGAAGCACGTCTTGCCAGCCTGGCGCGCCGTCTGGAACCAGTTACCATGGTGCCTCAGGCACGGCCAGAAGCGGTCAGCTTGCCACTGCGTCAGCAAGCCGCGAGAGCTGTTTTGCATAATATTGCATACGATCGGGCACATGGTCCAACCGCCCGGCAGCGTAGTGAAGTTATTCTACGGTTTATGGACCTCGCCGCCAGCCAACGCACGCCGGAGGATGACGAGTTGTTCGGTGTGTTGCACCTTTCTGAGGTAATGCCAGAAACCGAGGCTCGCTTCTTTGGGTTGCGATTCCGCTCCCCCGACAACACAGAATGGATCTTGCTCGAAAGCTTTCGCCCTGACCAGTCCAGCTACGTCGTGCCTGCGGATGTAGCGCGCAACTACAATTCGCTACAGTTCCTTCTGACCGATATCGCCGAAAGAAAACCACAGGCCAGCGCCGCGCGTCGCATCCCACACGCACAGGACCAGTCAGCCGGCCAGCACATAGATGCGCTCCTGTCCGCCTTAACCGCACCAGCTAATCAGAAATAAACTGAGCCGTATTCATCTGATTCCTCCGCTATGACCACTCTACCGTTGGGAGGTGCGCCTGCATAGCCGATCCATAATACAACGGGTGCGTGGCTTCGGGTTCAGGGGAATCACCAGTGGTCAATTGCGCGTCCGGCAGCATGTCGGCGGCAGCCACGTTAAAATCAATCGTCGGGGTATCGTCCAACTCCCCAATAAACAATTGCGTCCTGCAAGCAATGCGGCCTGCTATATCAGCGAATGACTGCTTTCTGTAACTCTCGATTTGGCCCTTCGTATAGCCTTGCTCTAGCAAGTCTTGTGCAAGGCTCCGAGAAGCAAGCTCTTCCTTGAAGAACGGCGGTAATGATGCCAACACCAGTCCTGCCGGCGTGCGGCCTTTCGGCTGCCGTGCCGCGACATACAGCGCAGCTACCGCACCCAGCCTATAGCCGCCCAGAATGACTTGAGCCGGGTCCGGGTATTCGCTGTACACGTCTTGCAGCTGGCGGGCTACGCTCGACGCATTCCGGCCGCTACTGCGGCGCCAGTCAATCTGGACTAAACGCGGGGCATAGCCAGCTTCCTCCAAATTGTACTGCACATCTTCGTACGGTGGGGCAAGAACGCTCTCGTGGTAATCGGGTGCAAATAAAATCGTCTTCATATTGGTAGTGTACCGATCCTGTGGGCAGTATGCCAGGTATTGTAGTAGGTGAATTATTGTTCTATAATATGCGGCTTATGGATAGTTCTTTTATCCCGCCAGAATGTGAAGGCTGTCCAATGATTAACCTCGCCATGATGGATATCCGGGCTGCAGCTAATCAAGCCGAGCTTCATAAAGCGACGGGCACGCTACCCGAACGGCCTGCCAGCGCTGGCGAAAGTCCCGTTCAAGGCGCAAGAGATATAACGGCGCGTGAGTACCGCCGCCATCGTGCTTCTGTCGAAGCAGGGCTAACCGCCCTTGGTAGTATCATGATGCGCTGTCCAGGCAAAATAGCATCCACCGAAGGAACACCATCCCTCGCGTGGCTTAACCCCCATATCTCGCCTGCGCCGGGCACCAACTGTGGCACGCCCGAAAAAACGTGGGACGGCGTTGAAGCAGCCATAAACGCGGCCTATCGCCAAACGCAGTAAGACCGTAAGATCAAGTACGTGCATTACTGCCGAGTTACGCTATACTTATCTGATGCTATCTCCCGAAGCCAGTCCACACTTGTATGTGCCGACCGTCAGCATTGATACGCATTTTGAGTGCGTGCCACGCTTCGAGGAAGTCACGTTCGATGCCGAGCGCTGCGTCCAGCTACTCACGCATCCGGCTATAGGCATTCAGCCCAAGGACATGTCACGCATCCATGTAAACGTTCGGCCGGACTACGACTTTTATCCAAAGACAGAGCGCCGCGCGATTCGCAAAGCCCATCCTGATGACTACGACGACGCGGGCAGTATGGAGCTGCTTTTGCACGACGGGCCCTATGGCGCCTTCGGAGACGTCCTCATAACCATTGTGTGGGGTGCAGGCTATGGGCCAAACGCTCTGCTCTGCCATGAAGCAATCCACGCCCGCTACGAGCTCCAGAGCAGCTTGTTGGGGGATGTGCGACACGCCACCCGTGCCGTGGCCCGGCCCAAGCTACACAAAAAATGCGAAGCCGCCGAAGAAGTGGAAGCCGACCGTGCCATGAAAAACGTCGCCCTCAAAGGCCTCCGAAAAGGCATCATCACAGTCGTTCGCCACCCAAAACGCTAAAACCACTCTCTTCCATAACCGCAAGAATCCTGTATGCTAGGCAAGTGATCGAGCAAGCTTTTAACCTCCCAGATGCAATTGACGGCGTCCGCCAGACAGGTGGACTCATCCACGATCTACCACCCGAAGCGACGCGTATGCTGGCCGGTCGCTAT
>Ga0157373_10000350_pt1 | contig 37264 bp, 29 predicted proteins | sample C65metaG_FD_113460 | JGI IMG/M metagenome (GOLD analysis project Ga0157373, IMG submission 113460) | Corn rhizosphere microbial communities from Kellogg Biological Station, Michigan, USA - C6-5 metaG | ecosystem: Host-associated > Plants > Roots > Rhizosphere > Soil | place: USA: Michigan... | reverse complement strand
CATTGATCAATTTTCGTGTACCCGTTACCGTTAGTGGTTTTATTTTATTTGTTGCAAGATCTTCGACATATAAATTATGTTCGCTTACATAAGCCGCCTGTTTTCCATCCGGAGAAATTTTTGCAAACATCAAAGATTGCGCAGGAAGCGTTTTTCCGAGTTGGGTTAATTTATTGGTAACAAGATCCAAAACCCAATAATCACCGCGTGTATGATATCTCCAGACTCTTGCTGTGTTCGTAAAGATCAGGAGCATTTTATAATCCGGAGAGAAGCTGTAAATTTTAAATTCCAAAGGTTCTTCAGCGCCTGTAGGAATGAGTTGTTCCCGTTTAACTACAATCGTTTGGCTGCTTGTTTTTAAATCTGTTTTTACAATGTTTCCATCTTTGATTGCTAATGTAGAATTTCCATCAGAAGTCCAGCTGATTTGTTTTGGCCTGAATTGAGAAAAGGAAGTAAAAGTGCAAACTGAAAAAATAATGATGATTAAAAAACGTACAGGTTTTAAGTGCATAAAATTATATTTCCGGTAAAAATACAGAAACGCGATTACCTTACCTTGCCTTTTATATAAATGGAATAAATTTGTTTATGGCTGAAAAAGAAAAATTACGGATTGATAAATATTTATGGGCGATCAGGATTTTTAAAACAAGAAGTCTTGCTGCCGATGCATGCAATTCGGGAAAAGTAAAAAGTAAAGGAATTAATGTGAAACCGGCTAAGACAGTGGCTTTAGGAGATCAGTATGAAATAAAGACTGAACATAAAAAATGGATCATTGAAGTAACTTCTTTGTTGCATAACCGAATGAAATATGAAGATGCCATCAAACATTATGTTGATCTTTCACCAAAAGAAACAGTTGATAAAACACAATCAAGCGCTTTTGTTTTTAATACCGGAAAGAGACAAAGCAAACAAGGAAGACCAACAAAAAAAGAGAAGAGAAAGTTGGATGATTTGATGACTGAATGGTGATGTACGATAACTCACTAAACAATCTAAACTTTAAGAATGAAAATAGACATTATATCCGTCGTGCCACAATTAATGGAAAGTTTTTTTGCGCATTCTATTTTGAAAAGAGCGAAGGAAAAAGGTCTGCTGGAAATCAACCTTTTTAATCTAAGAGATTTTACCAATTACAAACATGCCCAGGTAGATCATTATCAATTCGGAGGCGGCGCTGGTTTGGTGATGATGATCGAACCATTGGTAAATGCGATTGAAAGTTTGCAAAAAAATACTTCTTATGATGAAATTATTTTTCTGGCTCCGGACGGAGAAATGTTTGATCAAAAAATGGCGAATCAACTTTCTTTAAAGAATAATTTATTATTGATTTGCGGCCATTACAAAGGAATTGATCAGCGCGTTCGCGATCATTTTGTTACCAAAGAAATCTCTATTGGTAATTATGTTTTGAGTGGAGGCGAATTAGCAGCGGCAGTTTTAGCCGATGCGATTGGAAGATTGATTCCAGGAGTTTTAAACGATGAAACGTCCGCCCTTACTGATTCTTACCAGGACAATCTTTTAGCACCACCTGTTTATACACGGCCTGAAGAATTTCGTGGATGGAAAGTTCCGGAAATTTTAATGAGCGGCAATCATGCAAAAATTGAAGAATGGCGAAATGAAAAATCAATAGAAATAACAAAAGCGAGAAGGCCGGATTTATTGGATTAAAATTCGAGTAAACCAACAAATAATTTCATTTTTTATTTCGAGTTAAACAAAATTTACGAAGGCATGTTATTTGAGATTTAAAAAACAATCTTATTAGCATGGTACAATGGCACATTGGATGTTCGGGTTTTCATTACAAACATTGGAAAGAAATTTTTTATCCGAAAGGAACTCCACAAAGAATTTGGTTTGAATATTACTGCCAACATTTTAATACCCTTGAATTGAATGTAACGTTTTACAGATTTCCTGATGTATCAGTTTTCAAAGGTTGGTATCAAAGAAGTCCTGAAGATTTTTCATTTTCTGTGAAAGCGCCGAGGCTTATCACTCACTATAAAAAAATGAATAATTGTGAAAAATTAATTGATAATTTTTATTTAACCGTGGAAGAAGGATTAAAAGAAAAAACAGGATGCCTTTTATTTCAGTTTCCGCCACGATTTGATTTTACACAAGAAAGACTCGAGAAAATCATAAACAATCTGAATCCCCGTTTTCCTAATGTGGTTGAGTTTCGTCACAGGAGTTGGTGGAATGAAAAAGTTTATAAATTACTCGAAAAAAATAAAATTACTTTTTCAGGAATGAGCCATCCGCTATTGCCGGAAACAATTATAGAAAATACTTCATTGTTTTATTACAGAATGCATGGTGTACCTCAATTGTATTATTCTCCTTACAGTTTGAAATATTTGAAATCTTTTGTGGATGAAATCAATTCCTCAAAAAAAATAAAAGATGCGTTCGTTTATTTTAATAATGATGTTGGCGGCAATGCTGTGAAAAATGCAAAAGAAATGATAGCGATTGTTGACAAAGAAAAACGTTCTTAAATTTCTTTCAGATAATCACAAAAGTAGCGACAGCGGCTGCAGCCATTGCAAGAAATGTGATCCATAAAAATATTTTTGAAAGTCATCCACTTTTAAATTCTCCCATGATCTTTTTGCTTGATGATATTCTTATGATCAGAAAAACAAGTGGCACTGCTGCAACCCCATTTAAAACTGCGGTATAGATCAAAGCTTTCACAGGATTGATTCCGATAAAATTGATGATCAATCCAATTAATGTTGCAATGGTGATGATTCCATAAAAACCATGCGCTCTTTTTAATTTTAAATTCAATCCGGATTTCCAGTTCACTGCTTCAGAAACCGCGTAAGCAGCGGATCCTGAAAGAATTGGAACTGCTAAAAGCCCTAGTCCGATAATACCAATCGAAAAAATTAATTTGGATAAATAACCTGCATGTGGGAAAGATTTTACCAATGGCTCCAACGCTTTTGCCGCGTCAGCAGAGGTTTTAATGTCAGTTATTCCATTGTCGTGCAACACTGTCGCTGCCACAACCAGAATGCTCCATGTAGTGATTTCAGAAATGATCATTCCGAGATTGTTATCAATTCTCATCATGCGAATATTGCTCTCTCTTATTTTCGGAACACCATTTCTAAACCATCTTTTTTGTTTTACTTCTTCTACTTCCTGCGATGTTTCCCAGAAAAACATGTAGGGAGAGATGGTAGTTCCCAACACACCGGTGATGATAAAAAAGAAAGCAAAATTGAATTCGATATGAGGAATGAATGTGGCTTTTAAAACTGTAAGCCACGGCATGTGAACAATAAAAACAGTTACCGGATATGCGAGCAGAGAAAGTGCAAGCCATTTTAATATTCTTGCATAAACTTTATAAGTTGTAAAAATTTCGAGGATCAAAATAGTTGCTGTAAAAAGCAAAGTCCAAACTACAAATGGAAGCGGAAGAATCAAATTGGCTGCAGCCGCCATTGCACCAATATCGGCGCCAATATTAATTACGTTGGCAACTACGACAAGAATTACAACAGCATACAAAAGTTTCCGGTTATAATTTTGTTTTACAATTGCCGCAATTCCTTTTCCGGTTACCATTCCAATTCTTGCACATGCTTCCTGCACTGCCATCATAAACGGAAGCATATATAATGCAGTCCATAATTGTCCAAAACCAAATTGGGCGCCGGTTTGAGAATAAGTTGCAATTCCGGATGGATCGTCATCTGCAGCGCCGGTAGTAATTCCCGGACCGATAACTGATAAAATTTTTTGAAACTTGTTTCGTTTGGCCTTCGGTTTTTTTTCACGAGCCATGATGAAGAATTGAAAAGGAAAATTAAATAAATGAAAGGATAAGAACTAATTTGGGACGAATGATTTGAGTCATGTGCAGTAAAAGAATAAATAGTTTTGTTTTTTATTTTTGAAAAAAAACCGAATGACGACAGCTAAAGAAAATACCCAGAAGACAAAAAAAGAAATTCAATTTTTTGATGGGCCTCAAAACCGCTGGAAAAATTTAAAATATGCATTGAGTGTATTTTTTGAATTTATCAAAGGATTCAGAGCACTCCATTTTGTAGGGCCTTGTGTTACTGTTTTTGGTTCTGCGCGGTTCAAAGAAGATTCTCTTTTTTATCAACAGGCACGCGAACTTTCTGGCGAAATTGCGAAGCTTGGTTTTACCATTATGACAGGCGGCGGCCCTGGTATCATGGAAGCTGCCAACCGCGGTGCTAAAGAGGTTGGTGGAAAAAGCGTTGGTTGCAATATTGTTTTACCACATGAACAACATCACAATGCATATCTGGATAAATGGGTGAATATCAAATATTTTTTTGTACGAAAAACGTTGCTCATGAAATACTCTTATGCCTTTGTGGTAATGCCTGGAGGTTTTGGAACTTTAGATGAATTTTTTGGCGCCATCACTTTGATACAAACAAGAATGATCCAGATGTTTCCTATCATTATTTTTGATAAAGAATTTTATCATAACATTATTGAGCACAATCAAAAAATGCTGAAAGAAGGAACGATTTCACCAATGGATGAAAAGCTTTATCTGGTTACAGATTCCGTTCCCGAGGCGATTGAATATATCAAAGAAAAAAGCATTCTTGCATTTGGATTAAAATACATGAAACCAAAAAAACCTTTCTGGTGCTTCCTGGAAAACAGCTTTAAGAAATTAAGAAGTTTATAAATTCTGCTTTTAAAACTGGCTGATTATTTGTGAAAAATTGTACGAAGTTTTTTTAAAAAAATAATGATCATGTTTAAAGATGCTATGTCAGACGAAATTGAAACTGTAATGAGTGCTGCGTGGAAAGCTTTTTATCAATACAAAAAAATGTCTTTAAAATCACGTGCTGATTTTATGCGATCGATTGCAATTGAGTTAAAAAATCAGGAAGAAGATTTGGTGAAAACGGCAATGAGAGAAACCAACCTTACTGAAGAGAGATTGCATGGAGAGCTTACGAGGACTATTTTTCAGTTGAATCAGTATGCTGCAGCTTGTGAAAGAGCAGAGTGGGTCGAAGCAGCAATCGATACACCAAAACCAAATAATAAATCTTCTCATGACATTCGGAAAATGCTGATCCCACTTGGACCTGTCGTTGTTTTCGGCGCAAGCAATTTTCCTTTTGCTTACTCCACCGCTGGCGGTGACACAGCATGTGCTTTTGCTGCTGGTTGTCCGGTAATTGTAAAAGCTCATCCTGCTCATGCTGAAACCTCTGAAAAAGTGGCGAACGCGATTTTTAAAGTAGTTGAAAAATCGAAAATGCCGAAAGGAATTTTTGCGCATGTTCATGGTGCTTCAATCGAAGTTGGAAAAATGTTGGTCATGCATCCTCATACAAAAGCTGTGGGATTCACTGGTTCTTTTGCCGGAGGAAAACAATTGTTTGATTGGGGAAATCAGCGAAAAGATCCGATACCGGTTTTTGCAGAAATGGGAAGTATCAACCCTGTTTTCTTATTACCTGAAAAATTAAAAACTTCAGCGGAAGAAATTGCTCAAATGTACGCTGCTTCTATTACTCAGGGCGTTGGGCAATTTTGTACGAATCCCGGTTTGATTATTGGAATTAAAGGTGATGATCTGAAAAATTTTATTTCCATTCTTGCAAAAGAAATTGAAAAAACTGCTCCGCATAAAATGTTGCATCCTGGTATTGCAAAAGCTTTTGATGAGAAGAGAGAAAAAGCTTTGCACGAAAAAAATGTTACTCTTGTTTCTGTTTCATCCATCGGGAAAAAAGAGAATGAAGGAACACCAACAATTGCAACAACATCAGGAGAAAGTTTTTTAAATAATCCTCTGTTGCACCAGGAAGTTTTTGGTCCTTATTCGTTGGTCGTTCAATGCACTGATCAAAAACAGATGGTTGAAATTGCCAGGCATTTGGAAGGCCAATTAACTTCTACTTTGATGGCTTCTGAAAATGATTTTCTTTCCAATGAAGAACTGATAGAAGAAATAAAAAATATCTGTGGAAGATTTGTGTTGAATGGAGTGCCAACAGGTGTTCAGGTTTGTCTTGCCATGCAGCATGGCGGCCCTTTTCCGGCAACTACTGATTCAAGATTTACTTCTGTGGGCGCTGATGGGGTCAAACGTTTTGCAAGACCCATTGCTTTTCAAAACTGGGAAAATAAATTCCTTCCTGACGAATTGAAAAATGAAAATCCTTTAAAAATCTGGCGCACCGTAAACAATGAAATAACGAAAGATGCTGTCAAATAATCATAGAAATGTGTGTTACAGTTTTTAGAAAAATAAAAAATCAGGATATTCCTTTCTTTACTACGAAATAAAATATGATATAACAGTAATGGATATGCGAAAATAATTTTACTTAAAATTCAAGGCAAGTAACTTTTCCATCCATTGTTGTAGCAATCACTTTGTTTTGTGAAACAGGAACGATTGAAGTGATCAAACAGTTCGAAATTTTATGTTTCCACAATACAGAACCATCTCGGTTTACAGCCACGATCAGCCCGGAATTAGAAGGAACATAAATAATATTTTCTTTTTCAACAATGGCTGTTGGTGCAATTTCATAATTCAATCCTAAATCAGAATGCCATGTAATTTGCATATCCGGAAGTGAAGTGGAAACACCAATCAATTTTCCTTCCATCGTTTTTGCATACACCAAAGAACTATCGGAAGATAATCCCATTGATTCGCGCACTTGTTCCTCGTTGTTCTTTTTTCGCCAGATCACGTTTCCATTTTCTGCATCCAAAACCGTCATATAACGATCCGGAGCAACGATAAAAATTTTGCCATCTGTTGCAACAGGAAAACATGCAGCGGGAGAGTACATTCTGTTGGTAGAACCATTGTTCCATTTCCAAACAAGAGCGCCGGTTTCGGCATCTAAGGCATAAAATTTTGTACCCCAACTTCCAAAATAAATTTTGTTTTTGTAGAATAATGGCGTGGTAACTACAAAACCTTTTACTCCAAAATAATCCCATTTCAATTTTCCGCTTTGAAGATCTATAGCTCTGAAATGCCCGTCAGCAGCGCCGATGAATACCAAACTATTTTTAATTAATGGATTAGCAACAATTGGTTTTTGCGTTTCAAATTTCCAAACCAGTTTTCCATTTGCGGCATTGATGCAATAAATATTATCATCAGTGGAAGCAACTACTACCAAATTATTTTCAACAGCAGGCGTTGAATAAATTTTCCCTTTTGTAAGAAATGTCCAAACTTTTTTTCCATTTTTTAGATTCAGGGCATACACTTCTCCATTCGAATTGCTTGCTATTACGAGATTTTTATTAATAGCAGCGCCGGAACCAATATCACTGTTGTCGTTAAATTGCCAAACAGTTTTTACGTTTTTATAAGTTTGATTGACTGCATAAGAAGGCCGAAAATAATGAGTAGTATCCACTGCAAAATCATGCCGGTATAATTTCACTTCTGCCCATTTTTTTTGTTCATCAGTAACCGGATTTTTTTCTTCATAAGTAACTGTGCCATCTTTTATCGTTACTACATTATAACCACCAACCGGATTTTTTGCCCGTAGATTCGATCTTCCCATGATGCCGGGAATTCCTTCAAAATTCAATTGGCGATTGGCATGTCCATGGCCGCAAAGGATCAATTGTGTGTTTCTTGTTTTGAGAAGATCAATAATATCGAACCAGTTATTTAATGAAGAGTCCTGAGGGTAATGATTTACAAAAATGATCGGAATGTTTTTATTTTTTAAATGAGCAAGGGTGGAATCGAGCCATACAATATTTTCCCTGGAAACCTGGCCAGGACTCATCCGCATGTTAGGCCCACAAACAGTTCCCAGAAAAAGATAACCACCATATTCAAACTTGAATGTTTCTGAGCCAAAGATCTTTTTAAAACTATTCGTTCCACTTTCCGACCAGTTGGCGTCATGGTTTCCGGGAATAATGTACCACGGTTTATTCAAACTATCCAGGATCGTTTTTGCAAGACGAAAAGCAGAATCAGTTCCAAAATCAGTAATGTCTCCGGAGATAATTACAAATTTTAAAGTCGAATCACTATTGATGCTATGAACCGTTCTTGTTAGGTCTTCTTCAGAATTTGGGCTTCCAATGTGAGTGTCAGAAACGTGAGCGAATTTAAAACCTGTTTGTGCGAAAGAAAGTTGCAATGAGAAGAGAAGCGAAATAAGGAGTAAGTTTTTTTTCATGATTGATTATAAAATGACAACAAAATGGATGTTTTGAATGCGTGTGAATTTATAGAAAAAAGTTCAGGTTTAATGTTTTGTAAAAATGAAAAAGAAAGAGAATTTCTTTGCAGTAAACCAATCAATAAGTGAATTTTTTATTCCACAAAAAATTGGCTGGTATAAAATGAATATTTTAAATTAAATAATTACTGAAATCAAATTAAAAAAGCATTGGTTTCTATAAAAAAAATACGGGTAAAATTTTTACCCGCATTTTTATAAAACCTTAATTAAACCTTCCTATTACTATTATTTGAGATAGCCATAATAAGCGTCATCAGTTGGAGTGTCCCACCAAATCGGCATGCTCCAGATATTCGGGTCAGCAGCATGGGGATTTAAAGCAAGCGTGTGTATTGAGTTGTAATTTATTTCATAAGTAGGAGGTAACATCCAACGACGCATCCAGTATCTTGGATCATTTGGAGAGCTACCTGTCAATTGAGCCTGACCTGTAAATAAAGGGCCTCTCTGATAGCCGGGATAAACCACTCCAAAATTGCCTATGTCACCTGCACTATAATCAAAACGACGCATATCGTTGTAGTTTTCAATGCTGCAGCCCATGGCAATGTATTTTTGCAGCATGATATCCGACATGGTTAAGTCACCTGGACCTTGTGCAACGGCACTGCTGGTCATATACGCAGCAATATCACTTGCGTTCATTGGTTCCATATCAGGTATAACAACACCGGCAGCATTTTTGTCGAAACCCTCACCTTGCCATTCGGCCAGTTTAGTTTGCATATTATCCATATTAGCCTGGATACCTGCAATGTAAGCAGTATAAGCATCAGCAGGGTCCCCTTTTCTCATATAAACTTCTGCTTTAATAAAACACATTTCTTCATAAGTGAGAATATCCTGATCAGAAACAGGTCGAACCTGGAAGGAGCCTGTTGAGCCAATAACGCCTGCATTATATGCTGCTTCATTTGGATACCAGTTAACATCATTTGACACCGTCTGCTGTTCGGGTACCGCTGTTGTAGCTTCAGCGTTACTTCTCATATTTACATAAATAGTATCGCCGGCATAAATATAGTTGGTGCTATTAATATAGATAGATCCTGCGGGATAAATTACCCTTACATAAGTACCGCTATCTGCATAATCCTGTCCGGAAATTTTGCCATGGGCAACCAGGGAGTCAATAAAATTTGCATGGTCAGTAGAATTTGTAATATTATATATGATCTTTTTTGGAGTAGCAGTATAAGTGGCCGTTTGAATAGAAGTAGGACCTCCTTTTACCAAACGCGTTGCAGTGTCATATGAATCCACTCCTACTCCACGGTTCCATGTATAAGAACTGACCTGGCCTGAACCATTTAATTTAACATTAGCCATAGAAGCAGGAACAATTTTAGACATGCGAGGATCAATTACTCCGGAACCGCGCAAATTGGTCAACAGGTTATAATAATACCCGGAAATACGAATAGAATTGCCATAAGCTGCATAATCAAAGTTGCCGTTGGTTACTACAGGATCTCCCTCCAAATAATCTGTTACGGTACTGTTATTGAACCCAGGCCCAACTGTATTATCTGCATTAGATTGAGGTGCCTGTGACAAACAGTAAAGAATAGAATCCGCATTGAACAAATCCGTTTTTTTAGAAAGTTTCAACATATAGCGCGCTTTTAATCCCCAACATAACTTTAACCACTTGCCTACGTCGCCACCATTCCACAAATCGCCGGCAGCAAGAGGCGGAGCACCTACTTCTTGTGTTTTATTGAACAAACTGATAGCTTCATTCAAGTGATCCATACAACCATTATAAATGGTTTTACCATCATCAGGTTTAGGGCTAGGATTTCCGGTACCTGCCTCTGTATAAGGCATCTCGCCATATAAATCTAACATTTCCATATAACCCAGTGCATGGAAAACGTCAGCTACAGCCATATAATGATACGCACCTTTTTTCTGTGCGGAATTATACAAATCCACTACGTTAGAAGATACTTCAATAAACCAGGTTTGATATGGAGTTGTTGAATTGGAACTAGAGCACTGCCATGTGGTACTAAAGCTATTACCGGCCGCAGTGTTACTATAATAAACTCCTGCCTGTAGAGCAGTACGATAATTGGTTACGCCGGCAGTATATTGATAAAAGTGTTCGATCCAGGGAACACGGTTTTGAATTAAAACGCTTTGGTTGTTTGGATTATCCGGGTCTGTATTAACGTCCAACCATTTTTTACAGGAAGCCAAACTCGTTACGAATAAGCAACCCAGTATAATATATTTTGTTTTTTTCATGATTTATTTTTTTGGATTTAAAACTTAATATTTACTCCGAATGTGAAACTTGCTACTGCAGGCACTCCCAGGTAATCAATACCGATAGAACCAGAACCTCCGGTTCCCCCTGCGGCACTTACTTCAGGATCCATTCCTTTGTAATTGGTCCATGTAAACAGGTTGGTTCCTACTACAGTGGCAGTAAGTCCTTTAATAACTTTCTGATTCTTCAATAGGTCAGAGAAATCATATACCAATGATACTGAACGAAGTTTTAACCAGTTTACTGAAGTAATAAAATTATAAGAGTTGGCTGCATAACTACCATCGCCTGCCTTTGTGGATGACCAATATTGCTGAATCATATAGGCACCAGAAACCTGTGTGCCGGCAATATTATATGTCTGATTTGCATTGTACGTTATGGTAGTATCAGCTCCTGTGGCACTGCTCACTCCTTTTAATGTCACAGATTGGCGATCGTTCAGCAAAGTTTGTTTGCTTAGACCGTTTACAACCATAGCGTACTCGGTACCATTGAAAACATCTCCTCCGATTCGAATATCGAGAAGGAAGGATAATGTTAATCTTTTATACCTCAAAGTATTTTCAAAACCTCCAATGTAATCCGGTTCACGATTACCTACAACCGGATTAGTAGAGTTAACTGAATATAGTCCTGTTTTGGTATTGATCACGTAACGCCCGTTTGGCATTTCTTTTCCGTTTGCGTCTGTTTCACGATAATAATCCTGGCCAGTCATTCCAAGGAAATAACCTCCGTTAGGAATAGATGCTGCTTTTATGGTTCCAAATTGCGCGTCTGTCGGGTAAAAATAAGCTACACCAGGAAGGAAAGCACCTAATCTACCTCTGTTATAGGAGAAATTCAATGTTGCATCCCATGAAAAGTTTCTGTGGGATACTACTTTACCTGTAAGCGCGATTTCCATCCCCTTGTTGATTACAGAGCCTGAATTAAGAGCGCTGAAAATAAATCCACCGGATTGGGCTAAACGCGGTTGTGCAATTTGATTTTCTGTTTGGTTATGATAGTATGTGTAATCCAAACCAATACGATCATTCAAAAATCTAAATGCTCCTCCTACTTCCCATGAATTTTGAATCTCCGGTATCAAATTAGGATTACCTGAATAATACTGGTTCCCCACACCCATATAATTACCGATGGTAATCGGAGGATTTTCGTAAGTATTAGTAGCATAAGGATTGGCATCCTTACCTACTCTAGCCCAGCTTGCGCGCAATTTACCGAATGAAAGGAAATTGCTTGGAGGAAGCAATTGTGAAAAAATAAAAGAACCACTGATAGAAGGATAGAAATAAGACCAGTTTTTAACAGGTAAAGTAGATGACCAGTCATTTCGTCCTGTTGCAGTGAGGTAAACCAGGTCTTTATAGGATACACCTACTTCTCCATAAGCTCCCACCAAACGCCTTCTGGTTGTCGCGTCTGTAAAGAATTTATTGGTGTTCTCCATATTATTAAAGCTAATAGTTCCTGGTGTACTAAACCCGTACCCCCAAAGATTTTGATTTTTTGTGTTAAAATCCTCGGCAGTAGTTCCCAACATCAGATGTGTATCAAAATTGCCGAAGGCTTTATGAAAATTAGTCATCGCAGTTGTGGTGATATATGTATAGTTCACCATGTCTTTGCTTAAACGTCCGTTTTGATATAGTGGAATCAATGCAGATCCGGGAGCTATAAATGTGTAGTCATTAGTAGTGTACTGATCATAACCCACACGTCCCGTAACATCCCACCAATTGGTAATTTTAAAATTGCCGTTAATACCACCTGTGAATCGATTGGTTTTTGATGTTAAATTATCTTCATGGATGATCCAGTAAGGATTGTCCCTGTCGTCTTCCAATGCAACGGTATTCCCAAAAATGCGGTATTGTGATCCGTCTGGATTGAGATAATTTTTAATATTGTAAGTTGTCGGATAGCCATACAATGCCTGCATACTTCCAACTCCGCTTCCATACAAACCGGCGGTAGTTAATGTTCTATCGGTATTTGCAACAGAATAGGCAACATTCGCATCTAATGTTAGGCCACCGTATTTCTGCTCCCCATTAAAACGAAAAGTTGTTTTGTCATAGCCTGTACCTGGAACGATACCGGTTTGCTTAAAGTTAGATCCTGATAAATAAAAAGACCCGTTCTTCGAACCGCCTGATACGTTTACATTATTATCATAAATAGCGCCGTGTTGAAAGAAATTACCAATATTATCATAAATAGTACTGTCAGCAGGAATCTTCGGTCCCCATGAACTATAAACACCATCAGTACCCAAAACTCCATTACTGGAATAAATGCCATTGCCAAATTCTGTTTGAACTTCCGGTAATTTGTCAGCCCATGAAGTGCTTATTTTGCTATTGAAATCTACAACTACTTTGCCTTCTGCTCCTTTCTTCGTGGTAATCAGAACAACACCGTCAGCCGCACGGGAACCGTATAAAGCGGCGGCGGCAGCGCCTTTTAAAACGGACAAACTTTCAATATCTTCAGGATTAATATCCATCACGCGATCAGAATAAGTTGTATTACTGCGGGATAAACCGTCAGTTCCAGTATTACCAGTAACGGTTGTTGAGTTATCATAGATAATTCCATCTACAACGAATAATGGCTGATTTTGCCTGGTCTCTGAGGTTGAAGTTCCACCGCGAAGAGTGATAGTAGCTCCTGCACCCGGAGCACCGCTGAACTGCGTAATATTTACACCGGGAACTTTACCTGCAAGAGAATTGATGACATTGGTATTCTTGTTTTTCATCAATTCATTTGCATTCAACTGAGTCACTGAATATCCCAAGGCCTTTTCCTGTTTTTTAATACCCAAAGCGGTTACCACCACTTCCTGCAATTGCGATTGGGATCTTTCCAACGTAATGGAAATATTTGAAGAACTGCCCACTTTAACGTCCTGGGTAGTAAACCCTACCGCACTCACTACTAACACATCCCTGGAATTCGCCGGGATGCTAAACTTTCCATCCAGATCTGAATTGGTACCCGTTTTTTTCCCTTTTAGTACAATTGAAGCTCCCTGAACAGGAGTATTATCGGTGGAGAGAACAGTACCTGTTATTGTTCTCTCCTGAGCAAAAACTTTTTGCTGCAGTTGCAATACGAGCATTACAACAAGAAACGTAATGAATTTTCTCATAGCTAAATTTTAATGATGAATGTTTAAAAAAAATATAAAAAGTATTGATTATAAAACTTTGATTCCTGCTCTTTTGTATGGTTCTAACACCGGATCGTCAGGAAGTAACTCTGTTACTAATGTATCTATCTTTTTACTATCACACACCTGGAAGGGCTGCTGTGAATTAATCTTCTCTGCAATAGTTAAACATACCACCCGCTTCGATGCTTCTATCATGGCTTTTTTTACCTGGACGACTTCCCAGTCGTTGTCTGAAACTCCACTTTCAAGGTTGATAGCAGCTATTCCCAATATGCACAGGTCAACTTTTAGTTCTTTTATTCTTGAAATGGCATCGGAGCCAACGGTAATTTTTGAATCTTTTGAAATCTTATCGCCGATAGCAATAACATCTATATTGGGATGAATAATATACTCACTGAGAGCCGGGATACTGCCGGAAATAAAAGTTGCACGAAGTGAATGCGGTAAAGCGCGTGCAAGCTCGATAATAGTAGTGCCCCCACCAGTGAGAATAAACATGCCATCTTTTATTAAGGATGCCGCTTTTTTGGCAATTATCTTTTTTTGAGAATATGCATAAACCTCTTTTGACGCACCATTTCCATTGTGAAAGGAAGGCGATAATGCCCCACCATGCACTTTGATGATTTTGCCGGATTCAGCCAATTCCTGAAGGTCTCTTCTGATGGTATCATCTGAAACTTTAATCTGGTTAGTCAGTTCGGTCAAAAGAACCCTGTTGTGCAGATTAACTTGGTGTATGATGAACGCCTGTCGTTCGGTTTTAAGCATTTGTTAAAGCAATTGTTTCTCAAATATATAAGATGGAAATGTTAAAAGACGCGAATAACGCACATGAAAATCGATAAATTACTGAAAAACCGCAAAATTTTACGCAAATATGGCAATCGCCCAAATTCTAAAAGAAATTGAATTAAAAGAAGTTCTTGTTGTACTATAAATACAATAAGCAATAGGGGAGTGTACTCTAAGGGGAGTGTACTCTAAATTGTCGGAAGAAAGTCAAAAAAGATGGGATAAAGACGAATTAGAAACTCCTGTTATTTGTTGTTTACTGAATAAACTTGTGGTTTTGCAACTTTTAGTTTTCAAAACGGCAACAAACCGAAATAAAAAGAGGCTGCCTTTTTGAGACAGCCTCCTTTTTTATTCTTACACCTGAAGTTATTACCAACCTGCTGTTTGAGTAAGTGTGTATCCTTTATCCTTGTAATCATTTATTTGTGATTGGCCAACCGGAGACATATAATTTTTGTCAGAAAATACATCCCTGTTTTTGGCATTGTCAACCATCCAGAAGCCAACCATATCACTTGCATTGCTTCCGTTATAAGTAACGATAGTGCCATCTTCTTTCTTTACTTTAACATTGCCTTTTGTTGCCGCTGAGGAAGTTAAAGCAGATGGAAAGTCTACAGGCAGATTTACCCATGGACCAAGGAAATAATCAGGATTGGTGCTGAAATCCATGTATTGAAGTTTACCCCATCTCTTTAAATCTAACAGACGGAAGCCTTCGAATACAAATTCCATACGTCTTTCCCTACGAATTTCCCAAATCAGTGCCGGCACATCTTTGTCTCTTGAAGGATCGTTGGGTAGAGAAGCTAATTCCAGGGGAGCTGTTTTTGTTATACCTTTTTGAATAGCTTCTGCGTCCAAAGGACGATTGCGAATGGCATTGATGGATTTGTCAATATCGTTCTGTGTTACTGCTGGTCCACCAAGATATTCAGCCAGCACTGCTTTTGCCTCGATCCAGTTTAAAACTACTTCCCCAAGACGAATCACAGGTGCATCGCTTGTATTGGTATTGCTACCCCATGCAGCCGGATAAGTTTTTCCAATATAAGTGATCGCATCGCGTGAGGCAAATTTATAACCGTACAATAACGTAGTTGAAGCACCTATTGGCCGATCAATAAATGAAGCTTCAAAACGCGGATCTCTGGTTTTAGCCAGATTGGCAAATGAAAAATCTTCAGCATTAGAATCGGTAGAGTTTTCCCAAACGCTCCCATCATTCATTATAAATGATTTAACCAATACTAAGTTAGGATCTACACCAACAGTTTCGGTTCCATTGGAGTAAGAGCCAATACAATGAGTGATCCCCAATCCCGCATCATAAGACCGGTATAAGATTACCTCCGGATTTCCTGCAAGACTTTCTGAAGAAAAGAGGGATTTGAAATCACTGCCAAAGTTGTATTTATTGCTATTCATAACTACTTCGGCTGCCTGCACTGCCAATTGCAAATACTTAGTAGCTCTTGCATTATCGAGATTGTGATAATATTCATAAGTCCCCTCAAAGAGCATAAATCTTGAAATAAAGGCAGCAGCGACGTATTTATTCAAATTTTGTTTACCATCATTTTCCCTCATATTAGCTAAAACGTATTGAAAATCATCATACACTTTATCCATTACATAACCTCTTGGATCTCTGTCCTTGTAAAGTGTGTCTAATTCATTTTCTTTTACAACTCTTCCAAAATAAGGAACATCGCCAAAAACACTCACCAGACGACTATATTCATAGCCTCTGAAAAAGCGACCAACGGCACTCCAGTGGCGGTATGCTTCATCAGTTATTTTTGGTTTGGCTACATTTTCTACCCGGTCAATTAAAATATTGGCTTTTCTTACCCACGCAAAATCCCAGGTTGGCCCGGCATATTGTGCAAGCCATGCTGCTGATTCGGAAGAAGATCCTCTCGAAGAGGGCACACTGCTTTCAAAATTGGATTGAACATTTTTCCCTGTAACGTCATCATCAAATGTATATCCTCTTACAGGAGCATAATCGGCAGTGAAAGATGTATTATAACCATTAAAATAATTAGTGTAAAACCCGGTTGCAAACATCCTAATGTCATCTTCATTTCTCCAATATTGTCCATTCAAATCTTCATAATTTGTCAATGGTGGCCTGTCGAGGAAGTCTTTTTTGCAGGCAGTGAATAGAAGACACGCTATTCCAATACCCATCAGATAATTATATTTTTTCATCGTTTTCATTTTTTAAAAGTTTAATTGAATACCAGCTGAAACGCTTTTGAAGGCAGGAATTCCGATTCCGGTACGTCCAAGATTATAATTGGAAGTATTCCACATAGAGTAACCGTTAATAGCTTCCGGATCAATTGGCAATCCTCTGAGATGATCCCATGTGATAAAGTTCTCTAATGCTCCGTAAACGCGGAGAGAGTTAACATGAACTTTTTTAAGAAGACTTTGAGGTAAAGAATAACCAACGGTCAGATTTTTGAGCCTCAGGTAAGCCATGTTTAACAAATACCTGTCCTGAACCTGCATATTATTAGCTGCATTGCTTCCCGAATTGTTGTAAGCTGCCGGATAAAAAGCAGTTGTATGATCAGGTGTCCAGTAATTGCCGGCTATAGCTTCAGGCATAGCACCATCTGAAGAATTATAACCAGGAATAGCTAAAAATCCATCTCCCCAAATTTGGCGGCTTCCTACACCCTGGAAGAAAACACTGATGTCAAAGCCTTTGTAATCGGCACCTAATCTAAACCCGTAAATGTATCTCGGGTTAGAATTTCCAATGACGTCCAGATCACCATGATCAGAAAGAGTGGCACTTCCGTTATTGATTACTCCGTCTCCATTCAAATCTTTGAACTTTACATCGCCAGGACCAAAGAAGAAGTTAGATGAATTTTGTAAAAATACCTGGTAAACCGGTTTTTCGCCATGTGCGCCGGGTTTTAATTTATAAGCTTTTTTGCCGACATACTGCGAAGGAACATCATCAGCAGTCAATGTGATCAACTGAGGTTTGCCATCAGATCCCAAATCAAAATCTGATAATTGGTACAAACGATCTGTTTTGTATCCCCATATCTCACCAATATCTTTACCATTGTAATTGCTGTTTACACCAGTAGATGTTCCATATTCTAAAATGCGTGTTTTGGAATCAGAAATATTTCCCATGAAATTAACTCCAAGTCCATTGCTAAAGCGATGATTGGCTTCTACCGTAAGTTCCCATCCATTAGTGCGAAGTGATCCAAAATTTCCCTGGGGAGCGCTGGTTCCGTAAGTAAGAGGAATTCCTTCCATTGGAACAATCATATTCTTTGTATCACGTTGATAAAGATCAAATGTGAACGTTAAGTGATTTTCGAAGAAGGATAAATCCGCACCCAGGTTTTTGGTAACAATATCCTGCCAGGTGATGTCATGCTGTATCGCTTGTGGAGTGCCAACATAAGGAGCTTTGGCTGCATTGCCTCCAATCCAGCTGGAAAGACCACTTGGCATGATAGGCAGGTACAAAGTATTCGGCACTGTCTGATCCCCAATCGATCCCCATGAACCGCGAATCTTAAAGAAGTTAACCAGGTTCTGCGATTGCATAAATTTTTCATTAGAAATAACCCAGCCAGCAGAAACTGAAGGATACCATCTCCACCAAAGGTTTGATGGGAACTTGGAAGAACCATCGTAGCGAAGGTTGCCTTCAAGCAAGTATTTGTCTTTATATGCATAGTTGATACGACCAAAATAACCAAGCTGAGATTCCCATGTTTTATCCCCATCAATGATCGGCGGAGTACCTAATGCAAAATTGAATTGAGGATTGTGAATGTCAGACAGCTGATTTACTTGTTGGGACTGCCATTCAGTGCTTGCAGCTACACTATTTAAACCTAAAATAAATTTAAATTGGTGATCCTTATTTAAGTTTAGATTGTAGGTAGTAAAGGCGTTGAAAGTACTGCTGTAAAAATTGGTAGTGCGCCTGTAGATATGATCCGGATTGGCGCCTAACGAAGTATAAGTGTCATTAGATAAATCAAATGCAGGCATTGCACCTGGTGCAGTAGAGGATACTTCTGCACCTGTACTGTCTACATAAACAGGATTTCCATCTGCATCGACCCTTGCTTTTGGTGCTACCCATGAGTTGGCGGCAGTGTACCTGGTTCCGGGCCTGTTCCATACTTCATCCTGGTTGCTGTAAGTGTAATCAAAATCCAGTTTCCAGTTAGAAGTAAAGTTTAAAGTGGTTCCAAGGCTAATATTGCTATAGTTCTGCAAAATATTGGCTGTATTAGCAGCAGCGGCTTCACTTACAGGGCTGCGTATCGGATCTCCGTTTTGATCATTGCCAAAAGGATACAATGGTCCCCATCTGTAAAGATAAAGCCATGGATCTGCAGTGGTTGAACTTGTCACGTATGGATATTCTTTATTTCTTCTTGAATACATGGCACCACCCCGAATAGTGATGTATTTATTAACCTCACTTGAAATTCTTAAAGAAGCATTGTAGCGGGTAAAATCATCTTTTTTCGCAGGTTTCATCATTCCACTCTGATCCAGGTAGCCTAACCCAAGATTGTAAGAAGTTTTTCCTACCGTTTGACCAACAGTGATATCGTGTTGCTGCGTAGGAGCCCATTCTTTGACCATATAATCGTATGGGTTATAGGTTCTCACGCCCATTTTTTGATTGCCGGAGCCTTGAACATACCAGTCGCGGCCAAAAACAGTGGGATCATTGGAACCGATGCTTCCTCCATATAATTTTTGCCATTCAACAGATTTATTATAGCTGGCTCTGTCAACATAATAGAATGCACCACTCGGAGTAAACGTTCCTACACGCTCTGCAGCATCTACTGTATATTTCAAGGCGTCAACTTCCCCCATCTGAAGATCTTTCCAAACATTTTGCCATGAGAAGTTTCCTGAGTAAGTAACCTGAGGTTTACTGGTTCCTGAACCTTTTTTAGTGGTGATCAGAATAACGCCATTAGATGCTTTTGCACCATAAATAGATGCTGCAGCAGCATCTTTCAGTACACTGATTGAAGCTATTTCATTTGGATTTACAATTTGAATACTTGGAATTTCAACGTTATCCAACAGGATTAACGGGCTGCTGCTTCCACGGAAAGAAGTCATAGCACCCCTGATCGTTAGAATAGGATCTGAGCCAACTTCTCCGCTTGGAATTGTTACATTAAGTCCGGATACAGCCCCTTGCAATCCTCTTCCCACATCAGCAATAGGCCTTCCTACCAATGTTTTTTTGACATCAACAGTAGAAATGGAGCCCGTAATATCGCCTCGTTTTTGAGTGCCATAACCAACCACTACCACATCCTGCAATCTATTGGCCTGGTTATGGCTTAGAGAAAGAGAGATTGAATTGCTTGTTCCCACTACCACTTCTTTACTGTTGTAACCAACATAAGAAAATACTAGTGTCTGGCCGGTGTTCGCAGAGATTGAAAAATTCCCGGATGCATCTGTAACCACAGAATAATTGGTCCCTTTTACATTTACCGTAACCCCGGGAAGAGGAGAGTTATCCTCGGCTGAAACACTTCCTGTTATCGTTTTGTTTTGCGCAAAAGACGATAGACAGAAAAGTATTCCCAAAAGAAAAGGGAGTGTCCATTTAATTGTCATAACATTGTTTTTAATGATGATTGATTTTATTGTTTAAGGAAAGGAGGTTTTTTTATTTTTTGATTTGCAGTGAACGAATAAAAATCTTGTTTTTGGTTTAATAAGTTTCTTTTGATTGTTCAAAAAATTGATTTGATTTAATCGTTTTATAAAACTTTGATTCCTGCACGTTTATACGGTTCCAATACCGGATCATCAGCAGGCAATTCCGTAATTAATGTATGTATCTTCCTGCTTTCGCACACCTGGAATGGCTGACGTGAATTGATCTTTTCTGCAATTGTCAGGCATACTAATTTTTCTGCTGATTCTACCATTGCTTTTTTTACCTGAACCACCTCCCAGTCGTTATCAGAAACTCCTGTTTCAAGATTAAATGCCGATGCACCCAAAAAGCACAAATCCACTTTTAATTCTCTGATCCGTGATATCGCATCTGAACCAACAGTTATTTTTGAATCCTTCGAAACTTTATCGCCAATCACTATCACATCAATATTTGGATGAACAATATATTCTGCTAACGTCGGCACACTTCCTGAAATAAATGTAGCGCGAAGCTCGGGCGGCAGCGCTCTCGCCATTTCGATAATAGTGGTTCCACCAGTCGTTAACACAAACATTCCATCTTTAATAAGTGAAATTGCTTTTTGAGCAATAATCTTTTTTTGGTTATACGCATACACTTCGTTAGAAGAGGTATGAGTATTATGAAAAGACGGAGACAATGCACCGCCATGAACTTTTATTATTTTTCCAACATCTGCTAATTGTTGAATATCCCTCCTGATGGTATCGTCTGAAACTTTTATTTGCTTACTCAAATCAGTAGACAAGACTTTATTGTGAAGATTTACCTGGTGAAGAATAAAAGCTTGTCTCTCTACTTTAAGCATTTGTTAATTTTATGTTGATAGAACAAACATAGCATTTAAAGTTATTTAACAATCAAGTTTTGCAATATTTTTTTGACAAATCAGGTAAAAATGGGAATAATTACCGCATTATTGTGAGTAATTGGTTCGGTAAAAAGATTGAAATTGCGGTGCTAATTCAGTAAAATCCTTTGTGGATAATAGTTTTAGCGAAATGTACTAGAAAAATAACATTGCGGTTATATGCAAAATGATGTTGATAAATATTTTAAGGAAAAACGAATTTCTAGGAGTAAACAGTATAAATCAATCGATTACGCTGGTAAAATCGTTAATTTTTCTGCGGTAAATGCGTTTTTAGAACTATTTTATTGCCTGAAAAGCGGTTTTAATTCTCAAAAAGGAAAATAAAAAAAGCATTTATTTATTCGTTTACTAATAGATAAACTGCTTGTTTTTAAAAAAGGCTCTAAGCTGAAAATAGAAAAAGCAGTTATTTATTGGTTTACTAGATAACCAAAATGAAAAATATCCTGGTTAAGATAAAGGATTAGTGCCGGTGTTTTACTACATGTTTTTTCACTACATGTTTTTTGCTGGCAGTTCTTTTAACAGGTGCTCTTTTTTTCTTTGCAGCCGGCTTTGTTACTTCATTGCTGCCTTCAGACATTTCTCCGCTTTCTTCATCGCCGGGAGATGAAAATGCACTGTCAAATATTTTTTCCATTTGTTTAGCCTGGTAAATATTGGAGTTGTATTTATTTCCTAAAACAATGATCGTTACAGAATCCTGGATCATTCTGATAAAAGAAGCATTATTTCCATGCCACCATCCATTGTGATAAATTACTTTTTTACCATTCGGGTAAACGTTCATTCTCCAGCCATAACCGTAATTTCTGATGCCCGGCTTTTCATTGCTGTATGGGGTAAATGCTTTTTCCAAAGTTTCTTTGCTAAAAATTTGGTTGGTGTACATGGCCTGATCCCATTTCAACAGATCTTCAGGAGTGCTGTAAACATTTTTATCACCAATGCCACAATCGAGGAAAGTAAATGCTTCCTGCCTTCCACGATAATCATAAGATGGCATTGCCGTAGCGCTGTCTTTAATATTCCAAACATAGGTGTCGTTCATATGCAACGGAATGAAAAATTGTTGCTTCAAGAAATCAGCGTAAGACTCTCCCGATGCTTTCTCAATGATCAATCCTAACAAAGAATAATTGGTGTTGCAATAGGTGAAATGTGTATCAGGTTTTGTTGCTGCGGGTTTGTATTTTATCAAATAATCCAGCACATCTTTATTCGTAGCATGTTGCTTTTTATCCCAGCCCAACTCTTCCATAAAATATAAATAATTAGGCAATCCGCTTCTGTGATCCAGCAGATCTTTCACTTTTATATTATCATAAGGAAAATTGGGAAAGAATTTTTTCAGATCGTCGTCCAAAGAAAGTTTTCCCATCTGCGCCAGCTTCAATGTGGCCATTGCAGTAAAGGTTTTGGAAACAGAAGCAAGATGGAAAGCACTGTGTTTGGTAAGTGAATCTTTTTTCTGAAGATTATAATATCCATGATAATCTTCAAAAATTACCTGTCCTTTTTTTGCAACAAGGATAGCACCGTTGAAGCCGGTTCTAATCAATTTATTTTGATAAAAATCTGCTACTTCATTTCGGTAACGGTTGAGTTCATCTTCCGGAATTTTGCCGGGAACAGGTGGAGTATAAACAGTGGAATCTTTTGGGTCGGCTTTTACTTTAACAGTAGTGGAGCCGCAGGAAGAAATGATAAAAAATAAAACGAAAAAGGCTGAAATAAAATTTAAAGGTCTCATCAAAAAAATTTCATGGATTTAGGGGCTATATTTGCAATATTACATTACTATTTTAATATGCCCGAGAAAAAAATTACCAGTTATCCTAAAGAAAAAATAAATATTCTTTTTTTAGAAAACATTAATAAAACGGCTGCCCAAAAATTTGTGGATGCCGGTTATACTTCAGTGAAAAGACTGCCCGGTGCAATGACTGAAAGTGAACTAGTTAAAGAAATAAAAAATGTTCATTTATTAGGAATTCGTTCGAAAACAAAAATCACAGCGGAAGTTTTAAAAAATGCTAAAAAATTACAGGCGATCGGGTGTTTTTGTATCGGAACCAACCAGGTGGATCTTCAGGAAGCAACCGATAGAGGAGTTGCCGTTTTCAATGCGCCTTATTCTAATACGCGCTCTGTTGCTGAATTGGTAATGGCTTCATCGATTATGCTGATTCGTCGCATTCCTGATAAAAATAAATCTGCTCACGAAGGAATCTGGATGAAAGATTCAACAGGAAGCCATGAACTGCGCGGAAAAACTTTAGGTATTGTTGGTTATGGAAATATAGGTTCACAGGTTAGCGTGCTGGCAGAATCTTTCGGAATGAAAGTGATCTTTTTTGATACAGAAACCAAGATGCCATTAGGAAATGCAGAAAGTAAAAAAACTTTAAAAGATGTTTTAAAAGAAGCTGATATTGTCACACTTCATGTGCCTGATGTTCCTTCCACAAAAAATCTGATCAACAAAAACAACATCAAATTTTTTAAAAAGAATGCTATCCTCATTAATTATGCAAGAGGTGGCGTGGTAGATCTTCAGGCGCTGAGAGAAGCTTTGCAAAATAATGATTTGGGAGGAGCAGCAATCGATGTTTTCCCTGAGGAACCGGTGAAAAATGGTGATAAATTCACGACACCATTGCAAGGTTTGAGCAATGTGATTTTGACTCCTCATATTGGAGGTTCAACCGAAGAAGCACAGCAAAATATTGGTGAAGATGTAAGCAATAAATTATTTAATTTTTTGGAGAAAGGAATTACCACTGGTTCTCATTCTGTTCCGCCTTTAAATCTTCCGTTGAATGAAAATACACATCGCATTTTGCACATTCATAAAAACGTTCCAGGTGTACTGTCGGAAATAAACACACAACTTTCTTCTCATAAAATCAATATCCTTGCTCAATATTTAAAAACCAATGACGAAATAGGCTACGTAGTGTTAGATGTCAACAAAAACCTCTCGAAAGAAGCGTTGGAATTATTGAAAGACGTAAAAGAAACAATTAAGGTAAGATTATTGTACTGATAAAAAATCAGATGACTATTTTTTAATTGTCGGTGATCGTTTCAAATTATTTGTTTAAAACAAAGTAAGATGATGACACATTTTTTGCGTGCAGAATGGAACAACATTGTGTTGGCAAATTATGCTGTGCCTAAAGACATCTTATCACCATATATTCCTTACAAAACTGAGCTGGATTCTTATGACGGCCAAACCTATGTAAGCCTTGTTGGTTTTATGTTTCTCAATACAAAAGTATTTGGACTCAGCATCCCATTGCACGAAAATTTTGAAGAAGTAAATCTTCGATTTTATGTTCGTTATAGTGATCATGGAAACTGGCGAAAAGGAGTTGTTTTTATTAAAGAGATTGTTCCAAAAAGAGCGATCTCGTTTATCGCCAATTATCTCTATGGAGAAAAATATGCCACAATGAATATGAAACATTTCCATTTAGACAACGGGCAAAATTTTGAGGCAGGTTATGAATGGCATTATAAAGACAAATGGAATAAATTAAGCGCTACAACCAACAAAAGGTCTCAAAAAATAATCGATTCGAGTTGTGAGAATTTTATTCTGAATCATTATTGGGGTTATTCAAAAAACAGTGATACCAAAACTTCAAAATATTACGTAGAGCATCCTGCCTGGGAAACCTTGAAAGTGATTTCTTATAATGTCGATTGTGATTTTGGTGCTTTATACGGTGCTCCATTTTCTTTTTTGACAAATGAAAAACCAAAGTTTGTTTTAATGACGAAAGGCTCCCAGGTAACGGTTCAGAGAAAGCAGGATTTGGAATCAAGCGAATTGTTTTAATGAGGAATTTGATTTGGTAAAAGCATAATTAAAAATCAAAAGAGGATTTCATTTCTTTTTTAGCTTCTAATAATTGAACCATCTTTTTTACTTCTTCAATATTCACAGAAACATGATTCAATGATTCATTCATTTGAGGATTAATATAATGCATTTTAGTATCTTCAGAAAAACTTGCAGAGCTATGAAGCTCAGTAGCACCGGTGCTTTCAGCGATTGAAATAATATTTTGAGAAGTAATTCCTGAACCGGGCATAATAATAATTCTTCCGTCCGATTGTTTTATTAATTGGGAAAGAAGTTGCACACCATCAATTGCTTTTGATTGTAATCCTGAAGTTAAAATTCTTTCAAAACCTAATTCTATCACATCTTCCAAAGCTTCGAACGGATCCTTTACTCTGTCAAACGCACGATGAAAAGTTGCTTCCAATGGATAAGCAAGAGCAATTAATTCACTGCATCTTTTTTTATCTACTTTTCCATCTTTAGTAAGAATGCCTGTCACGATTCCATCGCAATTCAATTGCTTGCATACTTCAATATCATTTTTCATCATTTCAAAATCTTCATCGCTATACAAAAAATCGCCCCCACGAGGACGAATCATTACATACAATTGGATGTGTAAATTTTCTCTTGCTGATCTGATGAATGCATATGAAGGTGTAGTGCCACCTTCCCCCGGTCCTGCGCATAATTCTATTCTTGATGCACCTCCTTCCTGAGCAGTAAAACAACTTTTAATGTTAAATCCTATTATCTCTAATTTATAATTCATGAATACTATTTAAAAAATTATACGAATTTTTTTAACGGCCAAAGCAGTTCAAAAGTCTTTAAGCAATTTCATTATTGCCTTTGATTTCCCTGCCCGTTACTCCATAATCATAAAAATATTTTGCAGGAATTATTTTTTCTTCACCATTACTTTTCACAGCAAATACAAATCCTTTTTGAACCGCATAAGCGCCGTATTGGCCTTTGTTATTTAATGCTAAAAATCCAACCTGGAATGTTTTTGCTTTTTCCGGATCACGGTTAATAATTCGCTCAATTGCTTTCTTGCACGCCATTTCAGGCGAAAGTCCATGACGCATATATTCTACAACAACGTGTGTTCCACAGGTACGCATTACTTCTTCTCCAAGCCCGCTTGATGTGGCAGCACCGACTTCATTATCAACAAATAACCCTGCGCCAATGATCGGGGAATCGCCAACACGTCCATGAATTTTAAATGCCATTCCACTTGTAGTAACGGCGCCACTCATATTGCCAGAGGCATCCAAAGCTACCAATCCCATCGTGTCATGATTGACAGAGCCATCATCAAAAAAAGGAGGAGCAAAAGGGCCATTGCCTTTTTTATTTTCAATGTTGATCTCAGGTTTGTATTCACTTTTTTTCAACCAGTTTTCATAAGCTGCTTTCGCCGGAGCAGAAAGTTCTTTTGGTTCTTTCTTAAAACCATTTTCAATCGCAAATTGTTGTGCACCTTCGCCAACCAACATGATGTGCGGCGTTGTTTCCATAATTTTTCTTGCAACAGAAACCGGATGTTTGATTTGTTCAATCGCACCAACAGATCCACAGTTGGCGTGTTCATCCATGATGCATGAATCGAGCGTTACAATGCCGTCCCTGTCTGGATATCCACCAAGTCCTATGCAGCAATCGATGGTGTCTTCTACGTATCTGGCACCCGCTTCAACGGCATCTAATGCGCGACCTTTTGCCGATAAAATTTTCCACGCTTCTGCGTTTACTTCTTTACCATTGCTCCATGTTGAAACAACAATCGGTTTCGTTTGTGCATGACTGTTAGTCAATACATTTTTTACGGAAAGAAGTGGCGCAGCGAATGTTGAAAGTTGTAAAAATTTTCTTCTGTTTAGCATGATCGATATTTTGTCAAATGTAAATCAGAATAGAAAAAAAAATTGCTAAGTATTTTGCATTGAATATTTATCTATAAAAATTGTGTCTTATTTTTTTATTGCTAAATTGAATTTTGTTTTAAAGAATTAACGCTTTCATTTTTCATTCAACTGAATTTTTTAAATGGCTTTATTGGAAAGACGGCTTGGGCTCTGGCACGCATCTGCAATCAATATGATCGATATGGTTGGCATTGGCCCTTTCATCACTTTGCCGATGGTGATTGCGATGATGAATGGTCCTTACTTTTTGTATGCATGGATTGCCGGAGCATTTTTATCAATCGTGGATGGAATGGTGTGGAGCGAATTGGGTGCTGCATTTCCGAGAGCCGGTGGAAGTTATAATTTCTTAAAAGAAGCGTATGGAAAAAATGGAGCCGGCAAAATGATGAGCTTTTTGTTTGTGTGGCAAACAATGATACAAGCGCCGCTGGTAATAGCTTCGGCGGCAATTGGTTTTGCAAAATATTTTTCTTTCATTATTCCATTGAACGAAGTTTCAGAAAAAATGGTGAGTGGGAGCGTGGTGATTTTGATTGTGATTTTATTATACAGAAAAATTGAAGCGATTGGAAAGATCAGCATTTTTTTATGGAGCGGAGTGATCATCACAATGTTTTGGATCATTGGCGGCGGCATTCTTCATGGAAGTTTCTTAACGCCGATAAAAAATATTAATTCAGGATTGACTGTTGATTATGCTTTTGTGACCGCGATAGGTTATGCAAGTGTAAAGTCTGTTTATAGTTATTTAGGTTATTACAACGTTTGCCATCTGGGAAGTGAGATAAAAAATCCGGCGAAAAATATTCCCAGAAGTATTTTTATTTCGATCATTGGAATTGCCATTCTTTATTTATTGATGAACGTAAGTGTTGTCAGCGTGATTCCGTGGCAGCAGGCGAAAAGCAGTGAATTTGTGATCAGTGAATTCATGGAAGTTTTATCCGGACATACTGCTGCCACAATTATTACGTGCCTTATTTTGTGGGTAGCATTTGCATCAGTTTTTTCTGCAACACTTGGCTACAGCCGCATTCCGTATGCTGCTGCAGAAGATGGAGAATTTTTTAAAATTTTTGCAAAGCTTCATCCAACCAAAAATTTTCCTTATGTTTCTTTGTTGTTTTTAGGAAGCGTCGCTTTTATTTTCAGCCTGCTTTTTAAATTAAGTGAAGCGATCAGCGCGATTCTTGCAATGCGCATCATGATACAATTTATAGGACAAGCTGTGGGCTTATTATTTTTGCGAAGCAGAAAAAATGCGGATTTGTTTCCTTACAAAATGCCTTTGTTTCCTTTGCCTGTAATTGTTGCAATTGCGATGTGGTTTTTTATTCTGATCTCTACAGGAAGTAAATTAATGTTCAGCGGAATTGTTGTAATTTTTTTAGGAGCAATTGTTTATTTCATCAAAGCAAAATTTCAAAAAGAATGGCCTTTCAAATCCTAAGTTTCCAACGTTTTGTTCTTAAGATTTAAAATTTCTTTTTGCATTTCCTGAATTTTTTCCAGCAAATGATTGATCGTTTCTATTCCTTCAATATTGATGTCAAGATCGTAATGCAGACGAACAAATTTTTCTAATTTTTGGATTTCATCCGCAGGAATATAAGCGGTATGTTCAACCGCTGTAACCGTTATCAGTCCTGAGTCTTCCAATGAATTGATGAATGAATATTCGATATTATGGTAAATGCAAAAATCTTCTGCCGGTATTAATTCATCTTGTTCCATATCAAAAAATTTAAGATGATAATTTTGATAGTTCCGTAAATAAATCTTTTTGTTTCTGTGTTAAATTTGTTGGCAATTTTACATTCCATGTGATGTACAAATCACCAAACTGTCCTTCTTTTTTATAAACAGGAAATCCTTTTCCTTTCAGCCGTATTTTAGTCCCATTCTGTGTTTCTGGATTTACCTTCAATTTTATTTTTCCACTTAATGTATCAATTGTTTTTTCTCCACCAAGCAAAGCTGTATATAAATCAATGTCCTCGGTTTTATACAAATCGTTTCCTTCTCTTTTGAAACCGGTATTGTTGGTAATTACAAAAGTGATGAACAAATCTCCATTTGGTCCGCCATTTGCACCCGGGCTTCCATAACCTTTTAATTTTATTTGCTGCCCATTTTCTATTCCGGCAGGAATGGTGATGCGAACATTTTTTCCATTGATCGTCAATGTTTGTTTATGAGTGGTATAAGCGTCAGTTAATGTCAATTGAAGTTCAGCATTATAATCCTGTCCGCGATATTTTGCCTGGCTTCTTCTTCCTCTTCCTCCTCCAAAAAGTGATTCAAAAAAATCTGAAAAACCTCCTTCATCTCCTGATGAATAAGTGTATTCGCCACCGCCAAAATTTCCAAATCCTCCTCCGCCAAATCCTCCAAATCCGCCGCCACCTTGCTGCTGCTGTTGACGCGCTTGTTCAAACTGATCGGCATGTTTCCAGTTTTCGCCGTACTGATCATATTTTTTTCTTTTGTCAGGATCGCTCAAAACTTCGTTTGCTTCATTGATCTGCTGAAATTTTTTATGCGCTTCTTTATCATTTGGATTTACATCAGGATGAAACTTTCTGGCAAGTTTCCGATATGCTTTTTTAATATCTTCCTGCGATGCATTTTTGGGAACTCCTAATGTTTTATAATAATCAACAAAATCCATTTTGTTATTTTAGCTTTGAAAATATTTTAAATTAAAAACAACGAAAATAAAATTGGCCTTGCCATTCATGAATTGTTTTTAGTCTATCAAAATTAATACCTCAATTGAAATTATATCTTTAAAAAAATGAGAATGAAAAGATTTCCGCTTTTTCTTTTATTGTTTTCGGCATATTGCAGCATTGCTCCACGCGTAAGTATCACGACTTCCAATCCTTCGAATTCTCTCGTAATTGACGGAAAAACTTTCGCAACGGCTTATCAGCAAAGAGCAGCGGAATACAAAGCGCTTTGCTACCAGGCATATAATATTGCTCATGACAGAATTGCTCAAATCGGTCATGAAAATTCTCCAAAACGAAAAGCAATTATGACAGATATTGATGAAACAATTTTGAATAACAGTCCTTACCAGGCGCATCAGTTATTGCAAGGCAAAGATTACGATCCAACATCGTGGGTTGAATGGACATCAAAAGGAGCGGCAGATACGGTTCCCGGCGCTTTGCACTTTTTGCAATATGCAGCAGCAAACGGAATTGAAATTTTTTATGTTACCAATCGTGGTGAAAATGAAAGAGAAGCAACTTTGAACAATTTGAAAAAATTTGATTTCCCTAATGCGGATAACGCGCATTTGCTGCTGAAAGGAAATATTTCTTCAAAAGAACCGAGAAAAAATTCAATTGCTGAAACGCATACGATTGTGATGTTGATGGGAGATAACATGAACGACTTCAGTTATCTTTTTGAAAAGAAAACTTCTGACGAAAGAGATAAAGTAGCTGACGATTTTTCTGCTGAATTTGGAAAGCGTTTTATTGTGTTGCCCAACCCGGTTTATGGCGATTGGGAATCGTCTTTGTATCATTATAATTATTCGCTTTCTCCTGCACAAAAAGATTCAGTGATCAAGGCTTCTTTGTACTCTTATTAATTGGCAGTAAAAGAACTTTTGATGTCAAAAAATATTTTACAACTCTTTGCAATCATCTTTATATTTGCGCTCCAAATGGGGGATTAGCTCATCTGGTAGAGCGCAAGCATGGCATGTTTGAGGTGACCGGTTCGAGCCCGGTATCCTCCACAAAAAAAAGGCCGGTTCATTGACCGGCTTTTTTAATGAAATTATTTCTGAATTAGTCTCCCCAGATTTCTTCTTTTCCTTCCAGCCAAAGTTTTACCAAACGGTTGGAAACTGATTTTGGTCTTTCCAACGGATAACCTAAAGCTCTATCCCAGCAGAGGCTTGCAAGAACTCCCAATGATCTGGCGACGCCAAATAGTACTGTGTAAAATTCATATTCTACCATTCCATAATGAACCAGCAATGCGCCACTGTGAGCATCCACATTTGGCCACGGATTTTTTATCTTGGCAATTGATTGTAAGATCGGCGGAACGGTTTCATAAATATTCCAAACAGTTTGAACTAATTTATCATCTGGCATGTGTTTTTTCCCGAATTCCATTTGCGCTTCAAACCGCGGATCAGTTCTTCTTAACACTGCATGTCCATATCCCGGGACCACTTTCCCTTCTGATAAAGTTTTTCTTACATAATTTTCAATCTGTTCTTTGGAAGGAAGATCACTGCCAATCTCTTTCTGCATTTCAAAGATCCATTTGATCACTTCCTGGTTAGCAAGTCCGTGCAAGGGCCCGGCCAATCCATTCATTCCCGCAGCAAAAGAAAGATAAGGATCGCTCAAAGCTGAGCCAACCAAATGCGTAGTATGCGCTGAAACATTTCCTCCTTCATGATCGGAATGGATCGTCATATAAAGGCGCATCAGTTCTTTAAAACTTTCATCTTCATATCCGAGCATATGCGCAAAATTTCCAGCCCAATCCAACAATCCATTTGGCTGAATGTGTTTTCCGTTTTTATATTTTCTGCGATACACATAAGCGGCAATTCTTGGAAGTCGCGCGATCAGATCCATCGCATCATCGAAAACTGGTGACCAGTAATCTTTTTTACTCATTCCTTCCGCATATTTTTTTGCAAACACGCTTTCAGTTTGAAGCGCCATAATTCCAACAACAAACTGCGTCATTGGATGTGTATTTTCAGGCAATGATTCTATCGTATCAAAAACATAATTGGGAACATGGCTTCTGCGCTGCCATGTATTGCTGATTTGCTGCGCATCTTCATCTGTTGGCAAGTCGCCCACAAGCATCAGATAAAATAACCCTTCGGGCAGTGGCTCACTTCCACCTTCTGCTCTCGGAAGTTTTTCTTTTAATTCAGGAATTGAATAACCACGAAAACGAATTCCATCCTGCGAATCAAGAAGTGATGTTTCTGTAACCAGCCCCGTTATACCACGCATTCCCTGGTATATTTGTGATAATTTTACTTCACCAATAATTCTGTCTCCGAAATTTTTTACGATCTCTTTTACTTCTGCAGAAACCACGTCTGCCTTAGCTTTAAATTTGTCTTTAATAACTCCCATGGTATAAAATAAATTGTTTCTTGTGATGATCTTTTAATAAAATTCAACAGCGTTAAAGTTAACCATAGGCAGGGTTTTGAACAAAAGAAATATTACAGGTGGTTTATTAGTTCAGAAATTATTTGGATGCATTTCGATATAAATACCATGCAAGAATTCCAAATGCAAAATTAGGAAGCCACGCGGCAATGATCGGGTTAAAATTTCCTTTCAATGCAAAAACAGATGCAAATCTTCCGACTAAAATATAAACAACACAAATCAAAACTCCAAGCGCCAGGTGAAATCCACTTCCTCCGCGAATCTTTCGTGAAGCAATACAGGCGCCAATCACCGTCAATATAAAAACAGAAACAGGATTGGCATTGCGGTTATTTTTTTCGAGCAATAATGCGTTGACATCTCCCGAACCACGAATTTTTTCCAGCTTGATAAATTCATCTAATTCAGGCGTTGTCATTTTATCTTTCATGTATTCATCACGTTGCAAGTCCCGTGGCTTGAAATTAAAGTTCATTTGCATGGTGGATGTGTCGGTCACTTTCTGATGAAGGCCGTTGATCCTTCTTTCAACAACATTATTCAATCGCCATTTTTTGGTAGCAGTATCCCAGGTAATGGTAAGCGCTCTTAAATTATAGATCAAATTCGTATGGTGAAATCTTTGAATAAAAAAATTACTTCCTGATTTATTCGTTGTATCATAATAACGGATTCCCGCGTAAGAAAATGAATCCAGCTTAAAATATTTGTTGGAAATCGTTGACGTATTTACATAACCGCCATAATTGAAATCAATATATTTCGCATTAAAGTTCGCCCATTTTTCATTGGCGGGAGGAAGAAAATATTGATTGCACCACCACAAAAAACCTGTGAATAAAACTCCTGCAACTATATATGGACGGAGGAATCTTCCGAAACTAATTCCCGTGCTCAGAATCGCAATAATTTCTGATCTGTTCGCCATTTTTGATGTAAAAAAAATAACAGAAATAAAAATAAAAAGCGGGAAAAGCATTGCATCAATGCGTGGAAGAAAACCAAAATAATATTGCGTAATAATTTGTTTGGCAGTAAGTCCGGTTTTCGCAAAATCATCAGTCTTTTCGCTAAGGTCAACGATCACAACCAGGATGGTAAGCGCTATCAGGCAAAAGAAAAATGTAACAAAGAATTTCTTTATGATATACCAGTCAAGAATTTTCATACGTTGCGAAAAGTGTGAATAAAATGAAGCGCCAAAAGTAAATGAAAAAAGCGCAGTTTAGTTTTAGAGTATAGATCGACAGTAGCTATTTGTGAATTTTTTAAAAGCAGTAAATAAACTTTAATGCAGATTTTTATTTTGTTTTTTCAAAAAAAATTTATTCTAATTCTCTTAAAACTTTTTGAATTTCATTGATCACTTTCAGGTACTGATCTTTCGACTCCTGCGCAATTTCGCTGATGATTCCTTTGTTTAATAATTTCAAAGCGTCTTCAAGTACCGTTTTTATTTTATTAGTATCCACATTATTTTTTTAAGTGCTTAAAATTAAAAATTGCTTTTTGGGACGCCAAATAATTTTTATTGAATACTTTTTTATTAAAATAAAATTTCTCTTTATTTCTTTATTTACTACCATTTGGGCATTTGAAAAGTTGTTCAAAATATATAAAAACCAAACTGATATTTTCTTATCATTTATTCGTAAAATTTATTGAATTTTAAAAAAATAAAAACCGGAAATTCAATCATCAATATTTTCCATAATTTTAGTAGATGTAAAAACTAATACTTTCTTGTCACACTGATTAATACTTTTGAGACGATGAATCATATGATTAATACCAAGGTGTTAAGAGAGATCACACCACTTACACAAAATGATTGCTTCTCTGTATTCTCTCGAATAAAAAATGAGTTTGATTTTCCGTTGCATTTTCATGAAGAGATCGAATTGAATTTTATTAAAAATGCTACTGGTGCCAAAAGAGTTATTGGCGATCATGTGGAAGAAATAGAAGATGTTGAATTGGTACTCGTTGGCTCAAACCTGCAACACGGCTGGTTTACGAACAAATGCAAAGCAAAAAATATTCAGGAGATCACTATTCAGTTTCACCGTGATCTGTTTGACGAAAAATTTTTACAGCGCAATCAGATGAATTTTATTAAAACTCTTTTTCAAAGCGCTTCGCGTGGCGTTTTATTTTCAAGAGAAACAGCTTTGGCGATCATGCCGCGAATAAATGATCTTACCCAAAAACAAGGTTTTGATTCTGTTCTGCAATTAATGTCCATTCTCCATGATCTTTCGATTTCAAGAAATTTCAGAACTCTTTCTGGTGCTTCTTTCAACAAAGAAATTTCATCTTACAATAGCCGAAGAATTGAAAAAATAATGGAACATATGAATAGTAATTTTGGACAAAATATTACATTACGTGACGCGGCAAAAATTGCTGGGATGACAGAGGTTTCCGTCAGCAGATTTTTTAAATTAAGAACAGGGAAAACATTTGTGGATACTTTAAATGATATTCGTCTGGGTCATGCTTCCCGAATGCTGATCGAAACAACGCAAAGTATTAATGAAATCGCCTACAAGTGCGGCTTTAACAACATGTCAAACTTCAACAGAATTTTCAAAAAGAAAAAGGACGCTACGCCAAAAGAATTCCGCAATTCTTACGCTTCAGTAGGAGTGAGAACATTTGTGTAGTTTATAACAATAGAATTTACTGTTCCCGGAGGTCAACATACTAATCTGATCTATCTTTTTAAAGTACGTAACGAAAGGAAATTCAGGTGTATTGATTGGAATTAAATAAAGTGAGTGTTGAAAAGATGATCTTTCTATAAACATCATTGCCCGGCAGGCCACACAACGCGATGAATATTTCTTTTGTCATAAAAGTTTAATTTTACTTTCATATTATTCCTGGTCACAAAAATGCATTAGATTTAGTTTTCAATTAAGAGAGAATCTTTAGGTCCAGTTAATCCTTCTTTTCAATCAGAAAAAACTATAACCCGTGCCAATATGATCGGATAATTTCCCTTTTATGTTCTTTAGGATTTGTTGTACATAAAAAAACAAATGAGGATAAAGTAAGCTTTCAATTTCTACTTTAAACTAAACGACTGCAAATGGAAGTACATCATCACCCACACGTAGAAAAGAAAAATTTCAAAGAATATTTTTTAGAATTCATCATGATATTCCTTGCAGTAACACTTGGTTTTTTTGCCGAAAGCTACCGGGAATATTCAGTGGAAAAATCAAGGGCAAAAGAATATGCGACCTCTCTTGCTTATGATCTTCAAAAAGATATTGTAATGATGAAGGCTGAAATTTTTGAAATGACAAATATTACCAAAAAGATAGAAAGACTTGAGCTTTTTGTAAAAGGCAAGAAAATCAATGAGCTTACTAATCTTACCCTTTCTGCCTACACTTATTTTGATTGTGATTATAAACCCTACACCTGGAGCAGGGCGACTTTGGATGAAATAAAAAATTCAGGTAGCTTAAGATATTTCAAAAACGATAGCATTATAATGAAAGTTTCTGCTTATGATGCCTTCACAAAACACATGGATGAGGATTTCAAGGGTGATGTTGGTCGCAATGACAGGGTATCTGAAAAAAAGAACCTGATTGTGGATCTTAGTTATGATTTCGGAGACTCCATACAATTTGCGGGAATGAATCCTGATTCATTGATAAGATTGATTTCGAAAAAAGAAGCAAGAACCCAAAAACCATTGCAATTACTAACCCGTAATATAAATGATATCAAAAGCTTGCTGAACGATTATCTTACAATAAAAGCACAACTTGATACAAGAAGTGAAAGAGAACTTCCGAAGGTTATTGAAGATGCATCTGAACTAAGTGGAATGTTGAAAAGTGAATATCATTTAAAATGATTTAAATCTGAAAAATTACTCAACGGGAAAAATAATCATATCGGTTATTAGTTGATGAATATTTGCCTTAGCGGCCGTTCATGAAAAACTATTTGAAGAAGTAAAAGTTGCGACTACAACATTATTTGAAAAATGTTCAGCAGGAATATGAATTTTAAAACTGAACAAGTAAACGAAGGAATAATTAAATTTATTTTTTCTTTTCATTTTAATAAACCAGGAGCAAAATGAATGGGAGTAGGTTGTCCTGGCCTTCATCATAAGAAGAGGAACATTTCAAAGAATAGTTTTTTGCGAAGCAAAGAGGGATTGAAACGATAAACCAGTTCAAACATGAATATACTTTTAATTTAAAAATTATAGTACCAACAGAAGGATGTACAATAATAAATACATTTAAATCATGCAAACAAATTATGAACCTGCAGATCCAAATACCGTCTCCCTGAAAAGAGTAGTTGGTTTAGGCAGTGCCATTCTGCTGGTTGCAGGAAATATAATAGGCACCGGTGTTTTTAAAAAAATTGTGCCGATGGCATCAAGCGGTCTTTCAGAAAAATATATTTTAGCCGCCTGGTTGTTGGCCGGAATTATTACTATGCTCGGTGCATTTTCGATTGCCGGACTTTCCAGACTTACTACAGAAGCGGGCGGCCAATTTGAATACCTGCGTCTTTGTTATGGAAATTTTGTAAGCTTTCTTTTTGGCTGGGGATATTTTACAATTCTCGGCAGTGGTGCCATTGCTGCTGTTGGGTTTGTTTTCTCACAATCTTTGAATTCTGTATTGCCACTGCCAAATCCATTTCATTCTTTAAAAGATATTTCAATCGGCTTCATTCATCCCTTTGCTGATTCGGGAATTAAAATTCTGGCAATAACAGTTATTGCCATATTAACCTGGTTGAATTATCTCGGCATCAAAAAAGGTACCCGGTTGAATAATATTGTTACAACCGCAAAAGTGCTCGGCATTGTTTTATTGATTGTTCTGGGAATTTTTTTTAGTGGTTCATCAAATGTCGCTACCGAATCATCGGCACCTGTAAAAACCCTGGAAGGAATTTCACTTTTCAGCATTTTTTTTGCGATGCTCCTAAATGCTTTTTGGGCTTATGACGGATTTAGCAACTTGCCCGCTGTAAGTGCAGAAATGAAAAATCCAAAAAGAAATATTCCTATTGCAATCATAACCGGTGTATCATTGGTGCTTCTATTATACGTG
>Ga0157373_10000349_pt1 | contig 37426 bp, 30 predicted proteins | sample C65metaG_FD_113460 | JGI IMG/M metagenome (GOLD analysis project Ga0157373, IMG submission 113460) | Corn rhizosphere microbial communities from Kellogg Biological Station, Michigan, USA - C6-5 metaG | ecosystem: Host-associated > Plants > Roots > Rhizosphere > Soil | place: USA: Michigan... | reverse complement strand
GACCAGCAGGTTCTCGATCTCCTGCGGATAGATGTTCACCCCGCCGGAGATGATCATGAAGCTCTTGCGGTCGGTCAGGTAGAGGTAGCCCTCCTCGTCCATCCAGCCCACGTCGCCCAGCGTCGTCCAGCCGTGCTGGTTATAGCTCTCGGCCGTCTTGGCCGGGTCGTTGTGGTAGTTGATCGGCGGGCCGTTCTCGAAATAGACGGCGCCCTCCTGGCGCGGCGGCAGGGGGTCGCCGTTTTCGTCGCAGATGCGCAGCTCGCCCAGCACCGCCTTGCCGACCGAGCCCTTGTGGGTCAGCCAGTCGGCCGAGTTGATGTAGCAGAAGCCGTTTCCTTCCGTGCCCGCGTAGTATTCGTGCAGCACCGGCCCCCACCAGGCGATCATCTGCTCCTTCACGGGGATCGGGCACGGCGCGGCGGCGTGGACGGCCGAGCGCATGGAAGACACGTCGTACTTCTTCCGCACCTCCTCCGGCAGCTTGAGCATGCGCACGAAGTGGGTCGGCACGAACTGGCCGGTATCGACCTTGTACTTCTCGATCAGCTGCAGGGTCAGTTCAGGGTCGAACTTCTCCATAACGATGACCGTCCCGCCGAGCTTGTGCACAGTCATGCACCAGCGCAGAGGGGCGGCGTGATAGAGCGGCGCGGGCGAGATGTAGACGCAGTCCGGCGTGAACCCAAACAGCCCGACCGCCATCATCTGCAGGCTGTGCGGCGCGTCGATGGGCAGGCCGGTCAGCGCCGGCTTCACCCCCTTGGGCCGCCCCGTCGTGCCGGAGGAGTAGAGCATGTCCGACCCGGCCGCCTCGTCGGCGATCGGCGTCGTCGGCATCGCGTCGCGCGCGGCCTCGAAGCTCGCGTAAGGCCCTCGCGCGCCGCCGACCATGTAGAGCTTCAGCCCCGGCACGAGAACGGGGATTTCGTCGGCCACGTCCCCCATGGCCGCCGACGTGATCAGCACCTTCGCCTCGCAGTCCTTCAGGATGTACTCGACCTCGCTCGCCGTCAGCTTGGACGAGACGCAGGTGTAGTAGAGCCCCGACCGCTGCGCCGCCCAGGCGATCTCGAAGTAGCGGGGGTTGTTCTCCATGAAGATGGCGATCACGTCGCCGACCTTCAGGCCCAGCGAACGGAACAGCTGCGCCCCCTGGTTGGAGCGCTCGTCCAGCTGGCGATACGTCACCGTCTCGCCGCTGGAAGCCATGATGTAGGCGGGTTTGTCGGGGGTGCTCTGCGCGTGATGAAACGGGTGCATTCGTACTCTTAGGCGGCCATGGCGGAACCGGGGGCGATACCGAGGATCATGTCGCTGGCCTTTTCGGCGATCATGATGGTGGGGGCGTTGGTGTTGCCGCTGACCAGGCGCGGCATCACCGACGCATCGACGACGCGAAGACCTTCGACGCCGTGGACGCGCAGTTCCGGATCGACCACCGCCATCGGCCCGTGGCCCATCTGGCAGGTCCCGACGGGGTGATAGATGGTCGTGCCGTTCTCGCGCGCGAAGGCGAGCAGCTGCTCGTCGGTGTCGAAGCCCAGGCCCGGGTCCATTTCGTGGTCGACGTAAGGGCTGAGCGCCGGCTGGGCGGCGATTTTGCGGCCCCACTTCAGCGAGGCGATGGCCACCTCCTGGTCGAGCGGATCGGTCAGGTAGTTGGCGACGATCGACGGATAGACGCTCGGGTCGGCCGACTTGATGCGGATGGTCCCGCGGCTCTCGGGCCGCAGCTGGCAGGGGGCGATGGTCAGGCCAGGCTTGTCCTCCAGCACCATCTTCTGCTCGTTCATGAGCTTGTCCTGGTCCATCGTGGCCGGGAGGATGTGGAACTGGATGTCGGGCCCCGACAGGTCCGGCCGTGACTTGCAGAAGGCGGCGATGTGGGCGGCCGACAGGCTCAAGAGGCCTGACCGCTTCGAGAGATACTTGAACACCTCGCCCAGAAAGCGCGTCCCCTTGGTCATCTCGTTGACCGAGACGATCCCGTCCTTCAGCCGATAGCGCATGCCGATGACGTAGTGGTCCTGCAGGTTCTCGCCGACGCCCGGCAGGTCGGCGACCACCGCGATGCCGTGCTCCTTGAGCAGCGCCGCCGGTCCCACACCCGACAGCTGCAACAGCTGCGGCGAATTCACTGTCCCGCCCGCCAGGATCACTTCGCGCCTGGCCCGCGCCATGCGTTTGACGCCGCCCTGGGTGAACTCCACGCCCACGGCCCGCTTGCCTTCGAAGATCACCCGCGAGGCCAGCGCGTTCGTCTCCACCTTCAGGTTCGCCCGGTCCATGATCGGGTGCAGGTAGCCGACGGCCGCCGAGCAGCGCTGGCCGTTCTTCACCGTCAGCTGGTACCAGGTGACACCTTCCTGCTCGGCGCCGTTCACGTCGTTGGTGCGCGGGATGCCCGCTTCCACGCAGGCCTCGATGACTGCGTCGGAAACCTCGTGCGTCTCGGTCACGTCGGAGACGTTCAGCGGCCCGCCGGTCGCGTGGTGTTCGCACGCCCCGCGCTCCTGGTGCTCGGCGCGGCGGAAGTAGGGCCGCACGTCGTCCCAGCCCCAGCCCTCGCACCCCAGCTGGCGCCAGCCGTCGTAGTCCTGGTGCTGGCCGCGGATATAGAGCAGGCCGTTGATCGAGGACGAGCCGCCCAGCACCTTGCCGCGCGGCCACACATGGGCGCGGCCGTTGGTGCCCGCATCCGGCTCGGTCATGTAGAGCCAGTTGACCTTCGGATCCTTCAGCGTCTGGGCGTAACCCACCGGCACGTGGATCATCAGGTTCGACAGGAACTGCGACGGGTTCTTCGTCGGCCGGTCGTCGCCGCCCGCCTCCAGCAACAGAACCTTCGTCTTGCCATCGGCCGTCAGGCGATTGGCCAGCACGCAACCGGCCGAGCCGGCGCCGACGATTATGAAATCCGCTTCGAGTTCCTGGGCCATGGGGCGGTCCTCCACCGCTTATCTGATCCGCAATCACCGCGCCTTGACTTACCGTCAGTCAAGCGGGCGAGATCGCCTTCGAACAAATGTTTGAGACACGGAGAGCGACATGGCCAGCCGCGAGTTCGAGACCCTGCTCTATTCGGTGGAGGACGGCATTGCGACCGTCACCCTCAACCGGCCCGACCGCATGAACGCCTTCACCGCGACCATGATGCTCGACCTCATCGCGGCCTTCGACGAGACGGACGCCGACGACAATGTGAAGGTGGTCATCGTCACCGGCTCGGGCGACCGGGCCTTCTGCGCCGGAGCGGATTTGGGCAGCGGCGGCTCGACCTTCGACTACGCCAAGCGCGGCGAGGCGGCCCGCGAGGAGGCCAAGGTCGGCGATGTCTATCGCGACGGCGGCGGGCGCGTGACCTTGCGCATCTACGACAGTCTCAAGCCGGTCATCGCGGCGGTGAACGGGGCGGCCGTCGGCATCGGGGTGACCATGCAGCTGGCCATGGACATCCGCATGGCCTCAACCAACGCCCGCTTCGGGTTCGTCTTCGCCCGTCGGGGGATCACGCCGGAGGCCGCCTCCTCCTGGTTCCTGCCGCGTCTGGTCGGCCTGCAGACGGCGCTGGAGTGGTGCTACACCGGGCGCGTCTTCCCGGCGCAGGAGGCGCTGGACCGCGGTCTCGTCCGCTCGCTGCACGAGCCCGCCGACCTGCTGCCGGCCGCCAGGGCGCTGGCCCGCGAGATCGCCGACAACACCGCCCCGGTCTCCATCGCGCTTACCCGCCAGATGCTCTGGCGCGGCGCCGGGTTCAGCCATCCGATGGACGCCCACATGGCCGACAGCCGGGCCATCATGGCTCGCGGCGCCTCGGGCGACGCAAAGGAAGGCGTGACCTCCTTCCTCGAAAAACGCGCTCCGAGCTACCCGAACAAGGTCTCAACCGACGTTCCGGATATCTGGCCGGAGTGGAAGGAACCGCAGTTCCGGTAGATCACAAGAATATCCACCGTCATATTTGAGATGGCCGCTTGTCTTGCGCCATCGCCCTCGTTATGGCGGACGCAACAATTACCAAGAGCCCGCAGGTGAGTTCCTCGCGGGCCCAGACAACGGAAAACACGACAATGGAAAATGATACGGCCACCATCGAGATGACCGCGGATGTCGTCGCCGCCTATCTGACGAACAACCCGGTGGCCGCTTCTGACCTGCCCGGCATTATCCAGGCGGTGCACCAGGCCCTGACCGCCGCGGCCGCAGGTCCCGCCGCCGCGACCGCCCCGACGCCCGAGCCCGCGGTCCCGGTAAAGAAGTCGATCACGCCGGACTTCCTCGTCTGCCTGGAGGACGGCCTGAAGTTCAAGTCGCTGAAGCGCCATCTGCGCACCAAATACGACATGAGCCCGGACGACTACCGCACCAAGTGGGGCCTGCCGAAGGACTACCCGATGGTCGCCCCGGCCTATGCCGAAAAGCGCTCCAGCCTCGCCCGCCAGATGGGCCTGGGGCAGCAAGGGCGGAAGGCGAAGGCGGCTTAATTCCCTTCTCCCCTCGCGGGAGAAGGTGGCCCGCGAAGCGGGTCGGATGAGGGGGCTCTCAGAACCCTCAACGTCCTTGCAGCTATGACGCTGTTGAAGCGGATGAGGTGGTGCGCCCCCCTCATCCGTCGGCCTTCGGCCGCCACCTTCTCCCGCGAGGGGAGAAGGACTCAATTGACTCGAATCGAGAATCTTCCTCGCCCCTCCATTTTCCGGCTTCCCCCGATTCTATGGTTAATCCATAGTGAATCGTCGTGATTCCAAAGCCTTGCCGGTGAATCTGGAGATGATCGCGCAACTTGCCCTCCCCTCCACGGCCGCCAGGGCCCATCAGGAGATCTTCTCCTATTGGGCCTCGCTGCGCCGTGACGGGCAGCTGCCGGGCCGCCGCGACATCTGCCCCTCGCAGCTGAAGCGGCTGCTGCCGACCGTCAGCCTGATCGATGTGTACCAGGAGCCGCTGGACTACCGCCTGCGGCTGGCCGGCACCGGGCTCTATCCCGTCTATGGCCGCGAGATCACCGGCCGCTCGTTACGCGATGTCTACAGCCGCGAGGCCGCCGACTACTGGCGCTCGGAGCTGGACAGGATCGTCAGGGAGCGCCGTCCCGGCGTCGGCTGCCATAGCCTGGCCTGGCGCGGATCCCCCCATTCGGCGCTGATGTGGATGCGCCTGCCGCTGGCCAGCAACGGCGAGGATGTCGACATGATCATGGGCTACGACGCCGTGGTCGGCGTGGCCGCGGATGTGACGGGTATCCGCGCCGCTTGAGCGCCGTTCCCTCTCGGCGGCCATTCCTAAAATGTGGGGATAAGTAGGAAACTTATCCTCGCGCTCTTTTCTGCACGTTATGGTGGTGCTCATTCGCTGACGCACTTTTAGCGTCGGCAACCTGTCGGGGGAGATGACAGATGAGCGCACCGGACTACGAGGACTTCTGGGACAGTGTTCCCGACCCACGCCGCGATCGGGCGGCGGCGGCTTTCGTCACCAGCATGGTCTCGATGGCCACCGGCGTTTCGCCCCGCGAGATCGCGGCGCGCACCCGGGCGACGGCCAAGGCCGCGAGGGCCCGGCAGATGGCCATGTACCTGGCCCACGTCGGCTACGCCTGGCCGATGGCGCGGGTGGCGGCGGCCTTCGGGCGCGACCGCACCACCGCCAGCCACGCCTGCCACCGCATCGAGGACCTGCGCGACGACGCCGACTTCGACACCCAGCTGAGCGCCATGGAGTCCTGCCTGCGCCAGGCGCCCGAACCCTGGGCGTTGGCGGCATGAGCGCGGAACGTCTCGCGGCGCGCGCCGCCGGCATCCTGTCGCGGCCCGGCGCCTGGATCGAAAGCGGGGATAACCTCTATCTGGTTCGCGGATCGCCCGACCGTCGCCGCCGTCCGCTGCTGCGCATCGACGAGGCCGCCTTTCGCGCCCTGATCGCCGAGCCCGGCCTTCGCCGTCGGCCCGACGGCGGCTGGCTCCTCGCGCGCACACGTCCGTCCGTCCCCACGCCCGCCTCCGGCCGTCCGGGCGTACGCGAGGGCGAACGCCTCGTCGCCGAACCCGACGGCCGCCTTGTCGCCCGCAAGGTGAACCTCGGGGAATCCCCCATCGCCTGGCTCGCCGGCCGCCGCGACGCCAACGGCGAGCCCTTTCTCACCCCCACCGAAGCCGCCGCCGGAGAACGCCTGCGCGACGACTTCCACCTCGCCGGCACGCTGGGGCGTCTGACCATGGCGTGGGACGCGGGACCGCGCGCGAAAGGCGGCCGGGGCCCGGGGACAGAACCCGCCGAACGCGCCCGCGCCGCCAAGGACCGCATCGCCCGCGCGCTGGCGGCCGTGGGTCCGGGCCTGAAGGAAATGCTGGAGCACGTCTGTTTCGCAGGCACCGCGCTGGACACCGCCGAGCGCTCACTCGGCCTCCCCCGCCGCTCCGGCAAGACGGTGCTGAAACTGGCCCTGCAGCGGCTGGCCGCGCACTACGGGGTGGCCTGAGCCCTCTCCGCGTCGGCCCTGATCCGTTTGATCATCGAGGCCAACCCGTTGGAGCGCTGCGGCGTCAGCGTGTTGGCCAGACCCAGCCGCTCGAACGCGGCCTTGGCGTCGAAAGCGAGGATGTCCTCTGGCCGCCGCCCCGAATAGAGCTTCAGCAGCACGGCGATCAGGCCTTTCACGAGGTGCGCGTCGGAGTCGCCCCGGAACACCAGCGTCCCGTCCGGCTGCTTCTCGGTGATCAGCCAGACCTGGCTGGCGCAGCCGCGCACCTTGTTGGCGTCGTCGTATTCCCCTTCCGCCAACGGCGGCAGCCCCCGGCCAAGGTCGATGACGTACTGAATCTGCTCTTCCCAATCGCCGAGGAGGTCGAAATCCTCGACGAGCGCGGCAAGTTCCTGGTCGATGGGCGAAGCCATGCGGCTGAACTAGGGACCCCAGGTCCCCATGGCAACCGCTAGGCGGCCGGCAGGCAGATCTCGGCGGTCAGGCCCTCGCCTTCGCCCGACCGCAGGCGCAGCGATCCGTTCATGGCCTGGGCGAGCAGCGTCACGATCGGCAGACCCAGCCCCGCGCCCTGGCTGGAGCGGGTCAGCGCGTTCTCGCCCTGCTCGAAGGGGCGCATCAGGCGCGGGATGTCCTCGGCGGGAACGCCCTCGCCCTGGTCGCGGATTTCGAGGTGGACACAGTCCCGCTCCCGATAGGCCGAGATGGCGACCGTGCCGCCTTCCGGCGAATAGCAGATGGCGTTCTGCAACAGGTTCACCAGCATGGTGCGGAGCCCCCTGCTGTCGGCCATGACCGACGGCAGGGAGCCCTCGTTCTCCACCACAATGGTAATGTTCCGGTCGCCGATTTCGCCGCCCAGCACGCCCAGCGCATCCTCGACGGCGTTGTCCAGCAGCTCCGGCTCGAGGTCGAGCTCCATCGCCTGGCCTTCGAGCTTGGCGATGTCGACGATCTGGTTGACCAGCTTGAGGAGCTTGTAGCCGCTCTGGCGGATCAGCTCGGCGTATTCCTTGTACTGGGGCGCGCCCAGCGGGCCGTAGATCTCGGCTGAGACGATCTCGGAAAAGCCGATCACCGCGTTCAGCGGCGTGCGCAGCTCATGGCTCACCATCCGCAGGAACGAACGCTTCTGCTCGTCCATCTGGACTTCCCGGCGCACGCGTCGCGCTTCGGCCGCTGGGCGGATCTGACGGACGGTGCTGGACATGACCACGAGGGGCCTCACTTCAAGATGACCTACTCAAGATGACGGAACCCGCTTACGAATTCCTTTCCGTCCACAACGATTGCGCGATGGCGCCTCGCGCACCTGCCTCAAGACGGGTATTTTGCAGATTCCGGGGCCTTTGGGCGTCAGGTCGGACGAGCAGGTGATCGCAGGCCTCACAGAGCAGGCGCGGCGCGCGCGAGCGCGCGAGGCGAAAGCCTCGCTGGCGCTTGGCTGGTGCGCGGGCTGGCTGCTGTTCGTGGGCGGCGCCGGCGCTGCGCTGGCCCTCGCCTACCCGGCCGAAACCACCCGGATCGCCATGGCGACCGGCGTGATGGCCATTCCCGCCCTGCCCGGCCTCTTCCTCAAGCGCGACAGCCGCGACGGCGTGCGCTCCCTGCTGATGGTCCTGTGGGGCGTCGGCGCAACCACGGCCTGCGTGCTGGGCGGAGGGCCCCTGGGCCCGCTGGCGATCTGGTGCCTCGCGCCCGTGGCGGCGGCCGGGGCGCTTGGCGGCGGCCGGCGGCTGGCGGAGGGCGCGGCCCTGTCGTTCCTCGCGGCCATGGTCGCCGGGATGGCGCAGCTTCTCGGCGTGGCGCCCTTCCCGCCCACGGCCGAGCCGTCGCTCTGGCTGACCTTGCTGGCGCTGGTGAGCACGGGCCTTGGGCTCGGCGCCGGCCTGATCCTGTCGCAACGGGTGGGCTCGGTCCAACTCACCGGCCAGGCCAGCGAGTTGACCCAGCTCAGGGGCGTCCTGAGCGACCTTCCCAGCCTTGGCCTGCTGCTGAACCGCGAAGGCAAGGTCGAGGCCATGTACGGCCGCATGCCCGAGGGGCTGGACCTCGCCGTCGGGCGCAGTCTCGCCTCGGGCGCGAGGGTCTCCGACGCCATCGCCGTCGCCGAGGCGGTCCGCATGGCGCACGTCGAAGGCGAGGCGCAGGTCAGCTTCGGCCCCGCCGGGGCGGGCGACCGCTGCATTTGCGCGCGGCTAGTCAGCCGCGAGGACGGCGGCCTTGTCGCCATCCTGCGCGACGCCACCGACGAGCGCGACCAGATGACGATGCTCGAGCAGGCCAAGTCCGACGCCGAGCAGCTCGCCGCCGGCAAGGCCCGGTTCCTGGCCAACATGAGCCACGAGCTGCGCACGCCGCTGAACGCCATCATGGGCTTCTCCGACATCATGCGCGCGCGGATGTTCGGGCCGCTGCCGGACAAGTACGCCGAGTACGGCAACCTCATCCACGAGTCCGGCGCGCATCTGCTGGACCTGATCAACGACGTGCTCGACATGTCCAAGATCGAGGCCGAGCGCTACCAGCTCGCCCGTGAGATCTTCGACGGCCGCGAGGCGGTGAACGCCGCCCTGCGGCTGATGCGTGTGCAGGCGGACGGCGCGGGCGTGCAGCTGCGCGGGGTCCTTCCGCCCCATGCCCTGCCCGTCGACGCCGACCGTCGCGCGCTCAAGCAGATCGTGCTGAACCTCGTCTCCAACGCGCTGAAGTTCACGCCGAAGGGCGGTTCGGTGACCGTGACCGCCCATGGCTACGACGGCGTCTTCGAGCTGGTGGTGGCCGACAACGGCGTGGGCATCTCCCAGGCCGATCTCGCCCGCATCGGCCGCCCCTATGAGCAGGGCGAGGCTGGGCGCCAGACGCTGGGCACGGGGCTGGGCCTCTCGCTCGTGCGCGCCTTCGCCCAGCTGCACGACGGCGAGATGGCCATCGAGAGCGCGCTCGGCGAAGGCGCGACCATCACCGTCCGGCTGCCGGTGTTGAAGTCCGTGCCCGAGCCGCTGTCGCCGCTGCCCGAGACTCTCGGCGAGAACGTTGTGGCTTTTGCCCCTCCACGCTGACCCTCAACCCGCTCACCCCGGCGAAAGCCGGGGCCCAGGACTTTCCAGCGAAGTGCTGACTGGACAGAACTGGGTCCCGGCTTTCGCCGGGATGAGCGGAAAAAGGAAAATGCGCTAGGTGCTGCTGTCCACCGACATCTGGGTCGGCGCCCTTATCCGCCGCGCCGAGCTTGGCGGCGCCTTCGCGGTGGTGGCGCGCAAGGGCGATCCGCGCGCCGGCGCCGTGCTGGTCAAGGTGCTAAACCGGAGGAGCGGGACCATCAGGCTCTACTCCGAGGCCTTCCGAGGCGACGGGGAGCGGGTATGGATGGAGCCGGTCAAGGGCGACGAGGCCAACCTCGACGCCTACATCGAGCGCTCCCGACGCGTCGACCCCGACCTGTGGGTGGTCGAGATCGACGACGCCGAAGGCCGCCACTTCCTGACGGAAGCGGTGGAGGAGCGCTGACTACTTGAGGAACGTCAGCTCGCGCGCCAGCGTGGTCCCGCGCAGCACGCGAACGCTCTCGCGCGCCACCATGCCCTGGTTGGCGGCCGGCATGGAGCCGAAGGTCTTGGCCATCAGCGCCTCGCCCTCCGAAAGCGGCTGATCGAAGGCCGCCATGTTCTTGTACTTCACGATCAGGATGAGGTCCGGCTCGTGGTCGCGGGGGTGGTCGACCGCCAGCACATCGTAGTCGAGCACATAGCCCGCCTTCTTCTGCGCCTCGTTCAACGCCCGCCATTGGCCGCCGACATAGTTCATGTAGTCGTCGAACATGCCGGGCTTGGTTTCGATGTAGGAGATTTCCCAGACCGGTCCGTTGTCGTAGTTGCGCGTGGCGTTCTGGGCCGAAGCCGAGCCGGCCATGGCGCCGGTAGCGAGAACCGCGGCGATCGCCGCCGCGCGAATGAGCTGTTTCATCTGAATTGACCTTGCGTTGGGGGGTTCCGGCGGCCCGACGGCCGGCGGATTACGCAACTGGGCGGCCTGTCGGCCTTGGCTTGCAGGGAAGGCCTCCTTTGCAAGGCTGACAATCCTGCGAATGCCTTAGGTGCGGCGAAGCTGGCATGACCTTCGTGACAGCGGGCGCGGGGCAGGCTAACCCCCCGCCCATGAGCACCCAGACCGCCGCGCAGGCCGCCCGCCGGCGCACTTTCGCGATCATCTCCCACCCCGACGCGGGCAAGACGACGCTGACCGAGAACCTGCTGCTGGCCGGCGGGGCGATCCGGGCGGCGGGCGCTGTGCGGGCGCGGGGCGAAAATCGGCGTACGCGCTCGGACTGGATGAAGATCGAGCGCGAGCGGGGGATCTCGGTCTCGGCCAGCGTGATGACGTTTGACCACGCCGGACTGATGTTCAACCTGCTCGATACGCCGGGCCACGAGGACTTCTCGGAAGACACCTACCGCACGCTGACGGCCGCCGACGCGGCGATCATGGTGCTGGACGCCGCCAAGGGGATCGAGCCGCAGACCCTGAAGCTGTTCGAGGTCTGCCGCCTGCGCGACATCCCGATCATCACCTTCATCAACAAGATGGACCGCGAGGCGCAGGACCCCTTCGCCCTGCTGGACGAGATCGCGAGCAAGCTCGCCCTGGACCCCGCGCCGCTGTTCTGGCCGGCCGGATCGGGCGGGCGGTTCAAGGGCATGCTGGACCTGCAGGGCGACGCCTTCATCCCATTCTCCAAGGACAAGGAGCAGGGCCACCCGGGCGTGGTGTCGCTGAAATCCAACTCTGTCGCCCAATACCTCGACGAGGCCGAGCAGGCCGAGGTCGAGGAAGGCGCCGAGCTGGTCCGCGAGGCGTCCAAGACCTTCGACCACCAGTCCTTCCTCGAAGGCCACATGACGCCGGTCTATTTCGGCTCGGCGCTGCGCCACTTCGGGGTCGATGAACTGCTGAAGGGCATCGGCGACTTTGCGCCTCCGCCCAAGGCAGTCGCAGCCACGAAGAACGGCGAGCCCGGTCAGGTCGAGCCGGGGGCCGACGAGGTGACCGGCTTCGTCTTCAAGGTCCAGGCCAACATGGACCCCAACCACCGCGACCGCATCGCCTTCCTGAGGCTGGCGTCGGGGCGCTTCACGCGCGGGATGAAGCTGAAGGTGCAGGGAACGGGCAAGCAGATGAGCGTGAATGCGCCCATCATGTTCTTCGCCTCCGACCGCGAGCTGGCCGAAGAGGCGTTCGCCGGCGATGTCATCGGCATCCCGAACCATGGGGTCTTAAGGGTCGGCGACAGCCTGTCGGAGACCGGCGCCTGGCGCTTCGCGGGCCTTCCGAACTTCGCGCCGGAAATCCTGCAGCGGGTGCGGGTGAAGGATCCGCTGAAGGCCAAGCACCTGAAGCGGGCGCTGGAGGGTCTGGCAGAAGAGGGCGTAACCCAGCTCTTCCGCCCGATCATCGGCTCCGACTTCATCGTCGGCGCCGTGGGCCAGCTGCAGTTCGAGGTCATGGCCGACCGGCTGGCCAACGAGTACCAGTTGGAAGTCGTCTTCGAGCCCGCGCCCTACGCCGAGGCCCGCTGGCTGGGCGGCTCGGAAGGCGACATCGAGGACTTCGGCTCCAAGCATCGCACCGCCATGGCCGAGGACATCGACGGCCAGCCCGTCTACCTGGCCAAGTCGGCCTGGGACATCGGCTACGTCGGCGAGCGCTATCCCAAGGTCGAGTTCCAGCGGGCGAAGGAACGCGCCTAGCGGCGCAGCTATTGAACCCGCACACAACTCTCGGTTAGGTTTCCAGAGCCATGACTACCCAACTCGCCTTGGCCGCCGTCATAGCTCTGCTGGCATCGGCAACCGAAACAGCTGCTCCTCCTCAGATGATGACCCCTCAGTGGGAGCGAGCGCCAAGTTCGGCCAAGTTGGACGAGCTGTTCCCTGAACCTGCCAGGGAAAACAGGATCGGCGGTCGGACATGGATGTGTTGTGGTGTGACGGAGAAAGGGGAATTGCGGGACTGCGCCGTCATCAAAGAGATTCCCGAAAATGAGGGCTTCGGCGAGGCCGCGCTACGCTCAGTCCGCTACTTCAAAATGACCCCGACGGTGCGCGGTGTCCCTGTAAAGGGCGGGACGGTGATTATCCCGATCGTGTGGCAAACCCTCGATGGGGTGAAGGCGCCTCCAATTCCGCCCAATTTTGATCCGGCGGCGACCCCTTCCGCGCCTTAGCGGCCCCGCCACCAGACTAGCGCCCGGCGTTCGATCAACTGGACCGCTCCATTCAGCAGGGCGGCGAGCAGGCCCAGCACAGCCAGCGCGGCGAACATCTTGGCGGTCTGGAGGCGGTTGCCGGCTTCGAGGATGCGCCAGGCGAGACCCTGCGCGCCGCCGGAGCCGGCGACGAACTCGGCGACCACCGCGCCGATGATGGCGAGACCCGCTGCGACCTTGTGGCCCTCCAGCAGGAAGGGCACGGCGGACGGCAGGCGGAGGCGCGTGAGCTTCTGGGTGGGCGTGGCGCCATAAAGGTCGAACAGGCGCTCGAGGTCGGGGTCGGCGGCCTTCAGGCCGGTCAGGGCGCCGGAGAAGATCGGGAAGAAGGCGACCACCGCCGCCAACGCGACGACCGCGCGCTCCGGATGGGCGAGCCCGGCCCAGATGACGACCAGCGGCGCGATCGCGACCACCGGCGTGACCTGCAGCACGACGGCCAGCGGCTGGACCGCGCGCTCCAGCGTGCGGCTGGTGGCGGTGATCAGGGCCAGCGAGCAGGCGATGACGCTCGCGGTCACCAGCGCCAGCAGCGCCATCTCCAGCGTGCGCCAGGCCGACGCCAGCAGCAGCGGGGCGTTCTCCGCGAGGCTCCGGCCGATGTCCGACGGCGCGGGCAGGAAGTATGCGGGCACGTCCAGCGCCCGGCAGGCGAGCTCCCACGCCGCCAGCAGGATAGCGACCAGCACCAGGGGCGCGGCTATGGCGGTGAGGCGCTTCATGCGGCCGCGCTCATGGCGCCGGCGAGCTGGGCGGAGACCTGTTCGGCCGCCTCACGGAAGAGCGGCGTGGTACGGAATTGCGCCGGCCGAGGGATCGGCGCCTCGATGGCCGTCTCCCCGGCCGCGCGGCCGGGGCCGGGGGTCATGACGATGACGCGCGAGGCCATGTAAACGGCCTCCTCGACGTTGTGGGTAACGAACACCACGGCCGGCTTCAACTCGGCGCAGAGGGCCAGCACGTCGTCGGCGAGCGCGCGGCGGGTGATCTCGTCCAGCGCGGCGAAGGGCTCGTCGAGGAGCAGCAGTTTGGGCCTGGTCACCAGCGCCCGGGCCAGCGAAACCCGCATCGCCATGCCGCCAGAGAGCTGGGCCGGACGGGCCTGCTCGGCGCCCGCCAAGCCCACGCGGGACAGCGCCGCAAGCGCTTCCGCCCTCGCCTGCCCGCGCGCCATGCCCGCAAGCTCCAGCGGCAGGGCGACGTTGGCGGCGGCGCTGAGCCAGGGAGCGAGCGTCGGCGCCTGGAAGACCACCGAAGTTTCCCCACGGGCGGCGGCGCGCTGGACGCTCCCGCGCGTCGGGGCCTCAAGTCCCGCCAGCAGCCGCAGCGCCGTCGACTTGCCGCAACCCGAAGGCCCGACCAGCGCCACGATCTCGCCGGCCGCCAGCGACAGGTCGAACGGGCCCAACGCCTTGCCGCGCGGGTAGTCGACCTCGACGGATTCAAGAGCGGCTATGACCACGCCAACCAACCCCATCTCCCCGGCGAAGGCGCGCCACGATCCTCGAACGGACGTTTGGCCGCAAGGGCCACGGCATGGATAACGATCCGTTCACCCTGTTCGCTCACCACCTTTAAACGACGCCTGGGCCATTCTGCCCGCTGAAAGACCGGGCGAGAGGGCGGACCGCGCCATGAAGTTCTGGAAGAACCGGAAGGGCAACATCGCCGTGATGACGGCGTTGCTCATGCCGATGATCGTGGGCGGCGCCGGCCTCGGCGTGGAGACCGGCTACTGGTATTATCAGCAACTGCACCTGCAGCAGGCGGCGGACGCGGCGGTCTATGCGGCCGCGCTCGAACTGCACGAGGGCAACACCTCTCAAATGCTCTCAAGCGCAACGGCCGCGGCCACGCTCAACGGCTACACGAGCAGCACCGACACGATTTCGGAGGTTACCCCGTCGGCCACTTATCCGTCCGACGCACGCTCGGTCGATGTGTCGATGACGCGATCCGTCACCCGGGGCTTCAGCGCCGTCTTCAAAACCACCCCTGTCGTCCTGCACGTGAAGGCGACCGCCAAGTTCGACCCGAGCAGCAATGCCTGCCTTCTGGCGCTCAGCAAGTCTTCCGCCAACTCGGTCTGGATTCACGGCAACGGTGGGATGGACATCACCGGCTGCGTCGTCAGCTCCAATTCGATTTCCACCCAGTCCATCGTGACGGCGGGCTCGGCGTCCACAAGCATGCCCTGCATGACCACCGCCGGCGGGGTCAGCCTGAACGCCAACGTTACGTTCACCGACGCCACCTGCACTTCGGCGCTCACTGGCCAGCTGCCTGTGTCGGACCCCTATAACAGCGTCCCCGTGCCCTCGCCGGGTTCGTGCAAGACCTGGGAAGCCAACGCCAGCCACACGCCGGGCACTTACTGCACGATCAACAGCGGTATCAACAGCCGCATCCATACCTTCGCGGCGGGGACCTACATCTTCAACGGCAGCGCCGCCAGCCTGGTGGTGAACGGCGGCGGGGGGATGTCATGCCCGGACGGCTGCACCTTCGTGTTCATCAACGGGGCCACCGTCACCATGAACGGGTCGCCGTATATCAACTTGAAAGCCCCCACGACCGGAACCTACGCAGGCATGCTGTTCATGGGCGACCGGACGGGTTCGCCTACGTCCATGACGTTCAACGGCGACGTTACCTCGAATATGACCGGGACCATTTACTTCCCGAATGACAATGTGACCTACGCCGGCAACTTCTCCGGTTTCAACGGCTGCACCCAGGTCGTGGCCTATACGATCGAATGGACCGGCAATACCAATCTGAAGGTCGACTGCTCCACCTACGGGATGGGCAAAATCCAGGTCGGCGGCCGGCCTTATCTGGTGGGATGAGAACAATGAGATTCAATTTCTTCCGGAACAACGACGGGACCGCCGCGGTCGAATTTGGCCTGGTGGCTCCGATCCTGGTCACCCTGCTGGTCGGCATCGGGACCTACGGCCTCGAGATCATCACCTACAGCAAGATGCGCGAGGCGGTGAACACGGGCGCCCAGTACGCCCTGACCACCAGCGACACGACCAGCGACATCTCCACGGTCGTCGCGGCCTCCTGGGATGACAAGCCGGCCGACGGGACGGTGTCGGTGAGCCAGCAGTGCGTCTGCTCCGGGGTGACCCACGACTGCTCGACGGCCTGCTCCGACGGCGATTACCCGCAGAAGATGACCACCATCACCACCAGCCAGAGCTACCAGGAGCTGGGCGGGCATTCGAAGACGCTGACTGCCTCGCAGCAGGTGCGGACCCGTTGATGATGCGCAAGCCTCGCAAGGGTTGGAACTCGGGCGCCGCCGCCGTCGAGCTGGCGCTGGTTCTGCCTGTCTTCATCACCTTCGTGTTCGGCATCCTCAACCTTGGTTGGGCGATGTACTGCGGGGCGGAGGTGCGCCACGCGGTGGAGCGATCGACCCGGCTGCTGATCAAGGATCCGACCACCTCGGCCTCGACCATCCTGACCAACGTGAAGTCGCAGCTGTCGGCGGCCGACCCCAGCGCGGTCACCCTGACCAAGACCACCCAGGCGGTGGGAACCGGCGGCGGGATCGCCAAGCTGAGCTGGACCTACGCCTACACGCTCACCTCCCCGTTCATGGCCTCGAAGACCTTCCATTTCGACTCCAGCATGGTGGTGCCGCTGCGCTACTGACGCGGCGGCCGCGACCGCGCGAGGGCGGCAACCGCTCGCCGCGCGGAGAGTTGGTCTTCCTCGAAGGAGACCACCCATGAACCCTCCCAACCAGCACGGCCCCACCGTCTCGGACAAGGACGAGGACGCGAAGAACGCCAGGGACGGCGTGAACCCGAAGATGCGCGAGGTCACCGAAGACCAGGCCCGCGAAGGCGACCGCGGCGGGGCGGCCGGCGGCGGCGAATTCGGCGGGGCGGATGCCGGCGGCGGCGAGTTCGAGGACCTCGGCCGCGGCGGGGATTAGGCCGGAGCGAGCAAAGAAAAGGCGGCCGCCAGATGGCGCGCCGCCTTTAGTCGATCCGGTTCAGAGGGGACCGAAGCCGGAGGGTTTCTGCGTCAGCCGCCGAAGCCGACGGCGATCTTGAAGTAGGGTCCGTCGATGGTGCGGTCGGCATCCTTGTGTTCGTCGTAGCCAACGTCGAGGACGTTGAAATACCGTTCCCAGCGATAGCCGGCGCCGACCTTTACCCGGCCGACCTCGTAAGCAAGGCCCGCCGACAGGTCGAGGGTCGGCACGGTAACCGATGTTGCGCGCTCGGCGGGCGGCGCGATTATCTGGGGCTCGCCGACGGCCGGCAGCGGCCAGTAGGAATAATAACCGGCGTGTAGTTCGTCAGTCTCCCTACCGCTGAAAGACGCCTTCTGCTTTCCGAAGAGGACGCCGGCGGCGATGCTCCAGTCGACATCGACATGCCCGGTGTCTTTCGCCCCCAGCAGAGTCGCTGCCGCATCCCAGGAGAGCATCGGCCCCGCGCCCTTGAATTCCCGCTCGGCCTTCAGGTGCGTATCGAAGATGTGAACCCCGGCGGCGTAAGCCGGGCTCCTGAGAAGCGGGCTGGCATACTTGAACCACCCTTCAGGAACATCCCAGTCGCCGACACCGTGCGTCGCCAGCGAGCTCGAGGAGCGAAAATCTCCATACCTGAGACCGGCCGAAACCGCGGAATGGTCGAACCTCGACCCCAGTCCCACGTCGTGGCCGACGACGAAATCCACGATGGTATGGTCTTCGCGGTCCTTGGCCTCGCCTTGGGTCCAGTCGTAGCCCCCCACCATAAACGCTGGCTTATATTTCGCGCTGGCCGGATCGCAGAACAAATTCTTCAATATAGAACCTTGGTAGGCGAACGGCCCGCTATCGCTGAATTTGCAGGCCTTATCGGCTTCCGCGACCCGGTGTTTTTCAAGGGAGGAGTCGTTGTTCGTCCGTCCGTAACGAATGGCGGCCGAGATGTTCCACAGCGCGCCTTGGGGGCGATAGGTCACCCTCAGCGAACGGCCGTCGCCCCAGTCGAGATCCTTGTTCTGGACATGATTCAGGGCCACCTCTGAAGGAAGACCGGCCATGGATTGCAGTACAAAAGGATCGTATGGCGCGTCCTGACGTTGCACCTGCCCGCCGATTTCCACCGTCAGCGGGAAAGGCCCAGCGGCGTTCGGATTGGCGCCCGTCCACCACGGGCCACCCCTGAAATCCTTGGTGACCCGCAGACCGTAGAGCCTCGGCTCCGTCAGGAAGACATTGGTCGTCAATCCGGTGTCGTCGGAGTTCAGGAACGAGCCGGTGATGGAGTCGCGGTCGAAGACGTTCTTGACGTACGCCATGATCTTCCAGCCGGCGTCGTCGTTGGTGAAGATCGCGGCCAGGTTGACGTTGGTATAGGCCTTGAGCTTGTCATAGCCTGGCGTGTTGAATATCCGCGTCCATGCTTCCGACTGGTAGTAGAGGTCGGTGTGCAGCGTCATCAGCCAGTCCGACGGCAACGGAAGTGTATAGTCCGCCGTCACCGTCGCGGTGAAGTGCGGCGCGTTTGGCAATTCGTGGCCCGAAAGATCCTTCGATATGCCCGCACCATGGTTGGGCGCCGTAGACGGATCCCAACCCTGGTAACCGGGGTGGAAGGCGAGAGAGCCGGTGACGGGGTCTTCCAGCGTCGGATTGGGGACATAGTCCAGGCCGGTCACAGGATCCTTGCCCAGGACGTAGGCGAGTTCGCAGGGACCAGCCGCGCCGGTGCCGCGTTGACCAACGTCGACCAGATCGGGACTGCCCGGAGTAAAAGGGGAATCGCCCAAGAACAGATTCACCGGCACGATGCAGTTCGATGGGAAGGTCGGGAAAGGGCGGACCACGATCCAACTGACGCCGTTCTCATCCGGCAATCCGCCGTTGGCGCGATCCATGGTGTCGACGGCCTTCATGCCATCGGCTACGCGGGTGTTTTCATAGCCGCCCTTGAAACCGAACCTCAGGTTTTCCCGCGGGCGCCAGTCGGCCTCGAGTTCCAGACCCCAGACGGTGGCGTCGAAGTTGTAGTTCACCGCGGCGCGGTTGACGATTTGGGAAATCTGGTAGCCTTGATAATCGTAGTAGAAGGCCGCGGTATTCAGCGTCAGCTTGCCATCCAGCAGCGTATTTTTCGCCCCGAGCTCGAAGGCGTTCACGAACTCGGGCTGGAAAGTCTTCGGATGGGTGGCGGCGAGCAGCTTTTCGGCGAATTCCGTCGACCCACCGGACGATACGTTGCAGAAATAGCAGACGATGCCGCTGGCGGGCGGATTCATCCCGCCGGCCTTATAACCATGTGCGTAGGATGCATAGAGAAGCGTCTGGTCGGTGAAGGCGAGATCCGGCTTCCAGTCGAGCGCCAGGCGTCCCGTAGGTTCGCGCCACTCCTGTTTGACGACCTCGGCCACAGGATAGCCGACCGTATTCGCCGCAATGATCCAGCTCGGAATCCGAGGCGCTTCCTTCTTATCCACGGTCCAGCGCAGTCCGGCGGTCAGCTTCAGATTGTCGGTGATGTTGTAATAGCTCTCGCCGAACACCGCGTATGAGATGAGCTTGTAGGGATTCCTGCTCAGGAAATAATTGTGACCGCGGTCGTTGAGGCTGCCGATCGGGTTCGGATCCATATAGATACAGCCGTTGACTGTCTGGAGCTGGGTCGGATCAGGCTCCACGACCCCAAAGCGCAGGCACTCAAGATTGTCGGTCACGTTGACTTGGTAGGGCGTAAGCTGTTGGCCGCCGAAAGTCGAGTACGGTGACTTGGCTGCATAAAGACCAAGCGTGTTGATGAAAACGTAGTACTTGTCCTCTGTATCGTAGCGCAGGAAATTCGCGCCCAGGCTGAAGTTAAACGGCCCCTCATAGTCTGACGAAAGCCGAAACTCCTGGCTGAACTGGCGCGAGTCCGCTGTCGAGAGGTCGACCGCCACCAGCCTGTCGGCGCAACCAATCTGGGGATCGCAGAAAATGCCCCCGTTCGGCCCCTGCTGAAGCAGGTTCTCGCGCCTGTCGTAAAACATATCGGGCTGGTCGAAGATGCCCGATGCCGTGCTGAACCGGTTATAATCCTGGGTCGAGAAGATGGTGTCGATGCTGTAGCCGGTCTCCGAGGACAGAGTCAGGTTTTCGCCGATATCGGTGCTGAACTGCAACTCGATCACGTCGGATTCCGCTTGGTAGCGGGGATCAACCGTGGATTCGATGACCCTGAGGTCAGGAGATTGTGTCCTGCTGTTGTACGGATCGAAGTAGGTGTACTGCCCCGCCAGCGGCACACCGATTGAACGAAGCGGGTTAACGTAAGGAAGCGAAAGTCCGTTTGGAGTTCCGAATGAATCCGGCGAATACAACGACGCGGCCGAGCAGCCTTGGCTGAATGTGCCTTGAACGCCTGTCCAGATCTGAGAAATTCCATCCACCGGCAACGGGGTGTCGAACTGTGTGGGAATGCCGCCGACGTTGGTCACGGTGTCCGTGTGACAAAGCTGCTTACCCGAGCGCAGGCGGTCGTCGTTTTCCTCGAAGTGTTCCCAAATCAGGTTGGCGTCTATCTTGTCCGTAGGGGCAAAACGTAGCGACAGACGTGTGGACCACAGGTCGCGGCCATCGATCGGATTGCCGGTGATCGCGTTGGTCGAATAGCCCGCGCGCTTGGTCCAGGCGCCGGCCAACCGCAGCGCGACCTTGTCGTCGACCAGCGGGATGTTGAGCATCCCTTCCAAACGCGTCGAGCTATAGTTCGCCACGTCGCCCGAGAGCTTTGCCTCGTAAACGAACTTGGGCTTTGCCGAGATGATGTTGACGACGCCCGCTGTCGCGTTGCGGCCATAGAGGGTTCCCTGCGGCCCGCGCAGAACTTCCACCCGCTGCAGGTCGTAGAATTCCTGTTCGAAGAAGCGGTTACGGATGAAGGGCGTGTTGTTGAAGGCGACAGCAACAGCGGCGTCGGTCGTCGCCGAGATCGCCTGCGTCCCGATCCCGCGTAGCTGGATGGAGTAAGATGAGAAGTTCGTCTTGGTGAAGGTCATGTTCGGGACCTGTGTCATCAGGTCCGGACCACCGGCCACTTGTGACCGCTCCAGCGTCTCCTGCGTAAACGCCGACATCGCGATCGGCACGTCCTGGATATTCTCTTCGCGCTTCTGCGCCGTAACGATCAGCGCCTGGACGGTGCCCTGGTCAGCGCCGTCCCCCGCGGCGCTTCCGGACTGGGGGTCGGAGGCGCTCACGATCAGGAGCGCATCACCCGAACGGCGCCACGTCAGGCCGGTGCCTTGCAGCAGCTGGGCCAGCGCGAGTTCCGGGTCGGACGTGTCGTGGACGCCCTGTGAGGTCTTGTTGTCGGCCAGCGCCGGGGAAACCAGGATCGCCTGCTGGCTTTGCGAGGCGAATTCGCGCAGCGCGCCGGCGAGCGACTGCGGCTCGATGTTGATCGCCTTGCCCTCGGCGAAGGCGGGCGCGGCGGCCATGGTGACCACGGCCATCGCCGTGCCGCACAGAAGACGCGCCGAATACCTGGCTCGATTACGCATTGATTTCGCTCCCCCGGTTGCCGGGAGCTTTCACGCCCCCGTTCAGTGCCGAAGAGCCGGGAATTTTCACACCCCTCACCTCACCCCGGATAATTTTCGTTCGGAGCCGCGGCCTTCACTTCCACGGTCTTGTCGTTTTCGGTGACCACCTGCACGAAGCCGTAGTCCCTCACCGCGCGCACGAAGCCATCCACGTCGCCGGGTTTGAAGGCGGCGGTGACGGGGATGTTCGCCGCGTCGGCGTCGACCACGATCTTCTTGGTCGAGTAGCGGTTCATCTCGTCGGCTACCTCGCCCAGCCGTTCGCGTTCGAAGATCAGCTGGCCGTGCAGCCAGCTGGTTTCCTTGTCCACGTCCGTCGTGGTGACATTCCAGTGGCGGTTGTCGGTAGCGGCGAATTCGGAGCCGGCGGTCATCTCCGTCGCCTGGATGGGACCGGGCGCGATCGGCGCGCCAGCCTTGGCGAGCGCGAGGCCCACGGCGGTGGCGGGCGCCTCGACGCGGACCTTCCCTTGCACCAGCGTGACGCGGAAATCGTGCGGGCCGACCCGCACGTCGAACTGGGTGCCGAGCGCGGTGACCGTGCGCCCGCCGGCCGCCACCACGAACGGGTGCTTCGGATCGTGCGCGACCTTGAAGAAGGCCTGGCCCTTGTCCAGGAACAGCAGGCGCCGGTCCTTGTCCGTCCGGGTGCGAAGGATGCTGTCAGTGTTCAGCGTCACCACCGAGCCGTCGGGCAGCTTCACGGTCGCCTGCTGGCCGACGCCGGTGCGGAACTCCTGGTCGTGCAGCGACCGCAGCGCGCCCAGCGAAGTCAGGGCCAGCGGCGACAGCAGCACCGCCCCCGCCACGACCGCCGCCACCATCCCCGCCCCCATCAGGCGGCGGCGCGGCAGGTAGCGGGCCTTCAAGGCTTCCTCGCGCAGGGACAGGACGTCGGGATCGGAGCGCAAGGCCTCGGCCGCGCGCCAGGTGAGGTCGACGGCGTCGTAGGCCGCGCGGTTGGCGGGGTCGGCGGCGAGCCAGGCCTCGAGCTCGGCCAGCTCCTGCGCGGTGATGGCGCCCGAGCGTCGGCGCGCGAACCAGGCGGTGGCGATCTCGTCGCGGTCGTCGACGGGCGGCTCGTGGAGGAGGTCGCTCATGCCTGCCCCTCCACGGCCTGACGCAGCTGGCGCAGCGCGCGGATGATCAGCTTCTCCACCCCGCTGACGGAGATCTGCAGCCGCGCGGCGATGGCGGCATAGGTCATCTCCTCATAGCGGTGCAGGATGAAGGCCTCACGCGTCTTGGGCGGCAGGTCGGCCAGCGCGACCCGCAGCCGGTCCAGCGCCTGGCGACCGATCAGGATGCGCTCGGGCGAGATGTCCTCGATCGGCTCGACCAGCTCGTCCATGCGCAGGCCCAGCCGTGCCGGCCCGTCGCGGTGGCGGCGCGCCAGCACGTGGGCGGCGACGCGGAACAGATAGCGCTCGACGCTGTCCACCGGCTCGGCCGAGGCGCGGCGGTGCATGTTGAGGAAGACGGTCTGGACCAGGTCCTCCACCTCCGACGGCGGGACCTTGCGGAAGAAGTAGCGGCGGAGCGCGGGGCCGTACTCCTCCACCAGCGCCGGCAGTTCCGGCGTGGCGGGCGCGGCGGCTGCGGTCGATCGCTCCGGCGGCTGCGGCATCGGTTGGCCCAGGCTGAGGCCGCTTCCTCCCCGGCCCCACGCCGAAGATACCACGCCTCAGACACCCTAGAGCCAGTATCGCGCCGACCCCTCACCTGGGGCGCGCAAAAAAATGAGACGACGGGTGGGGACCCGCCGCCTCAGTATGTTCCGGTTCAGAGGGGACCGAAGCCGGAGGTAAACCTATCCGCCGAAGTTGAAGGATATCTTCGCGTAGGCGCCGTCGATATCGCGGTCGGCCTTCTTGCGCTCGGCAAGCCCGCCGTCGATGACGTTGAAGTAGCGCTCCTTGCGATAGCCGCCGCTAACCTTGAACCCGCCCAACGTATAGGACAGGCCGATGTTGGCGTTGGCTGTCGGGACGGTGACGGAGTGGCTTTCGTCGCGGTCGGTGGTCACGATGATCGGCGGCCGCAGGTTCTGGTAGGTGCCGTTGCCACTCGGATACACGTAAGCGTCGCGGGTCTGGGCGTGCAGCTTGACGTCCTGCTTGCCAAAGAGGACGCCGCCGCCCACGCCCGCATCGAGGGCCAGGACGCCGCTTTCCTTGTCGTGGCCCAGGAGCGGGATCGAGCCGTCCCAGTTGACGACCGGGCCCGCGCCCTTGAATTCGCGCGACGCATGCAGATCCGCCCACAGACGGTGTTGATGCTGGCCGCCCGCGAAGAAAAAGTCCGGGCTGTAGAAGTCCGGTCGGCCATGAACAGTGGCGACTGACGTCGAGCCGAAGTTGGCGTAGCGCAGACCCATCGCGATATTGGAGCCCACGGCGCCGAGGTTCACCTCCTTGCCGACCACGAAGTCCAGAATGGTGTGGTCTTCCTCGTTGCCAGCCCTCGTCTCGGTGTAGTTATAGACGTTCTCTTCGGACCTGGTGTAGACCGCGCCATTGATCGTGACAGTTCCGGCGGTCCAGTCGCGACAGAAGTACTTGGCAGGCGAATAGTATTTCGCGGGCACTGTGAAGCAGCTCGGCTTGACCGCCTGTTTATTGTAATCCTTGGTCGATGCCGCCGCGCGGCCGTAGCGAATGCTGCCGCTGACATTCCAGCCGTTAGCACTGGGCTGGTAGGTGAGCTTCGCGCCGCCATCGCTGCCCCAACTGAGATCCTTCTGCGCCTGTAACGGCACCGGCAGCTCGCTCGGGAAAAGATCAGCGCGCGGAAGACTCAGAACTTCGTGATCTTGGGAATTCGGCCCGTAGATGCCGTTAAGTTCCAGAGTGAACGGATTATGGGAGCCCGCCTTGTAAGGCGCAGTCCACCACGGCGAGTCGGTCCAGGTCTTAGTCACCCGCAGCCCGTAAAGGCGAGGTTCGCTCAGGAACACGTTGGTGGTCAGCAAGGTGTCGTCGGAATTGAGGAACGCCCCGGTGATGTTGTTCTTGTCGAAGACGTTCTTGACGTAGGCCATAACGTTCCAGCCCGCCGCTTCATTCATGAAGATGGCCGCCAGGTTGACGTTATTATAGGCCTTGAGCTTGTCGTAGCCGGGCATGTTGAAGATGCGCGCCCAGGCTTCCGACTGCTGATAGAAATCACCGTGCAGCGTCATCAACCAGTCGTTGGGCAACGGCAGGGTGTAGTCGACCGTCAGCGTGCCGGTCCAGTGCGGCGCGTTGGGTAGCTGGTTCCCGGACAGGTCCTTGTCGAAGCCGGCGCCGCCGTTGGGCGCGGTGGATGGATCGAAGCCGGGATAATTGGGGAAGGTGATCGGATGCCCGTCCCAGGTCAGGGTGTGGCCGGCGGAAAAGGGTAGCTGGGTGGCCGGGTCGGTGTGCGCATAGCCTGTCTGCGAATTGGGCACGTCGCTGTAGGCAAGGCCGCAAGCCTTGTCCAAGGCGATTTGTGCGCCATCCTGATAGGCCTGGATGGTGGCCGCGACGACATAGGTCGGCAGGATGCAGTTGGAGGCCTGCGTGACGAACGGTTTGACGACCATCCAGGTGACGCCGTTTTTGTCCGGCAGGCCGCCATTGGCGCGGTCCATCAGGTCGATGGCGCGCATGCCGTCGGCGACGCGGGTGTTCTCGTAGCCGAGCTTCAGACCAAAGCGCAGGTTTTCTTGCGGCCGCCAGTCGGCCTCCGCCTCCACGCCCCAAACCGTGGCGTCGAAGTTAAGGTTCACCGCCGACCGGTCGACGATCTGAGAAATCTGGTAGCCTTGATAGTCGTAATAGAAGCCCGCCAGGTTCAGCGTTAGCTTGTCGTCAAGCAACGTATTCTTGGTGCCCAGTTCGTAAGCATTTACGAACTCCGCATCAAAGGTTTTAGGGTGGGCCGGGAAGGCTACGTCCCCACCGTTATAGGTCAGCAGCGCCGCGCCAGGCGGGTTCGCGCCCCCTGCCTTGTAGCCATGCACGTAGGAGCCATAGACCAGCGTGTCATCAGTGAACGAAAGGTCCGGCTTCCAGTCCAGGACCAGACGTCCGGTTGGTTCGCGCCACTTCTGGTGGATCTGGCCGGTGACGGGATAACCGTAACCGGCGACCAGCACCTCGCTCGGGATTTCGGTGAAGCTCTTGTCGTCAACCGTCCAGCGCAGGCCGGCTGTCAGCTTCAGGTTCGGCGTGAGGTTGTAGTAGGCCTCACCGAACACCGCATAGGAAGTCAGGTTGTACGGGTTGGTGCTCAGGAAGTAGTTGTGACCCTCGTCATTGAGGCTGCCGAGCGGGTTCGGATCAATATAGCCGCAAAGATCGGTCTGCGGACTATGGCCGGTGGTCGGCACGGTGTAGCTGAAGCCCTGTTGCAGACAGGCGCTGTTATCCGAAACCCCAGGCACCCAGGGGCTGTTGGTGCTGAAAGGTCCGCTGATGTTGTGGGTCGATAGCGCAAGCGTCAGCGTGTTGATGAAGACGTAATACTTCTCCAGCGTCTTGTACCGCAGATAGTTGGCGCCGACGCTGAAGTTGAAGGCGCCGTCGAAATTCGAGGCCACCCGGAGTTCCTGGGAAAACTGGCGCGAGTGGGCGACAGACAAGTCTTCCAGAACCAGCTTGTTGCTGCACCCGATTTGCGGATCGCAGAACACGCCTGGAATAGAGCAGTTCGAGTCCGTCAGAATATCGCAAGGCTGGCCGACCAGATCAGCGGGCGCTTCTGCGTCGAACCGGGGCCCACCCGGATCGGGAAGAAGCTGACCAAGTGCATTGTTGCCGTGAAATCCACAATCGCCGCCGGGATCGCAATAGTGGAAGGCGCCTGGCCGTGTGTTGAACCGGTTATAATCCTGGTGCGACCAGATGAAGTCGCGGCTGAAGCCCGTCTGGGATGACAGGGTAAGGTCGCTTGTCAGGTCGTAGTCGGCGTTCAGCTCGAACGTGTCGGCGCTCGCGCGGTAATCGGGGTCGTTGTTCGCCTCGATGACGCGCAAATTCCGTGACTGGGTGGAGTTGGAATAGACATCGAAGGTGGAGCCCAGGCTGCCGGCGATCGGCACGCCGAGTTGCGACAGGGCCAGGTAGAACGGCAGCGCGGCGCCGTTCGGCACCTGATAGGCTTCCGGAGACCAGAAGGACGTCGGCAAGCATCCCTGAGTGAGGTTGCGCGCGGGGTCTTCGTGCGCGCCGCCATGCTGGTTGATCACGACGCCCATGATCTCGGTCGGCGTCGGCGCCCGCTCGCAGGTCTGCTTGCCGGAGCGCAGGCGGTCGTCGTTTTCTTCGAAGTGTTCCCAGATCAGGTTGGCGGTGAACCGGTCGTTGGGGTCCATGCGCAGGGTCGCGCGCGTCGACCACAGGTCGCGACCGTCGATGGCGTTGCCGGTGTTCTGGTTGGTGGTGTAGCCGTCACGCTTGGTCCAGGCGCCGGCGAGCCGCAGCGCCACCTTGTCCTCGACCAGCGGCAGGTTGATCATGCCTTCCAGGCGCGTGGAGCTGTAGTTGCCGATGTCGGCCGACAGCTTGGCTTCGAAATCGAACTTCGGCTTGGCCGAGAGGATGTTGACCACGCCCGCCGTCGCGTTGCGGCCGTACAGCGTGCCCTGCGGACCGCGCAGCACCTCGACGCGCTGCAGGTCATAGAACTCCTGCTCGAAGAAGTGGGAGCGCAGGAAGGGCGTGTTGTTGAACGCGACCGCCACGGCCGGGTCGACCGCGACCGAGATGGCCTGGGTGCCGATGCCGCGCAGCTGGATCGAATACGAACTGAAGTTCGTCTTCGTGAACGTCATGTTCGGGACCTGGGTCATCAGGTCCGGACCGCCCGCGACTTGGGAGCGCGTCAGGGCTTCCTGTGTAAAGGCCGACATGGCGATCGGCACGTCCTGGATATTCTCTTCCCGCTTCTGCGCGGTGACGATCAGCGCCTGAACGGTGCCCTGGTCAGCGCCGTCCCCCGCGGCGCTTCCGGACTGGGGGTCGGAAGCGTCCGTGATGACGAAGGTGTCACCGGCGCGCTTCCAGGTGAGGCCCGTGCCTTGAAGGAGCTGGTTGAGGGCGAGCTCGGGATCGGATGAGCCGGTGATGCCCGGCGAGCGCTTGGCGAACGCCATGTCGGATTTAAAGAGGACGGGGTGGGCGCTCTGCTCGGAAAAGGCGTTCAGCGCCGTGTCGAGCGACTGCGGCGCTATGCTGAAATTGGCGTCTTCGGCAAAGGCCGCCGTGCCGCTGGCCAAAGCAATGACGGCCGCGCTGCACAGCAGGCGCGCATAATTCTTCCGAGACATATCTCGCTCCCCCTGATTTTTACGGGAGCGTTCGCCCCCTGTATTTAAAGGAGCGGGTTTTTTGGGAAATCCCGGCACAGCCTCCTCAACTTTTTTCGTGCTCCTCCAGCGCAAGCCGCACCACGCCGTCACGCGGCGGCGCGACGGGGGCGATGTCGTAGATTTTCACGGCCTTTAAGAAAGCGTCGAGGTCGCCGGCCTTGAAGCGGCCGCTGATCGGCATGGAGGCCAACTGCGGATCCTCCAGCACGATCTTCTCGTCGGAATAGCGGGCGAGTTCGGCCACCACTTCGCTGAGTGGTCGGTTGTCGAATTTCAGCCAGCCGCTGAGCCAGGCGGTCTCGGTGGCGGTATCGGCGCGGGCGACGGACCAGCGGCCTTCGTCGGTGGAGGTGAACTGGCTGCCGGCGACCATTTCGGTCGTCTGCACGGGCGGTGCGGCCTTCAGCACCGCGGCCGCGCGCGCAACCGGCGGCAGCGGGGTTTCGACGCGCACCTTGCCCTCGACCAGCGTCACCTCGAAGCGGCCGGGATCGACCCGCACATCGAAGGCGGTGCCCACGGCGGTGACGCTGCGTCCCGCCGCATAGACGACAAACGGGTGGGCGCGGTCGTGAGCGACCTTGAAGAAGGCCTGGCCCTTGTCGAGGAGGAGCAGCCGCCGCTCGCCGTCAGCTTTCGTGCGCAGGACGGTGCCGGTGTTCAGCGTCACCACCGAGCCGTCCGGCAAGGTCACTGTCGAGCGTTGGCCGATGTCCGTCTTGAAGGTCTGGTTGGGCAGTTCGTGGGGGTGGAGGACGCCGCTCTCGTTCACGCCCCACACGCCCGCGCCCAGCACCAGAGCCGCCGCCAGCCCCGCCGCCGCGCGCCAGTACGACGGCGCCGGGCGCTTGCGGGCGCTCGCCCGAAGGCTGAGGATCTCCGGCGCGTCACGGGTCTGCTCGAAGCCCCCCCACAGGGCTTCGACCGCCTCGAACGCCAGCCGGTGGCGCAGGTCGGCGTCGAGCCAGTCGGCCAGCCCCCTCGCCTCCTCCGCCGTCATCGCGCCCGAGCGGCGGCGCGCGAACCAGGTGGTGGCCTGGCCCTCGATGGTTTCGGCTTCGGGTATGGGCGCGCCGGTCATTGCGCGGCTCCCATCTGGGCGAGCACGCGGTCGAGGGTGCGCTTGATGTGGCTCTCCACCGAGCGGACGGAGAGGCCCATGTGGGCGGCGATCTCGCCGTAGCTCATCTCCTCGAAGCGATGGAGAATAAAGGCTTGGGCGGCGCGGGGCGGCAGGGTGCGCAGGGAGGCGATCAGCCGCTCCAGCGTATCCTTGGCGATCAGGGCGCGCTCGGGCGATAGTTCGTCGATCAGCGCCTCGAGGCCGGAGAGGTCGTCGGTCGGCTTCAGCCGGTCCGCGCCGGCGCGCCTGGCCAGCACATTGGCGGCGACGCGGAAGAGGTAGCGGCCGACGTGCTCGATATCCTCGACGCCGCCGCGCGCCTGCATGGCCACGAAGACATCCTGGACCAGGTCCTCGGCCTCGGCCGCGCCGGCCTTCTTGCGGAAATAGGCGCGCAGCGCGGGGCCGTACTGCGCCATCCACGCGGGCGCCTCGCCCGGCGGTTCGGGGTCGCGTACGAACGGATTTGGCGGCTGTTGCATCACGCGCCCATGCTGCCCCTCTCTATTAAGAGCACGGTTTTGGGCGCAGCCCTGCAGGGCGGGTGCGAAAAAGTTACGCCTCGGCGGGCGCGAGCGGGCGGAAGAAGAGGCCCTGCTGGAGGCTCGCGCCAATTCGCCTAGCCTTGGCGCGGAGCTGGTCGGCGGCCCGCGGCTCAAACATCTCGCCCGTCGTCTCGTCCCAGAGCGCCAGCCAGCGCTCGAACATCTGCGGCGTGAGGGGATGTTTCTGGTGGGCGCCGAACGGGTTTCCCTTGTAGCGGCCGCTGGTCAGCATCACCGACGACCAGAAGCCGGCGAGCTTCTCCAGGTGCTCGTCCCAGTCATGCACCGCGCCGTTGAAGATCGGCCCGATCAGCGGATCGTGGCGGACCTTCGCATAGAAGCGGTCCACCAGACGCACCAGGGCGACTTCGGTGATCTGCGGGTGGGGGTCCGTCGGTTCCATCGGCTCTTAGATAGGCGCCCGGCTGCGGTTGCCAATTGGTCGTGACGCGATATACCGCCCCATCTGCTGCGCCGCAACAAAGGCCGTCATGTCCAAGTCCGCACCCGCCGCCCACGCGCTCGGCGACTTCACCGCCGACCGCCGCATCCTGCTGCTGATGGCCATGGCGCTGGTGGTCGGCGTCGGCGGCGCGCTCGGCGCCTGGGTGCTGCTGAAGTTGATCGCGCTGACCGGCAACCTGGTCTGGCATGGGACGGTGTCCTCCCGGCCGGTGGATTTCACCCGTATCCGGCCGAGCCTGTGGATGGTGCTGGCGCCGGCGCTGGGCGGCCTCGTCATCGGCTTCATGGCCCGCTTCGGCTCGGAGAAGATCCGCGGCCACGGCATCCCCGAAGCCATCGAGGCCATCCTGATCGGCGGCTCGCGCATGTCGCCGAAGGTCGCGTTGCTCAAGCCCCTTTCCTCCGCCATCGCCATCGGCAGCGGCGGGCCGTTCGGCGCCGAGGGGCCGATCATCATGACCGGCGGCGCGCTGGGATCGCTGTTCGCGCAGCTGTTCCACCTGAGCGCCGCGGAGCGAAAGACGCTGCTGGTCGCGGGCGCGGCCGCCGGGATGACAGGCGTCTTCGGCACGCCGATCGCGGCCGTCCTGCTGGCCGTCGAGCTGCTGCTGTTCGAGTGGAAGCCGCGCAGCTTCCTCCCCGTCACGGCTGCGGTGATGACCTCGATCGCCTGCCGGCCTTTCCTGCTGGGCTCGGGGCCGCTGTTTCCCTTCTCCGGCGGGCTGGAGATGTCGCCGACGACGCTGCTGCTGTGCGTGGGCGTAGGCATCGTGGCGGGACTGCAGTCGGGCCTGTTCACGCGGCTGCTCTATGCGGCGGAGGACGGGTTTGCCCGGCTGCCGGTCCACTGGATGTGGTGGCCGGCGATCGGCGGTCTGTTCGTGGGCCTGGGCGGCCTGATCGACCCGTCGGCGCTGGGCGTCGGCTACAACGTCATCGCCGACCTGCTGGGCGGGCGGCTGCCGATGGGCGAGGCCGAACGGCTGCTGCTCGTCAAGGCGGCGATCTGGATCGTGGCCCTGGCGTCGGGCACCTCCGGCGGCGTGCTGGCGCCCTTGATGATGCTGGGCGGCGCGCTGGGGGCCATCGAGGGTCACTGGCTAGCGGGCGGACCGGCCTTCTGGGCGCTGATCGGCATGAGCGCGATGATGCGCGGCACCATGCGCGCGCCGCTGACCGGGGCCCTGTTCGCCGCCGAGCTGACCGGCGACTTCCACGCCCTGCCCGCCCTGTTCGCCGCCGGAGCCGCCGCCTATGCGGTCACGGTGCTGCTGCTCAAGCGCTCGATCCTCACCGAAAAGATCGCGCGGCGCGGCCTGCACATCACCCGCGAATATTCGACCGACCCTTTCCAGCTCATGCGCGTACGCGAGGTGATGGTGGAGGCGGTCGATACCCTGCCGGCCTCCATGCCCGTCGACGAAGCCGTCGCCCTCTTCACGGGCGACGAGGCCCGCCACCGCAGCTATCCCGTCGTCGATGAGACAAACCGCGTCGTCGGCATGGCCCACCGCGCGGAGATCCTGCGCTGGATGGCCGAAGGGACGCATGGGCCCGAGACGCTCGGCGAGACCTTGTCGGCCGAAGCGCTACTCTGCGGTCATCCCGAGGAAACCGTCGCCCATCTGGTCGAGCGGATGATCGAGCGCGACCTCGGCCGCGTGCCCATCGTCGACGACAGCGGTCATCTCGCGGGGCTGGTCGCCCGCAAGGACCTCCTGCACGTCCATGCCCGCCAGCGCTCGCAGGAAACCGACCGCGAGGCCGTGCTGCTGCCCGGCCGGCGCAGTCCGGTCCTGCCGAGATAATGCAGATGGGTTAATGCATGCGACCATGCGCCGCTGTTATTAACCTCGACCGTCAGTTGAGCGACCTTCGGCCTTGCGGCATACACCTGGTTATGTCGCAGACCGATATACTTTCATTCCGCATGAAGGCCGAAGCGCTGCTCCGGCAGGCCATGCGGTCCGACGATCAAGGCGAGCGCAGCCGTCTCGTCGATCTGGCCGCCCAGTGGCATGCCGTCGCCCTGATGGCCACGCGAACCACGCGCAAGGTCGCCTGAGCGGCGAGACTACCGCCCTGAAGACCTGTTCAGAGCCACGGCCGCCTGTACCAGCGCCTTGAAGGCCTCGGCATCGATATCCTCGCCTTCGTGGATATCGATGGCGCGCCGGACATTGCCTTCGAGGCTGGAGTTGAACAGGCCTGAAGGGTCCGCCAGCGAGGCGCCCTTGGCGAAGGTCAGCTTCACGGCCTTCTTGTAGGTCTCGCCGGTGCAGATGATGCCGTCGTGAGACCACACCGGCACGCTCCACTTCCACTCCTCGACCATATCGGGATCGGCCTGCCGGATGAGGGCGCGCACCCGGGCGAGCGTGGCGCCGCGCCAGTCGGCCAGTTCCTCGATCTTCGCGTCGATCAGTCGAGAGGGAGATGCGCCCTCCGGCGCCGCGCTCTTCTTCATCGTCCTTGCCGCTCCTTCGACCTGTTTGCGAAGAAGACTCCGTCGACCCCCCACTTGGCAAGCCGACCGCGCCGACAAAGAAAAAGGCGGCGGGTGGTGGCCCGCCGCCTCAGTTGATCCGGTTCAGAGGGGACCGAAGCCGGAGGAGTAATTAGCCGCCGAAACCGACAGCAATCTTGAAGTATGGGCCGTCGATGGTGCGGTCTGTCTGCTTGCGCTCGTCGTAGCCGGTGTCGAGCACGTTGAAATACCGCTCCCAGCGATACCCCGCGCCAGCCTTGAACCGCCCGACCTCGTAGGCGAGGCCCAGCGAGAGATCGAGGATCGGCACGGAGACCGACTTGCTGCGCGCCGCGACGCCGAGCGGCGTCTCCGGCAGCGTCGGGCGTGGCGGGCAGGGTTGTCCGATGCAGTGCAGATCCTGCAGATACTTGCCCTCGGTGCTCAGCACCCCGTAGGAGCCCGTTGTGGACGTGTGTTGTTTTCCGAAGAGAACGCCGCCAGTCAGCGCCCAGTCGAGATCGAGATGGCCGGCCTGTTCGCTGCCCAGGAGCCGTTGAGCGGCGTCCCAGGATAGCGTCGGGCCCTCGCCCTTGAACTTCCGCTTGGCAGTGAGGTTGAACCGATATTCGTCCTGCGAGGTTGGGTACTTGTACCAGCCATCCGGGAGCACCCGATTTCTTCCGCTGACGACGGTTTTCGTAGATGACTCGAAAGCTCCGTAGCGCAAGCCGACGCTCAGCGTCGAATAGCTGTCTCCGACCATACCGAGACCGACATCCCGACCCACGGCGAAGTCTGCAATGACGTGTTTTTCTCGCTCCGCACCGGACGTGTCCGCGAAATTGATGCCCGTTATCATGGCTTGGGAATACTTCGAGAACGAAGGGTCGCAAAAATACTGCCCGTACTTGCTGTCAATCGGCAGGTTACACCGCCGCGGCCCGGAAGGCGCTTCTGTGTGGCCTTGCGGTACGCTGCTGTTGCTCCGCCCGTAACGGAATGAACCCATGACGTTCCAGGGGCCAGAGCCCGGCTGGTAGGTGATCTTGACTTCGCGGCCGTCACCCCAGTCGAGGCCTCGGTGCTGGGGCCGCTCCGCGAGCGGGCCCGCGATCGGCGGCGCAATAGTGCTGTAGGGCGCATCCTGATGAAGCGGACCGCCGGAGAGTTCCACGGTTAGCGGGTAAGGACCCGAATGGTCGGGATTGGCGCCCGTCCACCAAGGACCACCATTCCATTCCTTGGTGACGCGCAGGCCATACAGACGCGGCTCGGTCAGGAAGACATTGGTCGTCAGGCCCGTATCGTCGGAGTTCAGGAAGGCGCCGGTGATGCTGTCGCGGTCAAAGACGTTCTTGACGTAGGCCATGACCTTCCAGCCGGCGTCGTCATTGGTGAAGATCGCGGCCAGATTGACATTGGTGTAGGCCTTCAGTTTGTCGTAGCCTGGCGTATTGAACACCCGCGTCCACGCCTCCGACTGGTAGTAGAGGTCGGTGTGCAGCGTCATCAGCCAGTCTGACGGCAGTGGGATCGTATAATCCGCCGTGACCGTGGCGGTGAAGTGCGGCGCGTTGGGTAATTCGTTGCCGCCGAGCTCCTTGAAGAAACCCTCACCGTTGTTCGGGGCGGTCAATGGGTCGAATCCAGCATAGTTTAAAAACTTGATCCAAGGATCTCCCGGGAAGCCAGGATTGGTAATTGGCACAGGAGCCCCAATGCCCCCGTAGGGCGCCGTCAGCGTCGGATTGGCCACATACGGCAGCAACGTCACCGGATCGACGTGCGAGAGGTAAGCATACTCACACGGTCCCATCAGCCCGTTTTGATAGATGTCCCCTCGAACACGCGTAACCCCGGAATAGCCGTCGTTGAAAACGGCTGCCGGCAGGATACAGTTGGAAGGGAAGCTCGGGAACGGCCGAACCACGAGCCAGTCCGAATGGCCCGCCGTGCGATCCATCATGTCGATCGCCCGCTCGCCGTCGGCGATCCGCGTGTGTTCATAGCCGCCCTTGAAGCCAAGACGCAAGTTCTCCAGCGGGCGCCAGTCGGCCTCCAGTTCGAGCCCCCAGATCTTGGAGTCAAAGTTGAAGTTCACCGCAGAGCGATCCACGATCTGTGAAACCTGATAGCCCTTATAATCGTAGTAGAAGGCTGCCGCGTTTAATGTCAGGCGGCCGTCCAGCAAGGTGTTCTTGGAGCCGATTTCGTAAGCGTCGACGAACTCCGGGTCGAAGGTTTTGGGCTTTGCGGCGGATTGATCGAGAATATTCGGCGCAAGGGGGTCAGTGCGCGTGAGCGTGACCGGCGTTGTGGGCGGTGGATTAGACCCACCGGCCTTGTAGCCGTGAGCATAGGAGGCGTAGAGCAGCGTCTCGTCCGTGAATGAAAGATTCGGCTTCCAATCGACGGCCAGGCGGCCGGTTGGCTCGCGCCATTCCTGTCGCTCGACGTTGAGGATCGGCAGGCCAACGCTCTCGGCAGCCAGCAAATCAGACGGAATCCGCGGGGCCTCTTTCTTGTCCACCGTCCAGCGGAGGCCCGCGGTGACCTTCAGAGCGTCCGTTATGTTGTAATAAGCTTCACCAAAGATAGCGTAGGAAATGAGCTTATACGGATTCTTGCTAAGAAAATAATTATGACCCTGGTCGTTGAGGCTCTCGATCGGATTAGGGTCGATGTACTGACACGATGAGAGATAGCCGTGCCCATTGGGGTCGGGTGGGACGAATCCATTGATCAAACACTCACTGTTGTCGGTCACGCCCGGCTGCCACGGATTCAGCGGAGCAATAGTGTAGAATTGCCCGCCAGCGGCCGCGGCCATCGTCAGCGTGTTCACAAAGACGTAGTATTTCTCTTCGGTATCATACCTTAGGAAGTTAACGCCTAAGCTGAAGTTGAATGCACCGTCATAGTCGGATGATATCCGGAATTCTTGACTGAACTGTGAGGACTTGGCGCGTGAAAGATCTATGGCGACCAGCCGATCCGCGCAACCGATCTGAGGGTCGCAGAATACACCGCCGTTAGGCCCGGGCATGATGACTTGCCTGATCCCCACCGGGACGTTGAAATCGACAGGGCGCGGATCGAATATGCCGGAGGTGGTATTGAACCGATTGTAATCCTCCGATGAGAAGATCGTGTCATACAGATAGGCTGTTTCGGAGGTCAGCGTTAGGGAATCGGTAAGGTCAGCGCTGAACTGGAATTCCGCCAGATCACTCTTGGCGCGGTATTTTGGATCGACCGTCGATTCGATCGTACGAAGATCGCGCGACTGGACGAGGCTAGTGTAAGGATACACGCCGGAAAAGACAGGCAGATTGAAAGCCTGGATCAGCGGATAGAAATAGGGCAGCGACAGACCTTCAGGCGCCTCGAACGAGTCCGGCGAATACAGAGAGGAGGCCAGGCAGCCCTGGCTGTAAATGTTCGTATAGAGATTCCCATAATGCGCCCGGCCCGGCGCCGCGACGATCAATCCTCCGACCGAATCCCTATCATCCTGGTGGCACAGCTGCTTGCCCGAGCGCAGGCGGTCGTCGTTTTCTTCGAAGTGTTCCCAGATCAGATTGGCGTCGATGCCGTCGGTCGGGGCGACCCGCAGCGACAGACGGGTCGACCACAGGTCGCGGCCGTCGATCTGGTTTCCGGTGATCTGATTGGTGTCGTAACCGTCGCGCTTGGTCCAGGCGCCGGCCAAGCGCAGCGCAACCTTGTCGTCAACCAATGGCAGGTTGATCATCCCTTCGAGCCGACTCGACTTGTAGTTTGCAACGTCACCGACGACCTTCGCTTCGTAGGTGAACTTCGGCTTCTGCGAGATCAGGTTGACGACGCCCGCCGTAGCGTTTCGGCCGTACAGAGTGCCTTGCGGCCCGCGCAGGACTTCCACCCGTTGCAGATCGTAGAACTCCTGCTCGAAGAAGCGGTTGCGGATGAAGGGCGTGTTGTTGAACGCGACCGCCACGGCGGCGTCGGTCGTCGCGGAGATCGCCTGGGTGCCGATGCCGCGCAGCTGGATCGAGTAAGACGAGAAGTTCGTCTTCGTGAAGGTCATGTTCGGGACCTGGGTCATCAGGTCCGGACCACCGGCGACTTGGGAGCGCTCAAGCGCCTCCTGCGTAAACGCCGACATCGCGATCGGCACATCCTGGATGTTCTCTTCACGCTTCTGAGCCGTAACGATCAGCGCCTGGACGGTCCCGTTGTCAGCGCCGTCCCCCGCGGCGCTTCCGGACTGGGGGTCGGAGGCGCTCACGATCAGGAAGGTGTCGCCCTGTTTCTTCCAGGTCAGGCCGGTGCCCGCCAGCAGGCTGGAGAGCGCGTCGGCCACCTGCACCTGGCCGGAGACGCCCTGCGACGCCTTCGAGGCCGCCAGATCGGTCGTGAACAGGACCGACTGGTGGCTCTGCAGGCTGAATTCGTTGAGGGCAGAGGCAAGCGGCTGGGGCGCGATGTCGAATTGCGCGTTATCCGCCGCGCTGGCGGCGCTGGATATGGCGATGGCCGCGGCGCTGCCAAGCAACCACGCGTGATAAGACATGCCCCTGTACCCCATCTCGTCTTCCCCCTGTTGGTTCGGGAAGACTTCGCGCCTCCCCTTGTCTCGTTAGAGGGGGGCGGCCGGGAAAAACCCCAGACGCCCTTTTGCAGAAATATCGGTCGCCGCTTTAAGGCGCGGCCAGTTCGATCTCCTCGTTGGTTTCCTTGGCCACGCGCGCCAGTCCGTAACCCTGCACGGCGCGGACGAAGCCTTCGACATCGCCGGCGTCGAAGCTGCCGCTGATCACCGCGCGGCCGACGGAGGCGTCGGCGATGACCACCTTCTTGTCGGAGCGGCGGTTGAGCTCGCCGGCCACTTCCGACAACGACTTGCCGGCGAAGACGAGCTGGCCGGCGGCCCAGCTGGTCTCCTCGCTGGCGTCGATCTTGGCCATGCGCCAGGAGCCGTCGTCCGGCGCCGTCAACTGCGAGCCTGCGGTCATCTCGGTGGACTGGTGGCGCAGCGGCGCGAGCGGGCTGGGCGCGGCGGCCGGCGCATCGACCTTCACCTTGCCCTCGAGCAGGGTCACCTTCACGCCGTCGGGCTGCAGCGCGACATCGAAGGCGGTGCCGACGGCGGTGACGGTCTTGTCGCGCGCGGCCACAACG
>Ga0157373_10000348_pt1 | contig 37437 bp, 19 predicted proteins | sample C65metaG_FD_113460 | JGI IMG/M metagenome (GOLD analysis project Ga0157373, IMG submission 113460) | Corn rhizosphere microbial communities from Kellogg Biological Station, Michigan, USA - C6-5 metaG | ecosystem: Host-associated > Plants > Roots > Rhizosphere > Soil | place: USA: Michigan... | reverse complement strand
TTCGATATTGCCTTCAGGGCTGAACGTATTGTCGTACGTTGATTGTATCCCATCGCATGGATTATCCACATCTCGGCCATTTTCAACTCCTGTATCCTGCGTTTGTGCAAGAATTAATTCGGGGCCTTCTATTGTGATCATACCATGTTTTATAATCGGTATAACGTTAAAGAATAGAACGCAGATTAATAAAATCTTTTTCATCGGTTTAAATCTATTATTGCTATTGTTTAAATATAATTTGAGATTTTAACTGGGTACCGTAGTTTAACGTAAAAACATATGTACCCGGAAGCCCATTTACATAAAGGGTATTGGAATGGCTTCCTGCTTCCAGTTCTCCAACATTTTGTTTATATACAATGCTTCCGTTCAGTAAATTAGTAACGATCAGGGTTACATTACATTTATGTTTAAGTATATAGCTGGCTTGTAATTTATTATTGAATGGGTTAGGGTAAGCCACAAAATGCACCGAGTCGGTTTGATTACTGGAAGCAAAGGCAAGCTTTAAACTATCGGATTTGATGTTTAAAGAATCGGTGACATTTTTCTTACCTGCCCTCATCAATAGAATAAATGTCGGTTTTTCAGGCTCGTGTAGTTTGGTTGAATACAATTGAATACTACCGGTAAGCATCACGGTATCGGTACTTTTCGTTAATTTCAAGCTGGCATTTTGAAATGCAAACTCATTGGGCAATTTTGTATTATAGTGATCTGTACGCTGGTACGAACTACTTTTAAAAACAATGCCTGAGTCCGATAAATCACCTTTCAATGCTGCCTGGCTTCCATCTTCTTCCCATAAAGCGGTAACTGCTTTTTTGTCGCGTTTGAGTATGAGTTTCAGTGTCGATTCCTTAATGATCTTTTTACCGCTGTAATCAAATTTTAATGAATAGCCAACGTATTCACCGTCAATATCATGATTATTAGGCATATCATGCTTCACCTTTTGATAACCATTACCATTTTTTATACTGTACGTTGCTGAATTTTGATTTACCATAGAAGGCGGCATATCCGGGCTTGCAATTTGTTCATTTTCAGGGGTTGTAGCCGCTAATTCATCTGAGGCGTACTTATATCCTAACCTGGAGGATTTTTGCAGCCAATATGTTGCGCTATCGATGTTTAAAGGTACGCCATATCCGTTTCGATAGCATAGCCCAATCATATACATAGAGCTGGCGCCATTTAGAGCCGCGCCCTTAAAAAACAACTTAAAAGCCGCGGCATAGTTTTGCTGGCAACCGATGCCTTTATATAAAAAGAACCCTTGCCCGTAAAACCCCAAAACATTGTTTAAATCGGCACAGGTTTTAAAACAGGTATAAGCCTTAATATAATCCTGACTTGTTCCTACCCCATTTTTATACATCATACCCAGGTTATACCAGGATGCAGCATATCCGGCATCTGTAGATTTTTTAAACCATTTCAAAGCTTCAGCATCATCTTCCTTAACGCCTAAACCTTTCAGGTAAAGTACGGCAAGCCTATTCATTGCCTTGGCATTGCCGGCCTGAGCTGATTTGAAATAGTAATTAAAAAGGGGCGCCTGAGCGTTCTGCGTGCTATCCTTAGGCTGGCTTGCGAAAACGCTCTTAGCGCCTAAGAACAAAATGATCATTAATAATAATTGTTTCATATATAGATTTATTGGGTTGACATAATTTAAAAAACAAAACCTCTTTTAGCATTTTTACTCATTTCGATAGCTTTTATCTTAGCTTCCATTTTCTGTAATACTTCTGGTTTATCGTTTTCAACATCTTTTTTAGCAAATGCATTTTGTTGCGTTTTATCCATATTTAAGCGCTCATTCGCAACCAAATAGCGAAGGTCATAGTCAGCAAGTTGAATAATTACTTTATTACTATCTAATCCGGAGTTGAGGCCCAGTTCTTTTATTTTTGCCCATTCTTTTTTGCTGTTAGCGGTTGCAATGGGCTGATTTTTGTGATTTAAGAATGTGGTAATCTGATCGGGATTAAGAATCTTGGGAAGATTTGCTCTTTCAAATGGCCTGGTGTCAAACCTTCCGGTATTTTTTGAGTTGAAAGCAGATTTTAATACTTCCAGTTCATTTGCTTTGCTAAGTAACGAGTCTACCTGAACCTGGGTCAACCCAATTTCTTTTCTAAATTTAATGGCTGTTGCAAACTGCGAATTTGGAAGTTTATTAGTAACAGCCGCCAGCTTTTTAAGTATTTCCGGCTTATTAATCTCATAATATCTTTTTACAGAATCTAACTTCTCGATGTTTTTAGTATTCATAATTTTAGCCTCCTGCGCATCTTTTGTTTGATAGTAGTCTAAATTCTGACGAAAAATCATCGAAGTATCTTTGCCATTTAAGAATCCATTTCTTTTCAAAATCGCCCAGCTATCGTTGTTTTCGGCCACAGACTTTGGCATATTTATGAGTTTCAAAGCATGGATATATTGATCATCAGTAAGAATCTTTGACATTTCATCACCCTCAAATACTTTTGAATTAAAAGCATCAATAGGGTTCATTGGTTTATAGTTTGCCTTAGCTTTTTCCAGTTTAGAAAGTGCTGTCAACAATTGATCTGTTTGTGTTGTTGTTAAATTCAGTTGATCGCGAAATTTTAACGCTTTAGCAATTTGCGGTGTGGCTACGTTGTTAATAAATTTATAGTCGTTGTATTCCAAAGGCGTTAAAATTTTTTTAATAAAATCCTGCTGTTTAACATAAGCGTTCATAACCTCAGCAATTGGTTTTCCCTGAGTTAGCATAGCGTTATTTAAATCGTCCTGATCTTTGTAATACTGTGCAATTTGCAATTGCTTTTGGGCCGATAAAGCAGTCTTGGATGCAATTTGATAAACCCGGTAAATGATATAGGCAGGGTACCTGCCCTGTAACTCCGGCGCCATCTGAGCATGAATTAACATGGGATAACCAATAAAAAACAAAAGGAAGATTTTAATTTTTGTCATCTCTTTTTTATTAAATAATTTAAATATCGATTACCACCACTCTCTCCTGCCATCATTGGTTATTGTAAAAGGCCGTTCCTTCCCTGTAGAGTATTGCGGCATTAAAAGCATTAAAGCATCGTTGGGTACATCATTAAAAGTTAGTTTATGGGTATAATCAGCGAATTTCAATCCACATTTTTTCCAGGTTTTATCCCAATAATACAGTTGATATGTTTTTCCGGGCTGGAATTGTAAATACTTATCTTCTTCCGTTATAATGACAGTTCTTTTTCTTAGCGTATCTGGTTTTAAGACATGGCTATTGTGATAACCGACGGCTACACATTGTCCTGCAGGGACAATGTGCCCTAAAATATAACACGCTGGTAAAAAAACAGCGCCCTTGCACATTGAGTTAAATGTTACAGTGTGATTTTGGTTATTTCCCCACCAAACGGGTTTCCAATGTAACCCGTTAAAAACGCAGGCAAATATTAATTGAAGTTTGATACGGGGATTGATGTCGCAGGTGACATTGGCTGTTTCCCAATATTGATTAGTTATATCTACGTAATTGGTAGTACGCATAAACCCTTCAGGGATGTTGATTTTATCAAAAAGGCTGGCCAGGGTACCGGGCTGCTTGGCATATGTTACTCTGATAACTTTTGCAGGCTCTCTGCCTAATTTATTATTAACCATTGTATGGCCAGAGACATCTATTGGGATCAAATGCATTTGGCCATCAAACACGCTATTCAGAAAATGACTACCTGTAGAGGTTGCCCAATACGGGACAATGTTTACTGAAACAGGCACTCCTTGCGAACGAAGCGTAAAAGCTGTTAAATCGGCCATATCCTCACATGGCCCTGTTTTTCTGGATAATAACTGTAATGCTCCCAGCCTTGGCAGCGGTTCGGAACGCTCCGTCAGTGAAACCTTAAACCAATTGGAATAGTCTGCCGAAACGTAGGATAATGCGGTATTCATCCCTTTGGTCTTACTAACATTGGCAAACCAGCGAAACTTATTGCTATATTTTTCTCTCCAATCCTGCAGCGGCTCAACACTAACCCGGTAAGGTAATATATATTCACAAAAATCGGCAAATGGAATATTTTTAGCCCATAAGTTTTTCCATGCTTTGAAAGCGCTCTCTAGATTAGTGATTAAAAAATCAGCTTTAATACAATCAATATCCCTGGTTACCCGCGTTACCGGATGCATACCGGGGTTTTTACGTTTAATTTCTTTTAAGGAGGCTGAAGCAACTTCAAAGTCGGGATAACTTAACTCATCAAAAGCTACATTTTTTCCCTGAGAATCAACCCAATAATAATACTGCGAGTAGTGAATATCCATATTCGCGATTAAAAAATAAATCGCTTTTAACTTCAAAGGATTCTTGGTTTTTTTGCAATAGCTGATGGCCTTTTCAAGCTCTGCCCTGTTTTTACCAGCCTTTTTTAATACCGCCTCAACCCCGCTGGGATATCCTCCTTGCTTGGCAATACCCAAGACAGTGCAAAAAAGTAATAATATAAAAAGTAACAGGGTTCTCATCTGTTAAGGTTGTAATTAACGATTGTAGCACGATTAGTAAATAATGGTGATGCCGGTAAAGGCGCATGAAATTCTTTTAAAAGCATGTAAGCACTTTGCTGCTCCCGCCGGGCCTTGGCAGACGGAATTCTGGGCACGATCGCTATGATTTCGCGCGCCATTGCTATAGCTTTAGTACTATCTTTTATTTGCCGGTACATTCCCATTAATGCTGACCTGGCCTTCAAACGATTAGGTTCGATATACTCTGCAACTAAATAATTATTTTCGGCTTTCTGATACTGTCCGGTTTGTTGATAGCAAAAAGCTGCTTTCATATATATTTCCGGATCCGATGTATAGGTGATGGCCTTATTATAGTTAACCAACGCACCTGCAAAGTTTTTCTGCCCGAGTAATATATCCCCATACACGAAATAGAAATCTTCAAACAGGTTGCTTTTTGTTCCAATTGATTTTAAAATGTCAATAGCTTGTTCTGCGTTGTTATTTTGCGCCTGAACTTGTGCCTGTTTGATTAGTAATTCTGTGTGAAATACATTTGTGATGCGCAAACCAAGTGCAACCCCCAATATCATTAAACCGGTGGCAAATGCCCATTTTACGCCAGATTTAATGGTGATTAACTGCCATTTAAGATCATCATTTAACCCTGCTGAATAAATTGCGGCATAAATTATAAACAAACACATCGCCGGTATTGCCTGAAATGTAAAATTAAATACAGACATTATTACAAATGCTGATATACCCGCGTATGTAACAATATCAAGGTTTTTAATAGTTGCGTTTGACACTGGCAGCCCCTTCTTGTGGCTATCGACATTATTATCACGCGGCCCTGGGAGTAATAAAATCATAAAAAACATACTTATAATGACCAAGCCAGGCAAACCACCTTCTGCTGTATTTTCAAGAAACTCGTTATAGCCCATATGCACAAACCCTGCCTGTTGGGCTTCATTAAGATCACCGTTGCCCTTTTCAAAATATCGGGATTGAAACAAATTGTAGTTTCGGGCAAATAAACCATATCCATAGCCACATATAGGTTTATCAAGGATCATTTTTGTGGAGAGCTTCCAAATCAGTTGACGGCCATCGGCAGAAGTCTTTTTTAACAGATACATATAATTACCAAAAAAAGTGATTATGGCAAAGCTCACAAGGATTAACACTATCTTGCCCGAACGATTGCTACTTTGCTTTACCCGCTGTATAAGCGCATACTTGCTATTGTACAGTATACCCAAGGCAACAATTCCCCCAATCAATGCTGTACGGCATTGTAAAAGTAAAATTGTGACAAAGAACGTTAGAATACAGACGGTGGCTGTGGTTTTTAATAGCTTTTGTGGCTGAAGGTACAAAGAGAAGGCAGATGGGGTAGCCATTGCGATAAACATCGCAGTTACATTAGGATTCTCCCACGTACCTGTTACGACAAAATAATGATTTGAGCTCGGCGATAACCCAAAATACTGACTTACACAAATTATAGATTCAACTAAAGCAATACCAGTGATTGCGGTAAATAACATAGTAGGACGGAATTCAGTAACTCTAACAACGCAATAGATCGCAATAAAAAAACCGCAGTTAAGAATAAGATAAATATGAAAAGGGCTAAAGAATTTTGTGACAAATACACCATTAGATAAGATATATAGGGTCCATATTAATATAATCAATATTGGTGGGCCAAGTTTATTTTTTTTTGTCTTCTCAACAAATAACAAAACACTTGTTAAGGCAATAAAAACAACAATACATGCGCTATATAAAAGTTGAGGTGTTAATGATTTATAAATAAATACCGAACTGGTAGTAAGCGTGGCCGCAATAGTAGTCGCAAGAAAAAACGGCAAGCCATAGATGTAAAATGGCTGCATACGGTGCGAAATATTCATGAAAGGCCTTTTATTGGTTATGTTTATACGTATTATTCCATATTAACGAAAGACAATGTATAAACATTCCTTATTACTTACAAGAGGCCAATACAGGAAACTGGCTAAAACCCACCTACTATCGATATAAGCTAACTTATTGTGCCAATTGTAATATCTATTTTACAATCAACACTTCAAAACTAATATTGAATTCTAACCATTTTGGGGCATTCTCCTCGAAATAGTGCCTCATTAGCTTCTATTTACTACCACAGGATCTTTCGATATATAAATAGTGCATGTTAGTGTGGAGGATTGTCCGTAATGTTAAGCACCCGTAGCTTAACTTTCGGTATCACTTCGACCCATTTAACACCATCGAACTTCACACAAACTTTACCTATTCCATTACCCATAAAGCAAAAAAACGCAGCTCCTGTATACAGAAACTGCGTTTTAAGTGGTCCCGACGAGACTTAAAAACACCCTTTAAAGTGTATTTTGATTCATCCCGATTCAAATAGGCTGATACTGGTTCATACCGTGTGATTGGAGCTTTACCTATTATCCTTCATATTAAAATCAATTTCCATTTCAATTCACCTTAAACTGGAAAACGCCCGAATCGGAAATATTGCCCTGAGCATCTTTGGTGATCACTTTCCAGAAGTAGACAATGCCCGATGTTACTGTAACACCGTTCACAAACTTGTCGGTGATATTACTTTTGGAGATGGCCGGGCTTGGCGTGGTACCGAAATAAACATCATAGCCAGCGATGTCGTTATCCGGGTCGCTGCCTGTCCACGTCAGGTTAACTGTCCCGGCAGTTACACTTTGCCCAAACGTGGGTGACAGGTTATCAGCCGGGAAAGGTGGATGAGAGACCGTACCCACTCCCGCATTGTAAAACTTCCACACATCGCTTTTGGTGGCGGTTGTTGATGTGCTGGATTTAGATACCACATACCACGAATAAGGCGTGTCCCGGTTTAGGTTTACCGATAACTGGTTGGTGGCGCTTGTTTGGGTAGTTGTGGTTCCGGTCAGCAGGTTTTTGATGTCCAGCTCATAACTATCCGTATTAGCCGAACTGTTCCAGGTAAAGATAATGGTACTTTGGGTGGATGAAATTACCGTACCGGTGGCGCAGGCCGCATTTTGCGCCGGGAGGGTTAATGCTGCTTTACCAGGGTCTGGCGCTGAGGCCGGATCATTCTTTTTTCCACAACCGGCAATCAGTGTTGTAACTGTAATCAATGTAACAAGGATATGCTTTCTCATTGCTTTACAACTTTAAATATTTTTTCGGTTTGTGCGGTCGTTAGTTTCAGCATATAGATACCGGGTATAATATTTCCAGCATCGATTTGTACCAAGCCAGATGTGTTATTAAACTGTTTGCTGTAAACCTTAACGCCTGCCGTGTTAAACAGCTCAACAGTTGCCGAAGAGACGTTATCGTTACCCAGGCTTACATTCAATATTGATGTAAACGGATTGGGATACGCCAAAATATCTGGCGACAGATCGAACCGTTTTTGATAAATGCCCTGGCAAGGCTTATCTGTAGTAACGGTTATATCGTTTACGCCTTTGTTCAGCGCCAATGTAACACTGCTAGCCGTAGTGGTTGTGGTTACACCATTCAGGGTAACAAAATAGGTGCTGCCGCCATCCAGGGTGAGGTTAACGCTTTGGATAGTATTGTTAACCGCCGCATATACCGACAAGTCCTTAGGCTCGGTGATCACCACCGTAAAACATTGCTGGTAGCTGCTTTGGCCTGCTACGGTAAAGCAAACATTGTAAGTACCTGCTGCCATGTTGTTAATGGTTGAACTTGTAGTGAATGGATAGGTAGCATTTACGCTGCCGCCGGTGATGGTAGCCGTATAATTCAAATTCTGCGCGGCACTGATACTGATGGAGCCATTGGCTGAACCATGGCAGGTAGCGCTGTTGGCCGAGATCGTAAAGTTGTTGGCGGGAAGAGCATTGGTAACGGTTAATATGCCAGGTACATAAGTAAATGTATAATTAGTTGCTGCTCCTCCGCTTAAATTTATAGGATATGTACCTGGTGCAGATATATTCGTTGCTATTGTTGTTGCTGTCGGCTGGGTAGCGATGCTCGTTTGGGTATCTGAATTTACAAACCCGCTATAGCTAATCGTAAAAGTGGGGTTAACCGATCCCAACGACCTGGTTTTGTTATCGGCTGTGGCCGTAAGTGGTGCTGGTTTAACATTAATTGTTTGACTTTTTTGATCGGTATATGGTCCCGCAGAAGTAGCCGTTATTGCAGCCGAACCAACACCTACTATGTGCACCTTATTATTAACAATTATAGCCACAGACGTATTGCTGCTTGTAAAAGTTACAGTGCTGTTAGTCGGTGGCGTAAAATTAGGCGTTATATCGGCTGTTCCATAAAGCTGATCCGCAAAAGCATTAAACACGATAGCTTTATTAGCATCTGCAGTTGCGGTAAATGACTTCGAAACGCTATAGCCCGAAGCATCGGTTGCCGTAATCGTAACGGTTGTTTTATCAGCGGCATTTAACCTGGTACCGGCAACAGGCGACTGTGAGATAACGATATTAGAAGTACCACAACTGCTTGAAATTGCGGTACCTAAGGTGTAGTCCGGAATTGTTGCCTTAGCTGTAGCATCAAGCGGCAATAATTGATCGGCAAAGTTGCTGGTAATAACAACATTGCTTGTTATTTTAACTTTTATTTGTGCTGTCGCAGATGATGCCGCCGTACCGATGCTCCCGTCCTGATAGCCCTTTACCCCGCCGGCAAAAGTGGTTACCAATCCTGTCGCATCGATTTTCCGGATACAATTGTTATTACTATCGGCTACATAGATGTTACCATTATTATCAATAGCAATACCTGACGGCGCATTAAATCTTGCCGCTATGCCCTGTCCGTCAACATAAGCACCGGTCGCATCGCGATTGCCTGCGATTACTGTCACAACGCCATCAAGCCCTATTTTTGCAATTGCATTTCCATCGGTCATATAAATCACACCCGCATGATCAACAGCCACGGCGTTAGGATAAAAGTATGTACCGGTGGTCTTTATCGTACTTACCAATCCACTGGGCGTAATTTTACGGATCAGACCATTGCCTGAATCGGCGACGTATAAATTTCCGTTATCGTCCATGGCGATGCCTCTGGGATCGAAGAAAGACGAATATCGCCCTTGTCCATCCTGATTGCCTGTGCCCCATATCCCGGCAAAAAGGGTCATCACACCAGTCGGTGTAATTTTAGAAACTGTGCCGCCGTAGGTGTCGGTCATATACAAAGTGCCATCGCGCGCGGCCACAATTCCTGCACCCAGGCTCATTACTGATGCAACATCGCTACCCGGATAGGTGCTATCACCAGAAGGTATGTTACTTCCTACATAAGTTGTCATGTTGCCCTGCGTATCTATTTTACGCACAACACCCGCTGTTACGTACACATTACCAAACGGATCGACTGCTATGCTGGAAGCGTAATTTGTTGCCAGGCCCGAACTTACTGCTTTGCCATCGGTATTGGTTGTAGTGCCGTTGCCTGCAAAAGTTGTTACAAGGCCGGCGGTACTGATCTTACGTATCCGTAAATTATTGTTATCCGAAATATACATGTTACCATATATATCAAAAGTAACAGCACCCGGATAATTGAATTTTACTGCAGCCGGGTTAGCCGGCGCGCCAGGATCATCCACTTTAACCGTAACAGTTTGCATACCCACAGACGAGCAATTAAAACTGGCGGGGCTTAGTGTTATCTGAGGGCTGGCACTTGCCGAATTTACTGTGGCTATATTGGCAATATTTATATTCCTGGTACCATTATTATCTAAGGCAAGGGTAACAACATCGGCCAGTGGAGTTATGACTGGGCCTGTAGCAGCAACGGATTGCCCGTAGGTGAAACCGGCTATCGTCCCGGTACCCAGAGGAGTAGTTACAGCTATCTGCCCGTTTGCGCCTGAAGCAACGACTGCAGTTATGACGCGCGGGGAAACTACCGTAAACGAAGCCGCCGGTATACCACCGAAACTAACGGCTGTAGCGCCTGTAAAATCGGTGCCTTTAATGGTCACCGTTATGCCCTGTACAGCACTTGCCGGTGCAAAAGCGGTAATGGTCGGTTTAGCTGCTATGTGCGGATTATTTTGAAAAATGGCTAATACTGATCCGATTGTAACCAGCAGGTCGGGTTTCCCATCGCCATCGAGGTCGCCGGCTGCAAGCGATGAAATAGCTCCTGTTGCTACATCAACGCGGGGTACAAACGAGCTTGATGTAAAATTGCCAGGCGTACTTGTATTACGAAATATTGAAAAGCCGGTTGGTTGGGTATAGTCGTTATTTACTGTCACTATTACATCTGGTTTGCCATCGCCGTCAATATCAGCTATTGCTATACCTCCATATTGCAACTGTTGTACCTTAAACACCACTTTAGGTGCAAAACTGATAGTGCCGGCAACCGATGTATTTCGCAACACGCAAATAGTACTGTCACTGCTGCTTCCAACTACCAGATCGGGTTTACCATCACCGTCAATATCGGCTACGGTTGGGTAAGAAAATAAGGTTTGCGCGATATCTATTACCTTATATGGCGCAAAAGATGAGGTACCAATAGTGTTTGACGATGATATATTGCGCAAAACCGACAGGCTTCCATCGGTACCGCCGGCAATGATATCTGGTTTACCATCGCCATCAAAATCAGCCACTACCAATCCCGATACCGGTGCTTTTACCGGAAAACTTTTCTCAATATTGAACGTAAACGGGGCACTGCGTGTTGTGTTTTGCGATATCACTACGGCTTTGGTGAAGCTATCGCCCTGCGAAATCATATCAAGCAGGCCATCACCATCAATATCAGCAGCTATGCTTGCTAATGTTGCATAGTTTGTACCGGTATAAACCGGGGCTCCGAAACTAAAATTGCCCGGTGTAGACGTATTTTGGCGCACGCTAAAACTGCCGCCCTGAACAAACGGACCGCCTCCATGCCCGATAAGATCGGGTTTGCCATCGCCGTCAACATCCATTATCGTAGTCACACTGCCATCAAAATCAACCTTTGGCGCAAACGATGCTGCGCTAAGGGGTGTTCCGGGTACAGAGATGTTACGGTAAATTGATACTTTAAAGTTAGAATACGTCTGATCGTTGGGCACCACCAGATCCAATTTACCATCACCATCCATATCTGCAAGTATGGTAGCTCTGTTACCTGGAACACCGGTACGTATGTAAGCAGGGTCGCTTAAATCTGCCGCGCTAAAGCTGTTTTTCGAATTAAATGTAACGATGAACGGGGTCCATGAATTGCTTATGCGTTTACTGGAATTATTTGTTACAACTACATTACTAAAAACGCCCCCTGGGGGTACGTTTATTGTTAAGCGATTAGGATCGGTTGTTGTTACTGTAAGACTAACATTGCCAATAAAAACTGTATTGCCCGATGGTAGTGTACTAAAATTACTGCCGCTTATAGTTACCAATGTACCTACCGGACCGGATAGCGGGCTTATTCCGGTTATTTTAGGCGTAATAGTTTGCGAAACAGGTATCGCATGGTAATAAATGGGCTGTATTATAGTGCCGCCTGTTAGTGTTACCAGATCGGGTATACCATCGCCGTCAACATCGCTTGCCACGATACTATTCGGTGCCGCAGGGGTTTCAATGTCGACAGGAACGTCGAAAGATATCGTATTACTTGTAGATGTATTGTGGTAAATCGACAATGTACTGTGGTTATTATTATCGACATTGGTCGTTATCAGGTCGGGCTTACCATCCCCGTCAACATCGGCAGAGGTAACCCAAACAGGGATATCCTGGTTAATATCGTACTTAATCGGATCAGACATGGATGAGGTATTGATCACCCCTGCGGTAGCCGTGTTCTTTAAAACAAACAGCCCGTTTGCTGCTACAATATCCAGTTTACCATCTCCGTTGATATCGGCCAGAATAAGATTGGTGTTTATTTGCGATACCTGCACCGGCGTATTGAAAGAAATTTTGCCGGTTGAAGATGTATTTTGCAGTAAGTATATCCCGCCATTGCCGGAGTAATCGTAAGAAGACAGAACAAGATCAGGTTTACCATCGCCATCGATATCACCGGCTTCCATTGCGTTCCCTGTCGAAACATTGTACATCGGGTTAGCTGCAGCAAATGATATGAAACCTGTCGACGATGTATTACGATAGATAGTTAATGAACCGCCGGTATTTCTGCCTGTGGCCATATCGAGTTTGCCATCCATATCAAAGTCTGCCAGGACTATTTCATCGTCATAGATATAATCGTAATTTACTATGGTTATTTTTTTATCGAAAGCTATATTACCGGGAGTTGAAATATTGCGCAATATCGTTATCGTATGGGTAGTGCCGCTTATAGTTACAATATCGGGCCTGCCATCGCCATCCAGATCGCCAATTCTGAACTTATCTACACTGGTACCGCCATCAAAACTCGCAGCGGGGGGTGCGTATTGGCCCGAAGAGGCGGACATCAAGCCATTACTACGCCAGATCATCAGGCTGTTAGCGTTCTGATTGATGGTTACTATATCCGGCTTGCCATCTCCGTCGATATCAGCCATATCCATCAGCATGGTTGATTGCCCCGCATAGTAGCGATTACCCGAAAGTATCTCAAAATCAGGCGCCTTGATACCGGTATTACCTGCATACGTTACATTAAATGGTTTTAATGAAAATGCAGACCGTGCGGTTTCGGTATTCAATACAGTTATTGGTTTATAGGTTGAGCCGGGAGGAACCGTTACTACAATTTGCGTGGCTGTTGCCGATGTTACCACAGCTTTGGCAGCACCAAAAAAAACAACATTATTTGCAGTGGCATTTTTATTAAAATTTGTGCCTGTGATGGTTACAGTTGTACCTACCGGGCCGCTCATGGGTGATATCGAACTGATCACGGGCGGGTTTGTTGGATTGTTACGTAATACCGATACTGTGGTCAGATTATTTGTAACAACTATATCGGGCCTGCCATCGCCATCGATGTCGCCAAGACTAACCGACGAAGAAAACTGGGCAATAGGGATGTCGATCTTGGGCGCAAAGGATAAGCTGCCGGCTGTGGTATTTTTCAGCAGCGAAATAGAACCATCGGTATAGTTAACTACAACAATATCTAACAGGCCGTCTCCGTCAATATCATCTACAGCTGCCAGGTACGGAAGTTTACCGGTGGCATAGGTTGTGGGAGCCGCAAAAGAGGTATTATCAATAACACTGCCATTGGTTGTATTTAAAATTACCGATACGCTGTTGGTTGATTTATTAACGGTTATAAAATCCGGTTTTCCATCGTTATTAATATCAGCTACAGAAATTGTCGTTGCACCGTTAGTAAGTGCAAAATCTACTTTTTTATCAAAAATTGAGGCATTTAATTGACCTGCTATAGTACCTATATTGTGATAAACCGATATCCCCGCCGAATTTAAACCTACTATATCAAGTTTCGCATCGGCATCCACATCAGCAATCAAAACAGAACTGAATGCGCCGGCAATATCAAATTTGGCAGCAAATGAAGAAGTAGTTAAACTACCTTTTATTGAATTATTGGCTAGTATGGATATTGCAGTGCCGTTTGTGGTAACGATGTCGGGTTTACCATCGCCATCAACATCGCCTACAGCGAATGCCACCGGTGCCGATCCTGTTGGAAAGTCGGTTTTGGGGCCAAACGATATAGCGCTACCCACTGAATTATTATGATATACCGAAACGTTATTATCCGCTTTATTGAGTACGATCAGCTCAGGTTTGCCGTCGCCATCCAAATCCTGCATTAACAGGCCAATCGGGGTGTTACCGGCCGGGATATCTGTTCTGGATGCAAATGATGAGGCATTTATTACCCCTTTTGTTGCCGTATTCCGAAATATCGATACACTGAAGCTCGAGGTTGAGGCATTTAAAACAGCCATATCCAATTTGCCGTCGCCGTCGATATCGGTCATAGATATTACCTGTGGAAGATAGCCTGCTGTAAAATCGACTTTAGGGTCAATATCTGAGGCACTGATAGAACTTTTACTGTCAGAGGTAACTGTGAAAGGTGTTATAGAGTACCCCGTCAGGCCATTTGTGGTATTTAAAACCGAAATTGGCTTATAAGTAGCGCCCGTCGGAACAGTTACCGTTAACGACGTGCTGGTTGCGGATAAAACTGTAGCTTTTACTCCGCCAAAAAAAACCACATCATTTGCCGGTGCAGTATTGAAATAAAAACCACCAATAGTTACCGTTGCACCCACAGGGCCTGATGATGGGTTAGTGCCCAATACTACAGGGGCCTGTGCTGCAGCAGCAAATGTTATCAGATGTAATAAACAAAAAAATAAATATTTTTTCAAGACCACAGCAAGTTAAGTTAATAATTTACAATCGCTTTGTATATACAAATATATATTAAAGGCCCGATGCTCTGCTATCGTAATATGAAATTTACGACCTTATCAACACCTGTTCTGGTTTGGTTTGCTGTTTATGATGAAGTGTTATTTGCTCAAATTGTATCATTCCAGCTCATTAGAATATCATTGAGGTTCATTGCAGCTTTACCTATTCCATTACCCATAAAGCAAAAAACGCAGCCTCCGGATACAGAAACTGCGTTATCGGTGTTCCCGACGAGACTAAAAAACACCATTTAAGCTGCATTTTTGAGCGCTTTTTGGCTCTCTTCGATCAAATTGATCCATATTGGTTCACACCGCTTCACTGGAACTTTACCCATATCTCACAATATAACTTCATAGCGCGCCACTTCAATTTTTGTTGCTACTCAACAGATCTTCCGTGGCCCCTCGGATACTTTCTGCCAACATGGTTGAGCATTACGCTATTTCGAATTAAAAAAACATAGAAGATTCTTGCGTAATTGCATGGGTTCCCCTTCTCAAACTAACCAATCGTTATAAAATCATTCTATGAAAATCCATTTCTCTAAGCTGGTAACATTATATCTTGCTATCTCGATAACCACTGGCTGTAGTAAAAACAGTGCGCCAACGCAAACCAATAACACTACCCCAACGCCTGTAACATCCCCGGTAACGCCCCCATCTTCAAAGCTACCGCATTTTGTTGTGAATGCCGGTACTGGGTCGTTTGTTGTTGATAGCCTGGGCGGAGCTGTCACCCAGAACGAGATTAATGCTTTTGTTAATTATATGAACGGATATGCTAAACCAGCCTCAAATGATGGCAATCAGTGGGTTTTTGGCAATCCCGGCAAGGCTTTAGAAGCCTGTGGATTGATGTATGATGCTATTCGTAATAATCCAACCAATAATATTGGCGTGCTTAACCGCATGATTTATTACGCCGATGCGGCCCTTGAAGGGCGTAACGACCTGGAATCGACAGCTAATGGTGGGCAGTTTACTACCTGGACAGGTCAAATCGACCCGGTTTGGCCTTCATCCACCCAAACCACACCTGCCCAGGCCGGTGTAGAGCAAGGTCTTGTACTTGCCCATATTGTCTATTGCTCATTGCTGATCCTTGAAACACCGTCTATCTGGAACAATACCATACCTGATAATGATCCGAACAAATTAGGCGCCACTTATAAAGCCCGTGCACTTACTTATTTAGCCCAATGCGACTACGTGATCGATAAATGGATATTGCCCTATTTTATCCAGACTAATACCAATTATTATTTTTTTCCGGGTGCACCAAATACTTATATGGCAAACTCGGTAGCACCCTGGAACCAGGCCTGGATGCTGACTGATGGCATCGTGCGCCTTGCCCAATGCCACGCTATATTGAACGATGCTCCGTCGCGTCTGGCACAATATGACGTTATCGCGAAAGCAAATATTAATTACTTTTTTGCCAATCGTAAAAACAATACATCTAAAGCGGGTACACCGTGCTACCTCTGGGCATATTCGGGGTCCGCTTCTAACGGTTTGGAAGATACCAACCACTTTGCTTATGATGCTGAGGGCTTATTTATTGCCTATTACAGCGGCAGGTACGGCCTTACAACCAACGATGTTTTACCTTATGCCAATACCTACATCGATGTAGTATTGGCCAGCTTGGACAGTCAGGGTGATTTTGCCGGGTTGGTTGACGGATCTTACGGTAGCAATACGCATTCGAGCGGAGATAATTATGTACGGGATGAATACCTGTATTTTGCCGAGTTCAGGCCCGATAGCTATGTTAAAATGGCCCGGTTAGACAGTACCAAACTGCATTCGTCACCATCCATCATTTCACGGTTATTTTTTGAGAAAAGCAGGCGGAAGTAATGTATCTTTTATTGTATGGTTTTATAATCGATACTAATACTGGTACTGCTTGATATTTTCAGGTCGGTTGGTGCAACGTCCCGGGTTTCGCCTTTGGGGGTTTTTATTTGCACATCATTCAGCTTCCCATAATGTGTATCCTCAAAAACAAATGGGTAACGCATATCAGCACGCATCATATTAAACTGTATATCATTAAAGGTAACATTTTTAACATGCCGGATATAGAAACCATAAGTCGGCAGCGACGCACCGAACGAATGCGGTGAGGGATAGCTGTTATCCTTTTCAGCAACTTTTGCTTCAGCTTCCTGTTGGGTACCTTCGCTGTAAATATCGAATATGATGTGGCTCAGCTTTACATTTTCGATATAACTGCCTGGTATAGCGGTAATGGAACTGGTGCGACGGCTCAACTGATCGGAAATGACATTGCTGATGATGAGGTTGCGCAAGGTGCTCGTCCTGGCCGTATCGGTATTCATTTTTTCGTTGCGATTACCTAAGCGCACAAAGAAGGGTGTCTGCACGCCATGCATCGTGATATTGTCGATCACAATACCATCGGTATTGCCGCCGTCAACACACTCAACCGCAATACCGTTCACCATCGAGGCATCGGCGCTGATAAATTTGTCGGTGGTTTTCCAATGTCTGAAATTATCGTATTTACTGGGGCGTACCACGCAGTTGCTGATGGCAATGTTTTTAAAACCGCCGGCGCCCGGTGTGCCCATTTTAATCGCGTCGCAATTAGTGGCTACCACACAATTGGTAATGGTTACGTTTTCGCAGGGTTTATCACGTAAGTAGCTTTTCAGGCAAATGCCGTCATCATCACTATCGATATCACAATTGCTTACACGTACGTTCCGGCTGTCGATATCTATGCCGTCATTGTTCCAGTTGGCGTGATTGATTACCCGGATTCCCTGGATAGTCAAACCATCACAACCCAGGTAATCCTGCATCCAGAATGCCGAGTTAGTTACTAAAACGTCTTTGATGGTTACGTTTCGGCAGGATATCAAAAAAATCAGTTTCGGCCTATCGTGCCCGTTATCACCTCTTTGATACACTTTATTATCGCCCTGCCCATTAATAGTTCCTTCGCCGGAGATAGTAATATTTTCCTGGTCTTCGGCGTAAATGAGCGTTGTATTGGCTCTAGGTTTTCCATTACCCGAGTGCGTGTCACCACATTTTACCGTGATTGGTGCATTACGGGTATAATCTGCAGGATCAAGGCTGCCAAGCAGCATCGCTCCTTTTTCCAAATAAAGGGTAACGTTGCTTTTTAAATAAATGGTGCCGCTTACAAATTTTCCCTGCGGGATGATAACGGTGCCACTGATTTTAGCGCATTGATCAATGGCTTTCTGGATAGCTTCGGTATTTACCGTTTTTCCATCAGCCTTAGCACCAAATTGCATAATGTTGATCGATGCTGCGTTTGCATTTAAACTGCGTACTATCAGCAGTAAAAAAATTAAGCAAGATGATTTTGTCAGGGTTTTCATGATAAATAACGGAAAGTGGTAAAATTAACAAAAATGCTTTCCGGATTTTTTCTGCCAGCACTGGCGGCACGATGTTCACATAGGCGGTTAGCACATCGCAATTAATGATAACATTGTAAGGTCATTCTTAAAAAAATGCTTTCAATTAACTTATAATAGGCATTTTATCATCAAAGCTTGACAACCTGTAATCGTTGCCGATCTCGGCCCTAAGATATGCCTCTCCATTTCAGCATATAAATTTGCCAGTATTGCTGACAAAAAAGAGATGGCTTATTAATTATTTTGTTGAGATACCGTTATTGCTCGATAATGAAAAGATCATTTTTATCTGCTTGTATTCTTTTATTTATTTCCTTCGTTGCTATCGCCCAGCAGCGTAAAGTTGTTTTGCTGGATACCGACTGGAAATTTAGCCGAACCGACGAAAAGCAAGCCGCGTTAACCGGTTTTGATGATAAAAGCTGGCAAACCGTTACCGTACCGCACGACTGGGCAATAAGCGGGCCATTTGATATACACAACGATGCGCAAACGGTGATGGTAATCGAAGATGGTGAACGCAAACCTGCATTACGCACAGGCAGAAGTGGCAGCTTACCCTGGATGGGGATCGGGTGGTATCGAAAAAAGATAGCCATACCAGCCAATGCCAAAGGCAGCAGATGCTTTATCGAGTTTGACGGTGCTATGAGCCATGCGGTGGTTTACTTAAACGGCGAACGCGTAGGTACCTGGCCCTATGGATATTCGTCTTTCAGTTTTGAACTTACAGATAAAATAAAATACGGCGCAGATAACCTACTGGCCGTTCGGCTCGAAAATCCGGAAGAGTCATCCCGATGGTATCCGGGTGCGGGCCTTTACCGTAACGTGCGCCTGGTTTATACTAATAATATCCACATCGATCATTGGGGAACTTATATCACCACTCCTTCTGTGAGTAATCAACAAGCCGATGTCAATATTAAAACTACTGTACTTAATCAGCTTGATAAAAATCAAACCGTACAATTAACCACTTCAATTTTTGCCCCATCGGGCAAAAAAATAACCGAGACTGTTAAAAGCCTGCCGGTAGAATCGAAGACAGATTTTGAACAGCGCGTCACCATTAACAATCCGCAGTTATGGAATACAGAATCTCCCAACTTATATAAAGCGGTTTCTCAAGTGATGATCAATGGTCAGGTAGTCGATACCTACGAAACTGCTTTTGGCATTCGTAGCATTGTGTTCGATAATAATCGTGGTTTTATCCTTAACGGAAAGCAAACCAAAATAAAAGGCGTATGTAACCACCAGGATATTGGACCTTTGGGCTCAGCGGTCAATTACCGTGCGCTTGAACGGCAGTTGGAGTTACTAAAGCAAATGGGTTGCAATGCGATCCGAACCAGCCATAATCCGCCCGACCCGCAATTGCTCGATCTGTGCGATCAAATGGGTTTCCTGGTGATGGATGAAGCCTTTGATGAATGGAAAATACAAAAAGTAAAAAACGGTTATCATTTATTGTTTGATGACTGGGCCGAAAAGGATCTGCGGGCGATGATCAAACGCGACCGCAACCACCCCAGCGTAATATTATGGAGCGTTGGTAACGAAGTACCTGAACAGAAAAGCGAAACTGGCGCCCAAACAGCAAAATTCCTGGTAGATATCGCCCACAATGAAGATCCTACCCGCTTAACTACTTCGGCATTTAACAGTATAGCCAATGCCGTAAAAAATGGCTTAGCGGCGGCTGTTGATGTGGTTGGATTTAATTACTGGCCGGCAAACTTTGCCAAAATACATGCTGAGCATCCCGAGTGGAAATTACTAGGCAGCGAAACCGAGTCGACCGTGAGCAGCCGTGGCGAATATATGTTTCCGGTTCAGGAACGTAAAAGCTATAAATATGCAAACAAACAGGTTAGTTCGTACGATTTGGATGCTCCGTCATGGGGTAACGCTCCGGATGTGGAATTTGCCACCCAGGATGCCGAGCCTTACGTTGCCGGACAGTTTGTTTGGACAGGCTTTGATTACCTGGGCGAACCTACGCCTTACAACAACGACTACCCGTCGCATAGTTCGTATTTCGGCATCTTAGATCTTGCGGGGATACCTAAAAATCGGTATTATCTGTACCAAAGTACCTGGACCGATAAAAAGGTATTGCACTTGTTACCACATTGGACATGGCCCGGTCGCGAAGGACAGGTAACACCCGTGCATTGCTATACATCATACAACGCGGCCGAACTTTTTATCAATAGCAAAAGCCAGGGCATTCGCAAAAAGGATCCGGCGAAAAAATATGGCAGCTATCGCCTAACCTGGGACAGTGTACGTTATGAGCCCGGCGAATTAAAAGTTGTGGCATTAGATGATAAAAATAAACCCCTTGCTACAGAAATTGTTAAAACTGCGGATAAGCCTTATCGGTTAAAATTGTCGGCTGATAGAAATGTGATTGAGGCTTCGGGTAATGATCTGACATATATAACCGTAAGCGCGGTTGATAAAGACGGTAATGTTTGCCCGACGGCCGGCAACGATATTCGGTTTAAGATTGAAGGAGCAGGCACCATTCGAGGGATTTGCAATGGCGATGCAACTAATATACAAGCACTTACCGGAAGCGAAATGAAATTATTTAATGGTTATTGCGTACTGGTAGTGCAATCAACAAACCTTAAAGGCCAAACCATGATCAAAGCAGAAAGCGATAGTTTAAAAGCGGCATCGCTCTCACTCACATCCAAATAAACTACCGCAATTACGGGCTACTATTTAATTAGCCTGCTGATCAGGATTATTATTGCGATATCTTTCATTACTAGTCTCAGATATTTCAATGCGCTTGTGATCTGGTTTTCGACCGAACGTTTGGAAATGTTTAGCTTTTGCGCAATCTCCTCGTTCGATAGGTGCTCGTAACGGCTCATGGCAAAAATTTCCTGGCAGCGTTTAGGCAGCTCTTTTAAGCGTTCGTCTATCTCGTGCTTTAATTCCACGTAAACCACATTCTCGGCGCCTTCGTTGTTAACGGCGGGCGTGTTGATGTTATCGTATTCCTCCATCAGCTGCAACGGTGATTTTTTGAGGGCTTTTTGATGTTTGTATACCTGGTAGCGTGTACTGGCGATGAGATAGTTTTTAAAACTTTCGATATGGAGCTGCTTTCGGTTGTTCCAGACCGTCAGGAAAATATCGTGTACAATTTCTTCGCAAATAACCTCATCCTTTAAATATCCATAGGCAGTAGCATACAGGTTCGACCAGTATTTATCGAACAGCATGGTAAACGCATGAGAATCGTCAACAACAATGGCATCCCACAGTTCAGTGTCGCTTAAGGGGTTATCAGGCATAAAATTGGTAGGGGTAAATTACGCAATTTGTGCAGGCAGCACAAACTAAAGTCTACATTTTTAAAACATTAATCGTTTAAAAATCAAATACTTGTAAAATATTAATCCTTTTTCATAAAAAAGTATGTGTGTAAATCGTCGCGAAAGGCACTATATCATTACCAGCCAATTATAATTTAATGAACAAAGAAGAATACGTAGCGCTGTTTGAGAAACACGTTTCGGGCAACGAGCCGCTTACACCACAGGAGCAGCTGTTATTGGAGCGATACCGCGATGAGTTTAAATGGAACGATGCCCCATGGGATCCTGCTTTAGGCGATCGCGAGCAAATAAGGCAGCGTATTTTAGATCGCCTTACCGAACAGATTGAACCACCTGTAAAAACCCGCAGTTTGTTCAGCAGATGGATACCTGCAGCGGCCGTATTGCTAGGTGCTATAGGTATCGGTTTATTCTTCCTCCATCCAAAATCCCAACAACAAGCTATTGTAGCTATAAATAAGGCCCCATACAAAAATGATCTTCCTCCGGGTGGTAATAAGGCCATCTTAACATTGGCAAACGGCAAACAACTGGCTTTGAATGATATACGCAACGGGGCAATTACTAAACAAGGCCCGGCAACCGTAAGTAAAACCCGTAACGGGCAAATAGTTTATGCTGCGCCGGCATCGGCCGTTACCGAAAATGCCATAATTTATAATACCGTAAGCACGCCCCGCGGCGGCCAATACCAGGTTACATTACCCGATGGTACGAATGTTTGGTTAAACGCGGCGTCATCGCTAAAATTCCCTACAACTTTTACCGGCAACGAACGCGATGTTGAGTTAACCGGCGAAGCCTATTTTGAAGTAGCTAAAAACAAAGAAAAACCTTTTAAGGTGAGTGTAAATAAAGTTGTTGTGGAGGTATTGGGCACTCACTTCAACATTATGGGTTATGATAACGAACCAAGCATCAAAACTACCCTACTCGAAGGTTCGGTAAAGGTAAAAAGCGATAACGCGCATGCCCTTTTAGTACCCGGTCAACAAGCCCTGGCAAGTAGGGATAATGACCATATCAAAGTGCAAAAGGCCGATATAGAGGAGGCCATGGCCTGGAAAAACGGCTATTTTATTTTCCACAAAGAAGACATACAGGATATCATGAAAAAAGTTGTGCGCTGGTACGATGTAGACGTAGTTTATCAAGGCAACGTAAAAGAAAGTTTCGGCGGATCGGTATCGCGTTTCAGCAACCTGTCCGATCTGCTAACGAATCTTGAATCAACCGGAACTATTCACTTTAAACTGGAAGGAAGGAGGCTTACCGTAATGGAATAACTATACTTCTTTCCTGAAAAAACCGGTTGCCTATAAAAAAGCCGGGAGCGTTCGCAGCGCCCCCGACTTATGCCAGCTAATGAGAAGCTGAGCCAGGCAACAAAATTAATCGCATCGAAACAACCAAATTTTAAACCTGACATTCAAATGTATAAAAATTTTACTGCAATAAAATGCGGGCGACAGTCGCGCGTTTTATCAAAATTTCTGCGGATAATGAAACTTACCCTTGTTTTATTAACAGCAGCTTTCATGCAGGTGAGCGCTGCTACTTATGGACAGAAAATTAGCCTCACTGTTGAGAACACACCCCTCGAGAAAGTGTTTGATCAGTTACGGCAGCAAAGCGGGTACAACTTTTTGTATAACTCGCAAATGCTCGAAAGATCGAAACCGGTAAGCCTGTCGGTAAAGAACGAGCAACTTAGCGCCGTGCTCAATCAATGCTTTAAAGATCAGCCTTTAACGTTCATCATCAACCAAAACACTATCGTGGTTAAGGAAAAGCCAATTTCGCAGATGGCTGCACCTGTTATTATCGATATTACTGGTGTGGTTTCTGATGCCAAAGGGCAACCGATACCGGGTGTAACGGTTAAAGTAAACGGCACCCGGGTAGCTACCGTAACCGACATTAATGGCAAATACAGCATTAAGGCTCCTGACGAAAAAAGCACTCTGGTATTTAGCTTTATCGGCTTTAGCAGCCAGAGCGTTGTTGTAGGTAACCGCAAAAGCATCAATATAACACTACTCGAAACCAATAGCAATTTAACCGAGGTGGTGGTAACCGGCTACGGCCAGTCGGTAGCCAAGCGCGATCTGACGGGTTCGATAGCAACTATTGATGCCAAACAGATACAGGAACGCCAGCCGGTAACCATTGCAGATGCCCTGGAAGGCCAGGCAGCGGGCGTTTTGGTTGCTAATGATAACGGCGACCCATCCGGCACGGGTACAGTAACCATCCGTGGCATGGGGTCGTTAAACTCGGGTACCGGGCCGTTGTATGTAATTGATGGTGTAATCAACACTGATGCTGATTTTTTAAACCCTTCGGATATTGCCAGCATCGAAATATTAAAAGATGCCGCATCAGCCGCTATTTACGGCTCGCGCGGTGCAAACGGCGTTATCATCATCACTACTAAACACGGCCAAGAAGGTAAACCAACCATTACCGGTACTTATTATCACCTTTTTGGCCAACTGGCGCACGAACTGCCAAGCGTTTCGCCAAGTGAGCTACGCAAATTCAGGGTAGGAAAAAACACCAACTTAGCTACCGGTGGCGCCAATACCGACTCGGTAAACCGATACCTTAATCAAGATAACGATTACCAGAAACTGCTTTTAAAAACTGCTCAGAAAAATCAATACAACCTGAGTATGAGCGGGGGGCAAAAAGGTATAACGTATTATACCGGCCTTAATTATTTAGATGACAGATCGATTATCCTGAATAGTTATTTTAAAACGCTGCAAACCACCATCAACGTTGATTTTCAACCTAACGATAAGTTAAAGGTCACCAATAACCTGTCGTTCCTGTACCGTACGGGTAACGATGTACCATTGTTTGCTACCATCGGGCAGCTTTACGAGCGTAACCCATGGACATCCTTATATACTCCCGACGGGCAACTGGCCGGATATGATGAAACCAAACGCAATCCCCTGGCATGGGCTATTTTACAAACTAACCTAAACAAAACCTATTTGGGTCAGTATAACACGGCGGTAAACTACGGTTTCACTAGGGACCTTAAACTTACCGCGAGCTTTAATGCCAAACTCAACAACATCAACACACAGGTGTTTAACCCAAGCTCGTTAACGGGCGGTACCTTAAACGGTGGTGGAATTTCAACCGGCTATCAAAGCGTTGATATCCAATTTTCGTGGGCGCTGCAAACTTATTTAAACTTCAGCCATACTTACGGCACCAACCATACCGTAACAGCTACAGCAGGTTTTAGCCGCGAAAATTTCCAGGATAATAAATCAGTTTTGGGCGATCGTAACTACCTTACCGAAACCGTGTTTACATCCAACATCGGTACACTCGACCCCACAACCACTGTTTCATCAGCTACCGCTCACGCTACCGAATCGTTATTTGCCCGTTTAGGTTATAGCTATAAAAGCCGGTATATTTTTACAGCTACCGGGCGTCGCGACGGTTCATCACGCTTCGGGCCGAACAACAAATGGGGCGATTTCTTTTCGACAGGTTTGGCCTGGCGCTTTAGCGATGAAAGCTTCATGAAATGGTCGAAAAAATATCTGGATGATGCTAAATTGCGTTACAGCGTTGGCCAGCTAGGTAACGACCAGCTAGCCGACTATGCTTTCATCAACCAGATCTATTTCGGCAACGCCAACCCTATTGCATCCTACAATGGTAATGGCACTGCGCAAATGAACCAGGTGCTGGGTAACCCGACTATTAAGTGGGAAACCGCGACTACCCAGAACTTCGGCATGGATTTGACCTTTCTGAAAGGAAGATTGACTTTCACGCCCGAGTACTATATCAAAAATACCTCGAACCTGTTATACAGTGCCAGCCTGCCCGAAGAAAGCGGTTACAAATCGACAGCAGTAAATATCGGCAGCATACATAACACCGGCTGGGAATTTACTGTTACTGGCACCCCGATTGCATCACCTAAATTTACCTGGAACGTAAGCGCGAATATCACCTTCCAAAAACCTGGTGTTGTAACCGAGCTGGCCAGCGGTACTCCGTTCTATCCTACAGGTAACAGTACCACTTCGCCTTATTATATTACGCAAGGCGGTCGCATCGGCGATTTCTACGTGCTGAAAAACCTGGGCGTGTATCAATACGATGTATCTAACGCCTATGCCGAAGACGGCGAGATGCTTAGCCCGGTTGGTGTTGTGGTTAACACTACAAACAATACTTCTACCGCAACGGGGTACACGCTAAATGGGCAACCTTATACAGGTGCTATACACCAATTAAAACATAATGGTGTTCCATTAAAAGGGGGCAGCACCATTTGGCAGGATGTTAACAACGATGGCAACATCGACGGCAGCGACAAGCAGATATTGGGTAACGCCATGCCCGATTTTTACTGGGGTTTAACCAACAGCTTTTCGTACAAAGGCTTTTTGCTGACAGTTACTGTAAATGCACAGGTAGGCGGCAAAGTTTACAACGAGTTAGCCAACCTACAGAACCTGAACTCGGCCAATACTACTTACTCATCACCTATACCGGCGGCTTTGTATAGTGCCTGGTATAAACAAGGTGATATTGCTACTTATCCGTACGTAGTAAATAAAGATGCTTATGGTGATATCTCAAACGGTATCAACAGCCTTTATCTGGAAGACGGTTCATTTGTTCGCCTTGCCGCGGTGAAGCTCACCTATAACTTCAGCAGTAAACTGTTGCAAAAAATAAAAGCACGTAGCATTGGGCTGTATCTATATGGCGACAACCTGCTCACCTGGACAAACTACACCGGTTTCGACCCTGAGTTTAGTACCAATACCAACGCCGCTAACGGTACCAGCAACTCGCTTACGCCGGGCTGGGATACGGGTAAGTATCCCAAAAGAAGAGAGATGGGTTTTGGTATAAATCTTAATTTTTAATTGATCTGAAAATGAAAAGAATAGCAACTATCATAACCTCATTAAGCATACTCGCTTTAACAGGTGGTTGTAAAAAAGATATATCGTTGTTGCCGCAATCGGCAGGTACAGTTAGCACGTTCTACAAATCCGGTAAGGATATTACTTCGGGATTGGCCGGTATGTACGGTTCGTTTTTACAGGAAATGGCCGGCACAGGTACCGGTAATGGTAAATATTTTTATTGGGGCGAGGCCCGGTCGGACAATTTTGGTGTTGGCGCGACTACCAACGTAAGCGTAACCGAAATGTTGAACAACGCCTTAACTACCAACAACGTTGCTGCAGATTGGGCCGGGTTTTACCGTACTATATCCACGGCTAACTTAAACATTGCTAATATTCCCAATGTATCACAATATGATAACTCGGTTACGCCTACCGTGATCAATAACGCACTGGCGCAATGTTACGCTATGCGCGCCGAGTGTTATTTTTATATCGTACGTACCTGGGGATCGGCAGTTATCTGGAAGGATTCGTATCTCGATCCTACTGTATCTGCAGTGAAGCCGCAGGCTCCGCCGCAACAGGTTATCGACTCGGTGATCATTCCTGATCTGACCAAAGCCTACTCATTGATACAAAAAGGGCAAACAGCTACAGTTTGGTACATTAACGAAGCTACTATTTGTGCCATATTGGCTGATGTATACATGTGGAGGGCAAGTGCGCCTGTAGCCACAACTGTAGGCGGGCAAGTGGGCGGGCCGATAGGCGGCGCAGCCGATTACGCTAACGCCATTACCTGGTATAAAAACCTGTTTCTGGCGAAAGGCCCAACCGGGGTAGCCTACGCGGGTACATCGGGCGCAAACCTCGAAACGCAGGCTAACTGGAAAAATCTGTTCACCGCCCCGGCAACTTCTATCGAACCGATATGGAGCCTAAACTGGGACCAAACCGTTAACAGTTGCGCCTGTATACCAGTGTCGATACAATCGAGCGGCAATCCGCTCAGGGTCGATCCGGCTATTTACAGCAGTTGGCCAAAAATTACTGCCGATACCCGTGTTACCAAAACTTTCGATCCTACCGTAGTAGGCTCTGCTGCCGGGCAATACCTGTTAAAATACTACAACGTACCTAACCAGGCTACATTAACCAGCCAGAATGCTTTGGCTTACAACGTGTATTTAACCATGTACCGCCTGGGCGACGTGTATTTAAGCTACGCGGAAGCGCTAGCGCAAACCAACGATCTGACCAACGGGTTGAAGTATCTGAATTATATCCGCGTAAGGGCCGGCTTAACAGCTTATACGGCGGCGCAATTACCAACAACTGCCGCTATGGAAACTGCCATTTTGCAGGAACGCCAATATGAACTGTTTGGCGAAGGCAAGCGCTGGTTTGACCTGGTGCGTACCAATACGGTTAAATCGGTGATGGATCCGGTTATCAACTCGCGTTTAACTACAACTACCGGTTTTATAAACGCCCCTAACCTGTATTACTGGCCGGTTAGCCAAACGGCACATAATGCCAATGGCTTACTGGTACAAAACGCGGGATACTTTTTTTAACGGAAACCCCTAAACTAAAAATCAATGAAAACGAAATATATTTTAAGGAGCCTGATAGTCGCTTTAGCTTGTGTGGTCATCATCGCATCTGGCTGTAAAAAACTTAACCTGCAAAGAAGCTTTAGCCGGGGCACTGACGATACTGTAGATGCACATTTATATAAAACGGCATGGCAATACATGGTATCCCGCTCGAAAGGTGCAGATACGCTTTTTAAAACCATGCACGATGCGATTATTTATGCGGGCGTGGATACCAATTTATACAGCCAGCAGGGCAATACTTACATTTTTTTAAATACCAATGCCTGCAAAAGCTTATGGAAAAGCTATACCGTTAATGGCAAAGCCGCTACCAGTTTTCATAGCTATGCGCCCGCTGACCTGAAAAATTACTTTTTGTACCTGATCGTTAAAGGGCAGTACACACATTACAATCTGCCTATTTACCCGGTAACAGTACAAACCATGGCCCCGGCAGGGGCTTACACTAATAATTCGCCTACATTTTTAATACCGGTACCCAACGGTATAACCAGCAGTACTTTCCAATCGAACCCTAATTCGACCATGACGATGTATGTACTGGATGCTTTGATAGGTAATACCCAAAGCTATCCGCTGGTAATCAATATGAGTATCGAGAACACCACCACATTAAATGCTAACACTACGGTATCAACCAGCGATCTGCTGGCAACCAATGGTGTGGTGGATGTAATGAACGGCCCGGTGTATCCTGTATCGTATTAACAACAGATCAGCGTACCGGTACTTATGCAGGTACGCTGATTATTAGTGTTGTGAGATAAGAAAGCTGGCACAACCACAATTTTACGAATGACCTTATGAAACCGCATTTACTAAAAGTTTCAACAGCGCCTGCACACTCTTTCAGTATCAGGCAGGATATAACTCCATTGATGAATGGCAAATGGCATTACCATCCCGAGATTGAGCTGGTACATTTTAAAAAAGGGAACGGAAAGCAATTCATCGGTGATAGTATCAAACCATTTAACGACGGAGATGTGATACTGGTAGGCGCAAACCTGCCCCATTACTGGCGTTTTGACGACAGCTACATTACCGGCGATACTTCGGATACCGCCGATGTACGTGTGGCACATTTTTCTCAAAACTTTTGGGGCGAGCATTTTTTACTATTGCCCGAAAACAGGAATATCAAACAACTTATTGATATGGCGGCCCGCGGCATCATGATCAACGGCGAAGCTAAAACCGCCGTAGCAAAGCTGATGGACCGTATGCTGAAAGCCGAAGGCGCCGCGCGCATTATTTTATTAATGGAGATACTGGTTACCATTGCCGATTGTAAGCGCATTGATGTATTATCGTCCATCGGCTTTAGGCAGGATGATGCCGATCTGGATAATGCACGGATCAATGATGTTTATGAATACTCCCTCGCGAACCTGAAAAAACGCATCACGCTCGACGAAATAGCATCGGTTGCCCGGGTTAGTCCAAACTCGTTTTGCCGGTATTTTAAGTCGCACGCCAATAAAACCTACTCGCAATTTTTGATCGAATTAAAGGTGGGTATGGCATGCAGATTATTAATAAATGACAAGCTCAACATCAAACAGATCTGTTGCGAAAGCGGCTTTCATAACTTTGCAAGCTTTCATAAATATTTTAAGCAGATAACCGGTAAAAGTCCGCTGATTTATCAAAAAGAATTTATTGAGAAGGTTTAACTTGTGTGGTTGTTATTTTACCGGATCCATCCAAACGGTTTTGAGTTTGAACAATTCGTTACCTTGTTTTAGCGGATGGATGGCTAAATCATAAATTCCGGCTTTACCGATGCTCACAATGGCCACAGTTTGCTGTATAAACAACAACGGCTTATGGCTGTCGTAATCATTTACCGCCAAGGTTTGGAATTGATAATCTTTGCCACTAATATTTACAACACCTTCTACTCCGGCTTGCGCCGGCGGGCAAGCGTATTCGAGCGTAATTTTGTAATCGCCGGCTTCGGTTACCCGAGTTTTAAAAGCTACAACATCAGCAGGATCGCTCATGTTGGCAATACATGTGTTATGCTTCCAATCGCCAAAATAATGGCTCGAGGTAATACTTTTTATCTGGGTGTTGCCCGATATTTGTGCATAAACGGCATCGAGCGGGTTGGTGGGGTATTGAAATGATACGATAGTAGGCTGATTAATATCCAAACGCCCGGCTTTGCCACTATAATTCACCAAGATCACGGTGTTTTTATCATCAATTAAAGCAGGAAGTTTTACTAACAGGTCATTGCCCTTTTTTGTGAATACTAAAGCCTTTTGGTTAGCCAGCAGCTGGGCGCCGGTTATAGTTTGAGTGATACCAGGAACAAGTATCACGCCGTTACGTGGACGCTCCAAAACATGTAAAAACAATTTGCCCCGTTTTGATGTGGTAACACCCCAAGGCTGTGGGCCGACAAAGCCCTGTGTACTGCCATAGATGGCATCGCCGTTTACCTTTAGCCATTGCCCCACCTTGCGCAGGTATTTTATGGAGTATAGTGGTATTTGCCCCGTGCTGTCTGGCCCCACGTTTAGTATCAGGTTGCCGCCCTTTGATGATACCGTGGCTAACAGCCTGATGATCTCTTTCGGGGTTTTAAAGTTATAATCGAACTTGCTGTACCCCCACGAATCGTTATGGGTAAACAATGCCTCCCAGGCGCCGGGTGTGGTAACAACAGCCGGAACCTCGCCATCACCATAATCCTTAAAATCGCCTAAGCCGTTACCTACCCGACTACTGATGAGGCACTTGGGTTGAATAGCACGTACTTCGTTGATCAGGTTCTGCGTACCGACCCTGTCCAATCCGCCCGACTGGTCGAACCACAGCAAGCCCAGCGGGCCATAATTGCTCACCAGTTCTTTTATCTGAGGGATTGATTTGGTTTTGTAGTATAGTGCAAAATCCTTGTTTTTGGGATCAAAATCCCAGCTATTACCGCCTCCGTTAGGTTCGTGCCAATCGAGGTATTGGGAGTAGTAAAAACCGAATTGCAAACCAGTTGCGCGTGCGGCTTGCGATAATGCTTTCATTGGGTCTCTGCCATAAGGCGTAGCTTTTACGATGTTGAAGTCAGATACTTTAGAGTCGAACATAGCAAAGCCTTCGTGGTGTTTGGCTGTTACCACCATGTATTTCATGCCGGCATCTTTGGCTATCTGCGCCCATTGGTTGGCGTCGAATTTTGTGGGATTAAATCTTTTGGCAATAGAAGCGTAATCGGCAGCTGGTATTTTGCCACGATTCATCATCCATTCGGATATGCCATAATAGTTTTTGCCTTGCCAACTGCCGCCGGTTTGCGAGAACAGCCCCCAATGTATAAACATACCGAATTTAGCCTCCTTAAACCATTGAATGTTGGGATGCTCTTTGCCGGAGACATTTTTATCCCAGCTTTCGGTATCCTGTGCAAACAGTGAAAAATAACTTCCGGTAATAAAGCAAAATATGAGTGCGAATTTTTTAGTCAACATTATGCGGTTAAATAGGTGGCCTAATTTCACTAAAAAATACAGATGACCATTTACGTGATTTGGCTGGTTAGTCAACTAAATTGGCTGTTGTTCACCATAATCTTAATACTTATCATTAGCGAATCATAACTCAAACCGGCTCATTCCAATTCATACAGCACCACACGACATCACACGAACTTTAACTATTCCATTACCCATAAAGCAAAAACGCAGCCTCTGTTTACAGAAACTGCGCTTTAAGTGGTCCCGACGGGAATCAAAAAACGGCCTTTAAAGCATATTTTTGAGTTCTTTTGGCTCAAATAGGCTCATAGCGGGTCATACCGTGTCATTGGAGTTTCACCTATTTTTGATTTTAACATTATATAAATCGATGAGACTTCTATTGCTTTGTAAAAATGCTAAGAAGGATATCAATCCCATTTATAAAATTTTTGCATTACATACCAGGCCTTCTTTTTAAACCCCTGATCTGATAATAGCCCTTTACGGTTCCAACCATTTTGGTACACAGGATGCAGCCTTCTCGGTGATAGAAAATCAACCAGTACCCAAGGGCATGTTCCGCGTAAAAACGGGATGTGCCTCAGCATGGTGATTTGATCTTTATATAATTGTTCCTGATATTCTTCGCTCCATGAACTCGCGGTATCTGCAGAACCGTGATTTCCATACAAAGCCTCACCACCAAATTCACTCATGATCAATGGCTTGTTAAAATCAGATTTCCATTCTACTAACCCTGGTGCAGCGGGCCATGGCTTATACCAACCTATATATTCATTTACGGCCAAAACATCCAGCGAGCGGCCTAATGTGTCATCAATAGTAATCTTATTGCCTTCGTATTTTAAATGATCAAAAGCGGAGGAAACTAAGCGGGTGGGATCAATTGAGCGGCTTAATTTAGCCATGTTACTGATGCAGGCATTACGGTATTTGCCCGGAACGGTTTCGTTTGACATACTCCAGATGATGATGCCACATCGGTTTTTGTCCCGCGCTATCATCTCCCGCAGCATATTATTCATTTTACTTTGCATTTGAATGCTTGCAAAATCAATACCCTGATAAACCGGTATTTCTTCCCACATCATTAAACCCAGGCGTTCAGCCATTCTAATCGTATGCTCATTTTGGGGATAATGTGCCAGTCGTACAAAATTACAGCCCAATTCTTTGGCCCATGTCAGCAATTGTAAAGCATCACTTTCTGAATAGGCGCGACCTTTGCGTTGCGATATTTCTTCATGAAAGCTCACTCCTTTTAAAAACACTGGTTTTCCATTCAGTAGAATAGCTGTACCCTTGGTTTCAATGGTTCTAAAACCAATTGATTCGTTTATGGTATCCCGGCCGCTGATGATGGTTATCTGATATAATTTGGGATGTTCTGGCGACCATAACTGTAATTTGGCTGGAAAACTGATATGCGCCTTTCCGTCATCTGCTATCTCGGCTTTGTACTTAATCTTTATTTCTGGTATTTGTATCTCAACGGTTTTTGCGGGTTTCCGACCCACAACTTTTACCCAGCCACCTATTTGTGTTGCCGAACCTTTTTGCAACTGGATGAAATAATCTTCGATATACATCTCTGGTGTTTCAATCAGATTAACATCCCTGGTTATACCCCCATAATTAAACCAATCGAAACCTAAGGCGGGTATGCCATCCTCAACCCTTTGATTATTTGCCCTCACTACTATGGCATTTTCACCTTCTTTTACTTTATTGGTAATATCATATTGAAACGGCGTAAAGCTTCCTTCATGGTCACCAATTTTATTTCCATTCAAATAAACATCGGCTTTATAGCTTACCGCGCCGAAATGTATAAATAAGCGCCTGGCGGTATCCTTGTGGTGATAGAAGGTTTTTTTATACCATACCGTCCCTTCAAAATAATGTAACTCCGGAGATTGTGAATTAAAATCGCCCGGAACATCAAGCACGGTGCCGTTATCAAAGGAATATTCATAAAAGTCGGTTTTCCCGCTTGGGGCCTTGTCCTTCCATATTGCGGTCCAATCTCCTGCTCCATAATTATATGGATCAATAATGGCCTTCCATTTGCCGTTCAAACTCACAGCCTTCCTTCCGGGAATATTTGTTAAACGACTTTGAGGATAACGATCATTTCCTCCATTTTCGTTAAGGCTCATTACATTTTGCGCAAATACTCGTGCGGATAACAAAAAGATCATAGCAAAAAGAGTATACACCTTTAATAACTTCATTTTTAACATTATAAACAGGTTTATTTTACAATAACAAGGCCGCCTAAACCAACACCTTTACCTAACACTCCTTCAATCAAAACACTAATAATATGCTCCCCCTTACCTGCCGGAATAGTTGCAATTACATCTACACTTTCCAGATTGGTTTTAGTTGCCGCCAGTTTTTTATCTATGTACACCTCCGCTTTTCCGCCTACTTTTTTCAATATTACCTCCGCGCCATTTGTTTGCTGTGCGGCATGCGGGGTAAAAATTGTCCGGTAAATTGCAAAGCTGCCATCGGTAAGTGTTTGTAGTTGGCCGGGTTTTATTGGTGCCCAACTATTCATATCATTAGCCGCAATTTCCTGATTTGCATCGGGCTTTGTTTTAGAAACAGGTGATATCCTCCAGGCATCCAAAACCATATCTGGCTGCACTACAGGCACAAATGGCACAGGTTTTTTAGGCGTTATCGCGATGATAATTTTTGCGGGTTTTAATCCAGGCGACGCCGCTGTCAAAACCAGGGATTTCGCGGCGTTGTCATTGGTTTGCAGGATCACCTGCGCCAAGCCGTTATAAAGGCTGCGCATGTTACCTTTATCCGCTTCGTGCGAGTTTGGGTCGCCATTGCCTAAGCCAATGATACTGCCCGGCCCGTTCAGCTCAAATTCAACAGGTAAATTGGCCGTAGGTACCGGCCTGCCTTTGGCATCCAGTGCCCGGATGGTAACCGGCATAGCATCCCAGCCATCACCCTGCACAGCTGTTCTGTCAGCAATTAATTGCAGGCTCGCCGGTTCACCGGTTGTTTCAATATCATAGCGCGAAACTTCCTTTCCGCCTTTATAACCAATAGCTGTTAATTTACCCGGCTGGTAAGGTACTTCCCAACTGCTCATTTCATACTTATCCACTTTTTGCTCACCTATTAATTTGCCGTTCAATAGCAGCTTAATTGTTTCGGCATTGCTTAACACCATTACTTTTACAGGTTTGCCAATCATATCGGCGGGCCAGTTCCAATGCGGCTCTATATGCAATACCGGTTTATCATCAACCCATTGCGCCTGGTGGATATAGAATGCTGTTTTAGGGAATCCGCAGGCATCCATTATGCCAAAGTTAGATCCGGCGGTAGGCCATTGGTATGGTGTAGGTTCGCCACGATAGTCAAAACCGGTCCATACAAAACATCCCGCAAGGTAAGGGCGTTCGGCAATAGCTTTCCAGGCCTCACGGTGTGTGGCACCCCAGCCAGGCTTTTGAGTATCGTAGGAATCAAGTAAATGTTTGCTCTTATCGGTAACATATACACCACGCTGCATTAATCCGGATACATCTTCAGAACTGGTAAGCGGTAAGGTTGGATGTTCCTTATGAAAACGATCATAACTACCTATCTGGTAATTAAAGCCCACCACACCCACCGCCTGCGATACATTTACGGCCGAAAAGAAGCCACCGTTCATTGCCGCCGTAACCGGACGTGTGGTATCTAATTTTTTTACCTCGGCGCTCATGCGGCGGACCATTTCATAACCTGCTTCCGTGCCCTGCATAGGTTCTTCGTTAAAAACAGACCATAATATAACACTGGGGTGATTTCTATCGCGCCTCACCATCCATTCCAACTGACGCAAATATTCAGGCGAAGAGTTAAAGTTTCGGTTCTCATCCATCACCATAATGCCTATCCTGTCGCAGGCATCCAAAAACTCGGCAGCAGGTGGGTTATGCGCACAACGATAGGCATTGACACCCATTTCTTTTAGTTTGAGCAGACGAAAATCCCAAATAGAATTTGGCACCGCGACACCAACACCGGCGGCGTCCTGGTGGTTACAAACACCTTTTATTTTAAGGTGGCTATCATTGATAAAAAAGCCCGAATCGGCTGTAAAGCGAATGGTACGGAAACCACATGACGTAACTAACGAGTCGCTGGTAAAACCACCCTCTTTGATTAATGTAACTACTTTATACAACACCGGTTTATCAGGTGACCATAAGTCAGGCTTTTTAACATTAAGTAAAATCTTGGCTGCTGTTTTATCCAGCGGATTGATTGTTGCAGAAGTACTGCCGGTGGTAACTTTGTTCCCAGTTTTATCAAATACACTGATTTCAACACCTACGATTGATTGTGCTTTGCCCGAATTTTCTAAAGTGATTTCGGCAGGGATATTCCAACTGCCTTGCGGGTTCTTCACTGGATGCGCGTAAACACCGTCAGTGACAATATGCGTTAGTGCTTGCTTTACCAGCCATGTATGGCGATAAATACCAGCGCCCTCATACCACCAGCCTTCCTGGTCAACAGCATTTACCTGTACCGCTATGCTATTGATCTCTTCGCCATATTTAGCCAGTGCTGTAATATCAATATAAAAAGACGTATAGCCGCTCCAATTGCGGTGCACTATAGTTCCGTTCACCCAAACGGTGCAATGCGTGGCTACGCCATCAAACTGCAATTCTAAATATTTGCCCCTGTCGGCGGTATTCAACTTAAAGTAGCGGCGGTACCAGCCCATGCCCCGCGCGTGATAGCCTTGCGATATGTTCTCGTTCCGGTCAAATGCTGTTTCAACCGACCAATCATGGGGCAGGGTAACATTGCGCCAGTCGCTATCATCGTATCCGGGAGCGGCGGCACCTGACGCGTTACCTGCTTTGGCACTCAGGTAACTCTCAGTATGTCCTTTAACTACAGGGAATGGAATATCCCCCAGGTGGAATAACCAGCCCTTATCAAACGATAACTTCTCGTACACATTAGCAACTTGCTGTGCTGTTGCAGATAATGAAGATAAAAGGAACAGGGATATAAACAGTTTTTTTACTGGTTTCATTATAAAATTATGTTTAACGGTTGCTTCAGGGAATAACCGGCTTATAGGATTACATGTATTTTACTTTGTAGCCTGATATCGGCGGAAGATGCACCGATCATAATGTCAAAATCGCCTGGTTCAACAACTTCTTCCAGGTTTTGATTGTAAATTGAAAGCGCAGCCCGATCGATCTTAAAATTCACCTGTGTACTTTCACCAGGGCCAAGCTTTACTTTTTGAAATCCTTTTAACGCTTTTACCGGTTGAACTACCGATGCTGCCTTATCCCTGATATACAATTGTACGATCTCTTCACCAAAACGATGACCCGTATTCGTTAGTCTGAAGGAAACATTAATTGACTGATCGTTCTTGAAAGAGGTATCGCTTAAAGACAGATTGGAATATTTGAAACTGGTATAACTTAAACCATAACCAAACGGATATTTAGGGTTAAAATCCAGATCAATATACCCTGTGCGGTAATTATTATTACTTCCTTTAACTGTCGACGCAGGCCTGCCTGTACTGTAATAATTATAAAAAATTGGTATCTGCCCCACACTTGCAGGGAATGTCATGGTTAGCTTGGCCGAAGGGTTGTAATCACCAAAAAGCACATCGGCAATGGCATTACCTGCTTCATCACCTAAC
>Ga0157373_10000346_pt1 | contig 37499 bp, 34 predicted proteins | sample C65metaG_FD_113460 | JGI IMG/M metagenome (GOLD analysis project Ga0157373, IMG submission 113460) | Corn rhizosphere microbial communities from Kellogg Biological Station, Michigan, USA - C6-5 metaG | ecosystem: Host-associated > Plants > Roots > Rhizosphere > Soil | place: USA: Michigan... | reverse complement strand
CCAGTACCTGGGCCGACCGATCATCATGGTCACCGACGAGGGCCATAGCATCACCAAGAACCCGCTGCTGGCGCCATTCGTGGTCAAGGGTACCAAGATGTGGCGCAAGCGCGGCGCTTGGTTCTGGCTGGCTACGCAAAACCTTGCCGACTTTCCCACTGCCGCGCAGACCAGGCTCAACATGATCGAAAGGTGGATTTGTTTGAACATGCCGCCCGCGGAAATCGAAGAGATTGCACGGTTCAAGAAACTCACGCCGGCACAGAAAGCCTTGTTGCTCTCCGCCAGCAAGGAGCCGGGTAAATACACTGAAGGAGTGGTGCTGTCGAAAAAGCTCGAAACGCTGTTTCGGGCCGTGCCGCCCAGCCTTTATCTCTCCCTGGCCATGACGGAGCCCGAGGAAAAGGCGGAGCGTTGGACTTTAATGCAGGAATACCAGTGCTCAGAGCTGGAAGCAGCTTTTCGGGTAGCTGAGCACATTGATCAGGCCCGTGGAATAGAGTCGTAAGCTACCTGACTTGAAACCCAAATAGCGGGCCGCCGCCATGCGGGCTTTTTGTGACCTGCCAGACTTTCTACTTTCGATGAAACGGCATGAGGTTTAACTGAAACAAACGTCATTCTCGCTCCTATAGTCGTACACGCACGAAGGCCAGCTTATAAGGGCCTTCGCTCGTCAACCGTGACTGGAGCCTATAATGAATCCAAATGCCAAAAATGGTGAAAGCCGGCCTTTTGCGAACGTAGAACAACTGCTGCATGACTACAGCTCCGGATACTCGCTCGATCAACGCTTCTATAAAGATCAAGAAGTGTTTGATGCCGAAATCCAGGCTATCTGGCTACAAAAGTGGTTGTTCGCCGGCCTTGCCTGCGAAATCAAGGAACTCGGTGCCTGGTTCAAAGTGGATATAGGCAGCGCCTCGGCCATTGTCATTCGTTCGATGGATGGGCAAGTTCGAGGCTTCCACAACACGTGCCGACACCGTGGTTCACGCATTTGTGTGGCTGAAAAAGGCCGGTCTCGAAATCTTACCTGTCCTTACCACCAATGGACCTATGACAGTGAGGGGACTCTGCTCTTCGCCCGGGAGATGAGCGAAGGGTTTGACAAGAGCCTGCACGGCCTAAAACCGCTGCATGTCGAAGATGTAGGCGGCTATCTATTTGTCTCCTTTGCCGATGAGCCCGAGCCCTTCGAAGATTTCAAAGCGGTCACCATGCCGTATCTACTACCTCACTCCCTGTCGGAGGCCAAAGTCGCATTCGAATCCACAATCATCGAAAAAGCCAACTGGAAACTGGTGGTGGAGAACAACCGCGAGTGTTATCACTGCCGAGTTGGTCACCCTGAACTTCTGCGCACGATCGCCGAAGTAGAAGACACCTCCGATTCGAAATGCGATCCGGCGTTTGTAGTGAAAAGCCGTCAAGACGAACAACGTTGGCAAGAGCAGAGTCTGCCCTTCAAGCTTTCCAATACCACGCCAGGGTGGCAGATCGTCAGGGTGCCAATGTCGAACGGGCTATCGTTCACCATGGATGGCCAACCCGCATCATCACGGTTGATGGGCGAGCTGCCTGACTTCGATGTCGGGTCGGTACGGCTGCTACATTTCCCCAACACTTGGAATCATGCGCTGGGTGACCACGCCATCGCCTTCCGCGTGACGCCCATTGATGCTCAGGCGACTGCTGTGACCACAAAGTGGCTTGTGCATGCCGATGCCGTGGAAGGCGTCGATTACGATCTAGCTAATCTGACTAAAGTCTGGCTGGCGACAAACGATCAAGACCGCACATTGGCGGAAAACAATCAGCTGGGTATCAACTCGCCAGCCTATCAGCCCGGCCCGTTTTCTCAGCAAAACGAATATGGCGTGATGGCGTTCATTGACTGGTACAAGCATTCCATGTTCGAAGGACTTGCCAAGATTCGTTGATGGATTCTCCGCGAGAGTCGCTCGGCTCTCGCTCTTTTTATCTTAAAGCCCCGCTTTCAAAATGCGTGATCTAGCGATCACCTATCGAGGAATCATTGTGCAAGAAAGAGAACAGATGGACTTCGACGTCGTAATCGTCGGAGGGGGGCCGGCTGGGCTTTCGGCAGCCTGCCGAATCAAACAATACGCAGCCCGGGCTGGTCATGAAATAAGCGTATGTGTCGTAGAAAAAGGCTCGGAGATAGGTGCGCATATTGTCTCGGGTGCGATCTTCGAACCACGCGCGTTAGAGGAACTGTTTCCGGATTGGAAGGCTCTGGGTGCGCCCTTACTCACCCCAGTCAGCCGGGACGAGATCTATCTGTTCAAGGACAGTGAGCGAGCCACGAGAATACCTGAATTAACTGTGCCTAAGTCAATGGTCAACCATGGAAACTATATTATTTCATTGGGCAATCTATGCCGTTGGCTTGCGGCCCAGGCGGAACAACTAGGTGTAGAAATCTATCCGGGGTTCGTCGCCCAGGACATCTTGTTCGATGAACAGGGGAAGGTACTTGGGATTATCACTGGTGATTTGGGAAGAGGTCGAAATGGCGAAGAGCGCCCCGGCGCTTTTGTTCCTGGAATGGCGTTATGCGCCAAGTACACGCTGTTTGCCGAAGGCGCGCGTGGTCACCTGGGTCAACAATTGATTAAACGCTTCGACCTGGCCAAGGAGGCGGATGCTCAACACTATGCCATTGGCTTGAAAGAGGTGTGGGAGGTGGACCCTGCCGCGCACCAACCCGGGTTAGTGGTGCATTCGGCCGGGTGGCCGTTGAACAATGAAAACCCCGGGGGAGCATTTCTTTATCACCTGGAGAACAATCAAGTCGCCGTCGGACTGATCGTAGACTTGTCCTATCGCAACCCGCACCTGTCCCCTTTCGACGAGTTCCAGCGTTACAAACATCACCCGATAATTGCCAAGCACCTGAGCAAAGGTCGTCGACTCAGCTATGGCGCGCGGGCCATCTGCAAGGGTGGGCTGAATTCGCTGCCTACACTGGTGTTCCCTGGCGGCGCACTGATCGGTTGCGATGCGGGCACGCTCAACTACTCGAAAATCAAAGGCAGTCATACGGCAATGAAGTCCGGCATGCTGGCCGGTGAAGCTGTCGTGCAGGCAATCATCGATGGTGCCCCTGCGGTTCTCGAAGCGTATCCAAAAGCGTTCAAGGACAGCTGGTTGCACGCGGAACTCTACAAGAGTCGAAACTTCGGCGCCGCGCTGCACAAGTTCGGACTCACCTTGGGCGGAGCCTTCAACTGGTTAGAGCAGAATATTTTCCAGGGTCGTTTGCCCATCACCCTACATGACAACAAGCCAGACCATGCTCAACTCAGAAAAGCCGGCGAAGCACCGCGAATCCACTATCCAAAGCCAGATGGGAAATTGAGTTTCGACAAGCTCTCCTCAGTGTTTATTTCTAACACCGCGCACTCGGAAGACCAACCCATCCATTTGAAGCTCAAGGATGCCCGGATTCCGTTGCAGAACAACCTGACGAACTACAATGAGCCTGCACAGCGCTATTGTCCGGCGGGAGTTTACGAAATCGTCATCAACGAAAACAGCGAGAAAGCATTGCAGATCAACGCGCAAAATTGCTTGCATTGCAAAACCTGTGACATCAAGGACCCGTCGCAGAACATCGTCTGGACAGCGCCGGAAGGCGGCGGCGGCCCTAATTATTCGGCCATGTAATAAAAAAGCGTTCTGAAAAGAACGCTTTTTTTTGTCCGTTCCCGCTTACACCCTGGCGGGGACGTGTTTCTCCACAAATCGCCGGACATAGTCGTCTGCTGGTGTATTTAAGATCTCGGCCGGGGTGCCCAGTTGCACGACCCTGCCATCCTTCATGATTGCAATACGACTGCCAATCTTCAGCGCCTCCTCCAGATCATGGGTGATGAAGATCAGTGTTTTGTGCATGACCTTTTGAATTTCCAGGAGGATGTCCTGCATTTCCGCCCGGATCAGCGGATCCAGGGCGCTGAACGCCTCGTCGAGGAGCACGATATCCGTCTCGGACACCAGGGCTCGCGCCAACCCTACCCTTTGACGCATGCCTCCGGAGAGTTCGTCAGGGTACTTGTCACCATACCCAGTTAAGCCCAGCTTGCCGTCGACCCATTTCTTGGCCTTGGCATAACTGGCGGCTTTATCGTCACCGCGGATCAGCAGCCCGAACGCGATGTTTTCGATGACAGTCTTATGGGGCAGCAGGGCAAAACTTTGGAACACCATACTGATCTGGTGCCGGCGGGCCTGGCGCAGTTTTTTGGGCGGCAGTGACAGAATATCTTTGCCATTGAGCCAGATTTCCCCTGCGGTCGGCTCGATCAGTCGATTGAGGTGACGCACCAGCGTTGACTTCCCGGAACCGGAAAGCCCCATGATGACGAAGATCTCGCCTTTGCAAATGCTGAAGGAAACGTCGTTGACCGCAACGTTACAGCCCGACTTTGCAAGGATGTCCTCTTTCGGCAAGCCGCTGCGTGCCAGTTGAATCGCTTTATTGATCTCGGAGGGGTCGGAACCAAATATCTTGAAGACATTTTTAAGTTCAAGCGCAACGTTATTCATGCCGGCTTTCCTTTCTTTACAGCAGCCAATCGACGTTCACGACGGTCGCGCCCATAAGACTGGCTGATACGGTCGAAAATGATCGCCAGAAATACAATCGCAACACCCGACTGTAGCCCTTTGCCAATATCCAGGTTGTTGATGCCATTGAGGACATCCTCGCCCAACCCCCGGGCGCCTATCATAGAAGCGATCACCACCATCCCCAGCGCCATCATGATCGATTGGTTGATCCCCGCCATGATCGCCGCCCTGGCCAACGGCAATTGGATACGGAACAGCTTTTGAAAATTGGTACACCCGAACGAATCCCCGGCTTCAATCACGTCTCCGGGAACCTGACGAATTCCTAGGTCAGTCAACCGTACCAACGGTGGAAGCGCGTACACCACCGTGGCGATGATCGCGGGCACCTTACCCAGGCCGAACAACATCAACACCGGAATCATGTAAACAAAGGTGGGCATCGTCTGCATCATGTCCAATACCGGCGTCAATATGTAGCGCAAGACTCTGCTGCGCGACATAAGGATACCCAACGGCAAACCAATCAGTACGATCAGCACGGTCGAGAGCAACATGATTGCCATAGTCTGAAGGAGCTTGTCCCACAAGCCAAAACAGCCAATCAGGTACAGCATGATGGTTAACCCGAACACTGGGAGCACGCGCTTGGTTCCGACCCACGTGATCAGGGCGATGAACGCCAGGATCGCCAGAGGCGGGCACGCTTTGAGGCCCGTCTCCAAGGGAATCAAGGCCCACTGCAGCAAAAAGTCAGTGATAGTCTGGAAAAAGTCGCCGTAACGCTGCACGACGCCGGAGAAGAAAGAATTGATCCACTCCTCCAGCGAGAAATGCATAAAAATATCGCTCATAGAAAATCCTGTGCACGCTCAAGCGTACTTCTTTAAAGAATTATTACAGGCTCGACTGCACACGGGCCGCCACATCAGCAGGTACCCATTCCTTGATCAACTGCGGATTATTTTTCAGAAATTCCAGCGCGACCTGGCGCGCGGGCTGCTTCTTCTCGGCCATCTCGGCAATGGTCGTGTTGACGCTCTGCATCGAGAACTGCACACGCTTGAAAAACGCCAGAATTGTCGGATCAGAGTCGGCATAAGCGGTGGTCACGGCAACCGCAAGATTGGTCGACGGAGAGGCTGAGCCGCATGGAGTATTTGTGGTGCTTTGATTGATGGTTTTCCAGCATTCAGCTGTCCACGCCGGCTCTTGTAGCCGGATGGATCGGTACTTGCCCAGCAGACTCGAGGGTTCGAAGTACGAAAACAGTATGGCCTTTCCTTGCTGATTGGCAGACGCCACGGCCGCATCCAAAGAAGCGCCCGTTCCCGGCTGGAAGTTGTTGAAAGTTTCGTTCAAGTGGTAGGCCTTCATACGCTGAGTATTGTCTTTCTCGCAGGCCCACCCTGTCACGCAGTTCACGAAACGTCCCTTGCTTGGGTCTTCGCTGTCCTTGAAGACATCCTTATAGCGTGGCACGTCAGCCAGTTCTTTCAGTTCAGGCGCCATTGGCGCAATGCCCCGCGCGGAATCGCCCTTGATGACGTATTCAGGCACGTACATACCCTCGATACCCCCGCCCTTCACCAGTTCGCCGACAACCTTGATTTTTCCTTGCTTGGCGGCAACCTCGGTCATCTCGGTTCTCCCCTCCCAATATTCGACCCAGACTTCCAACTTGCCATTGACCAGCGCCGAAAGCGTGATGGGCGGCGCGCCAACGATCAGGTCTGTCTTACAGCCATAACCACGTTCCACAATCACGCGAAGAACCTCGGTCTCGAACTTGCCGCTATCCCAGCCGGGTTCAGCGAAACGGATGGGTTTACCACTATCGCACCAGGGTGCCCCTTCTTGTGCAAATGCCGAAACTGCCAGCAGACCCGAGCCTGCTGCGACCATAATTGTCAGAAACGCATTGAGCTTTTTCATCGTAGTAAATCCCATAAAAGGCTAGATCGTTGGAATGGGTCATACGGCAGCTTTTTGTTTGAGCGTTTTAAGGAGCGCCTGTTTCTCAGAGCGCTTCGACCAAAGCCGGAACCGCGTCGAACAGATCGCCCACCAGGCCATAATCGGCAATCGAGAAAATTGGCGCGTCAGGGTCTTGGTTGATAGCCACAATGACTTTGGAATCCTTCATTCCGGCCAGGTGTTGGATCGCACCGCTGATACCGACGGCGATGTACAGATCAGGAGCGACAATTTTTCCCGTCTGCCCAACCTGCAAATCGTTGGCGGCAAAGCCTGCATCAACAGCCGCCCGACTTGCTCCCAACGCGGCCCCCAGCTTTTTGGCCAGGGGCGCGAGCACTTGCTGGAATTTTTCGTTGCTGCCCATCCCCCTGCCGCCGCTGACGATGACACGAGCGCCGATAAGATCCGGACGGTCACTTTGAACTGTGTTATCGCTTAGAAAGGTAGTTTTTGCAGTGTCAGCAATGCCTGTGAGCCAGACGATGTCCACCCGATCATCGCCGATTAGTGACGCGGCAAAAGCGGTGCTGCGAACCGTGATGACTTTGACGGTGTCGTTGCTGCGAACTCGCGCAATGACGTTTCCCGCGTAAATCGGGCGCTCAAACGTGGATGGATCGACGACACGGGTGATGTCACTGATTTGTGCAACGTCGAGCAAGGCGGCCAAGCGAGGCGCTACGTCTTTGCCCTGACTGGTAGCGGCGAAAAAAATATGACTGTAGTCGTGGGCAATCGTAACCAACTGGGCCGCGAGGTTTTCAGCCAGACCGTTAGCATGCACGGCATCGTCGATGACGATGACTTTGTCCACACCTTGCACCCGCGCCGCAGTTTCGCCCAAGGTTTCGATCCCATGTCCCGCCACGAGCAGGTGCACCTGCTCGCCAACCTGTGCTGCAGCGGTCACAGTATTAAGGGTGACGTCCTTAAGGACTCCGTCGCTGTGTTGAGCGATGACCAATACGGACATGATTAAAACTCCTGGATCAGGCCGGGGTGGGCGTTGAGTTTTGCGACCAGGGCGGCAACATCCGCGACCCGAATCCCGGCAGCGCGCTGCTCCGGTTCAAAAAGAGCCAGTGTTTCGAGCCGCGGCCGAATATCGATAGCAAGGCTGTCGGCCTTGATCAGATCCAGAGGCTTTTTCTTGGCCTTCATCATGCTGGGAAGGCTTGCATAGCGCGGTTCGTTCAGGCGCAAGTCGGCGGTGATCAACGCTGGCATTTCGAGGGTCAGAGTCTGCGACCCACCGTCGACCTCCCGGACCACGGTGCACCTGCCGTCGATAACCTCCACTTTGCTGGCAAACGTGCCTTGCGCCCATCCCAACAGACCAGCAAGCATTTGACCTGTCTGATTGCAATCGTCGTCGATAGCCTGCTTGCCTACAATGACCAGCCCCGGCATTTCCTGTTCTACAACGGCCTTGAGAAGCTTGGCAACGGCCAAGGGTTGCAACTCCTCACCAGTCTCGATCAGAAGCCCACGATCTGCTCCAAGTGCCAGCGCAATGCGCAGCGTTTCCTGGCAGGCCTCAGGCCCGCAGGAAACGGCAACCACCTCCGTCGCCACACCCTTTTCCTTTAGACGGATGGCCTCTTCGATGGCGATTTCATCGAAGGGATTCATACTCATTTTGACACCGTTCAACTCAATGCCAGAACCGTCACTCTTCACCCGTACCTTGACGTTGTGATCGACGACGCGTTTGACCGCGACTAATATTTTCACGTTCTTCTACCTTCCCGAGAATGAGGGAGCGCCCAGCCGAAAGGCCGAGGGCTGTCGTGGGGTCAAAAATCCAGAGGAGCGCGCATCAGGCCACCTTTAGGGTCGTAGGCGGCTTCTCTCAACAGACGCGCGTTACGACGCTCACCCAGCACCTGAATCTCGAAACCGGAATCCATGTCCAGGAACTCGCTGTTCAAATAACCCATCGCGATACTTTTGCCAACGCTGTGACCGAATCCTCCTGAGGTGGTGTAGCCGGCCAGGGTATTACCCACCCAGATAGGCTCAAAGCCCGCGGGATCGGCATCCAGAACATCCACTTCGAAGGTCACCAGTTTGCATTTGGCAGGCGTCTCCCGGGCCTTGAGGACCGCATCGCGGCCGATGAAATCCTTCTTCTCAAAGTCGACAAAGTAGTCCAGGCCACTTTCCTGCGGGGTGTAGTCAGTGGCGTACTCCCGGGACCAAATGCCGTAACTTTTCTCCAGGCGCATTGACAGCAATGCCCATACCCCAATCTGTTTGAGACCATGATTGACACCGGTCTCAAGCAGCTGGCGGTAAACGCTTTGCACATACTGGTTTTCGACATAAAGCTCGAAGCCGGTTTCACCGCTAAGGCTGATCCGGGCAATACGACCTGGCGCCAGTCCCAGGTCGACATCACGGACCGACAGCATCTTGTCCATGCCGTCCAGGACAGGTCGGCCAAACGCTTCGGCCAGTAATGCAGCGGCGCGAGGTCCCGACAAGGTCAATGCCGAGGTGCTTTCACTGATGTTGCGGATCAGCACACCGGATTTCGGCAGATGGCTTTCAAACCAACGCATGTGCCAGTCCTGCAGATAGCCGGATCCAGTGATCACGAAGCGCTCCGGCGCCACACGCATGATGGTCAGGTCGCCCTTCAGACGACCGGACTCCCAAAGCATCGGGGCCAATCGCGCACGTCCCAGAGCAGGCAGCTTGCTGGCGAAGATGATGTTCAACCAGTCTTCTGCGCCGGGGCCACTGACTTCGTACTTGGCAAAACCACTGGCGTCGAACAGGCCGACAGCACTGCGCACCGCGGCGACTTCCGCAGTCACATGCGAGAATGCGTTGGAACGACGGAACGTTGGAGTCTCCACGGCTGGCTCACCCTGCGGTGCAAACCACATCGGAGTTTCCAGACCATAGGCCGCGCCGAACACAGCATTGGCTTTCTTTTGTTCTTCAAAAATTGGAGTGGTTTTTAGCGGGCGACCGGCCGGCCACTGTTCGTTGGGGGCAGCCAGGTAAAACCGATTGCCATAGAACTCACGAGCTTTAGCTGTAACGTAGTTTTGCGACAAGTTGGGGTAGCGAGCTACGTCCATGCCGAAGATATTGTCCTGAGGCTCGCCTTCGATCATCCACTGCGCCAGGGCAAGTCCTACCCCACCGCCTTGACTGAAGCCAGCCATGCAACCGGCCGCAACCCAGTAATTGGGAACACCACGGACCGGGCCAACCAGAGGATTGCCGTCTGGAGTAAAAGTAAAAGGACCGTTGACAACTTTCTTGATGCCCGCCGCACCGACCGCCGGAAAGCGTTCGAAGCCTTTGATCAAAGCATCTTCAAGTCGGTCGAGGTTAGGCGGTAAGAGATCGGTTTCTCCGTAGGTCCAGGGTGTACCTTCCAGTGCCCAGGGTTTGCAGTTCTTCTCGTAAACACCCAGGAGTACGCCGTTGTGTTCCTGGCGCATATAGATCTCGCCATCGAGGTCTGCCACGACGGGAATCTCCTTGCCGTGAGCCACTAACTCGGGAAGCGCTTCGGTGATGAGATAATGGTGTTCCATCGGAATCAGCGGAAGCTTCACTCCCGCCATGGCTCCCACCTCACGCGCCCACAGACCGGCAGCGTTAACAACGTGCTCCGCGTGAATCATACCTTTGTCGGTCAACACATCCCAGGTGCCGTCAGGACGCTGCTTGAGGGCATCGACCTTGGTGTGCTGATGAATTTCTGCTCCATTCTTACGCGCGGCACGGGCATAGGCCTGGGTACAGCCATAGGGGTCTAGGTGACCTTCATCGGGCATCCATAATGCACCCAGGATGTCCTTGGTATTGACAATGGGGCACAACGCTGCGACTTCCGACGGGGTGATCAGTTCTGAGTCGATCCCCATGAACTTGTGCCGAGAGTGTTCAGTACGCAAGAACTCCCAGCGCTCAGGGGTCGCCGCTAGAGTGATACCGCCAGGCAAGTGAATGCCGACATCCTGGTCGCCGGCCTCTTGAATCTCTTTGTACAGGGCAATGGTGTAGCTCTGTAGGCGGGCGATATTCATGTCGCCGTTCAGGGTATGGAAGCCGGCGGCGGCGTGCCAGGTAGACCCTGCAGTCAGCACCTTACGCTCGAGCAGCATGACGTCGCGCCAGCCAAATTTGGTCAGGTGATAGAGCACCGAACAGCCGATAACACCGCCACCAATTACGACTACCTGAGTTTTATTTTTCATAAGTTCAATCCGTCCTGTGAAAGCCAGAGCGCAAGAGCCAGTGCGCATTCCTGCGCTCTTTAACCCCCCGTAGCAATGAATCAAATATAAAAGCACGCATCACGCTTGACTAAGACAAATCAGCATTAAACGACGAGCACATTGGAAATAACCTCAATCGCAGAACAAGCCAAATAAAATATAGACAGGCAGGATAATTCCCAGAGACATAAAGACCCTGATTAAATATAAAATATAGATAACACCAGTAGCGGCCTTAGCCGCTGCGCAATAACTCTAGCCGTCCACCATCAAGCCGGGTGCTTAACCTGCCTGTCGATAGAATGATTCAAATCCTGGGCAATTCCGCGAATCTTTTTAATCAAGCCATCAAGCTGCGCTATCTCTTCAGGAGATAACGATTCCAGCAAGCGCTGATTAGCCTGTTTGTAACGATCAAACATCGATTGATAAACAGATCGCCCTTTGTCCGTCAGGATGACGTGGGCGAATCGTGCATTGTCCGGGTTGGATAAACGCCGCAGGTACCCCTCGCGCATCATGGTACCAATCGTGCGAGATGTTTGGGCTATGTCCAGCTCCGCCTTTTCAGCCAGATGACTGACGGAGGAGCCTTCCGACTCAACGAGCGTGGCGATGATCCGCCAGCGCCGGCGATTGATGCCACATTCCTGCTTGCAAAGACGCTCAGTCAAATACCCACAATCGCGATAGAGCAGGTACAACCGGTAATCCATCATATCCTCAAGACGTTCGGGATTGAGCATTTTTTCGCTCCCCGAACTCGGATGAGTATTGAACCTATCTTGCTCGATTATCATGGCGACACCGTACTAATTGATCCCATGGGATTAAAGCATTAAGCGTGCCGACTTAATCCAAGGCAACAGGGCGCGTCAGAGCCACAGCACCACCATCCACGCAAGACCGCGGCTTCAAGCCTTTCAGTGCATGGTTGTCTTGGATTCAAGGCTGAAATGGCAGCGGCGCCAGCCTCACGCCAGCACATTAGAGGAGTATCAAAGTGACATTTGGGTGCAAACGTAACGTGTGGCGACCGAAAAGTGTGCGGAATGATGATGTGTCGAGCAGCCACAAGGTTGCGAGTACTGCGCTAAATCTCTCCGGTAAAAAAAAGCCACCCGAACAGAGTCTGAGTGGCTTTTGATGGGGGATTTGAGGCGCTTTTACGTTAGAAGTAGTAACCAAAGTTAATGTTCAACTGATTTTCCCAATGATCGGTACCACCGGCGGCGAGACTGTCGGTGTAACTGCTGCCACCGATGTAGAGATCGTTCTTGCCGAACGCCCATTCAGTCGCAATCATAAGGTGGTTTCCAACAAAGAACGCGTTCCCCAGGATGAGTCGCTGAGTGTTGTCATAGCCGGAACCTGATTTGACGAATGCGCTGTAGTTGCTATAAATCCGGGCATTATTGATCAAACCATCCAGGTACGTACCGCCAATACTATAACCAACATCGGCCACGTAGAGCGTTCCGCGACTGGCAATGTTGTAGGTGCTGTCATAGCCGCCCATGGTCACGACATCGTCGTTGATCGCATTGCGAGGCGACATCTGCTGCCTAGCAGCCAGAAATGAAACGCTGACCGCATCCTTGGTGCCCGAAAAATGCACGGCGACGGCATTGCGGCGGCCGTTGTCATCGGTATCGGTATTCTGGAGTGTGGAAGTCAATGCAGACACCCCAACTTCCGAAGCCCAGCCGCCCAAGTCAAGGGATTTGGCCACGCGCAGCGCAACCATATTACGTTCCTGGTTGTTGCTCCCCTCCGAAACGTAACCGTCTGCAGCAGACGGTACATTAGAATAGGTCACCCCTCCTCGGCTGGTACCCTTACCTTGCCATGCCGGCCGCAGGTAATAGCCGGCCTGTACGTTCCAGCCCCCATCAAACTTCTGGACGTATTTGGTGCCCACCTCATACAGGTCTTCCAGACCAAGCGGGTACCCCAGTGTTTCCATGAACGTGCTACCGAAATACGTCTGCAACCCGAAGGGAACTTGATTCAAACCAACCTGAACCTGACGGTTCTCGTCAAATTTATAGCCAACCCATGCGTACTCAGGAAAGGAGATGTCACCTATTTTTTTCACGTACTGATAAGGTCGCGACTTGCCATAAAATCGATATTTGGCAGCACCAATCCACGTATCGGACGTATATTTAGCGGTTGCGAATATCGTATCAAGACCGAACTGGTCAATGTCTCGATCGGGATCCAAGTCATATCGAAACCTAACCGCACCGCCAATATCTAGATGTTCGGTAACTTGCGCGGCAAAAGCTGGCCCCACAAGACTTACCGCAACACCCAAGATACCAAACTGGCCAAGCTTTAAAACTAAATTTCGCATGATCCGCTCCACATATTTATTATGGCAGCCTTAATTTAAAAATCGGCCTTATTATTTTCCCCTTTTCTTACACGGCGCTCGCACCGTTATAGTCAAAGCGGTAGTGGAAACTTAAATCCAAAAGGGACATTTGATGAAGTCAAACCTGAAAATAAAATCCAGTGGACGGGGCTTTAAATTAATTAGAAAACGGCACTGAACCTCATCCATGTGCAATATTCCAAATAATCATAATTTCGAGACATCGCTGTACAAATGAGTATTAGAACCAAGAAGCCTGCTGACTGAATTACGGACGTATTGAGTGCCCATCTCAATACAGCGGCGAAAAATGAGTGGGCAAATAAACGGCGGAGTTCATTTCCAATAACTGTGGCGCAAAGTTTTTCGGCGGCCACGCACCGTCTTTAACAGCACGTCCACGCACCTCTAACCGTTGTTCCAGGCTCGCGTAAGGCCATAGATGCAAGTAGCGGGGAACACGGCCACTGGTCGCATAAAAAGCGGCATACACCGCAGAATATTGCGATGACGCACGGCGCCCGATGGCCTGCTCCCACCCCTTGAGCGTAGGTGTCAAACCAGACGGCACTAGGTTGTATTCGCGTAACTCGTAAAATGGCCCATGGGAACCCGGCGCCAAAAGCTTGAGGAATGGGAATAGCCGGTAATCGTCAATGGATTGATCCAGCAAATACTCCCCTATTCCAAACGCGTCGTATGTAAGCAAGCAGCGTTCGCGCTCCACCACTCTGACCATTTCGTCGTCGAATCCACGCAACAACGCTATTCGATTCTGCGGTCCGATTTCAGACACCCAGCAGCCGAGAACAGTGACGCCCTCAGCCGCAAAAGACAGTCTTGTTTCCAACCGTTGCAACGCCAGCGCCGGTGTGCCAACGCGGACCGTGAAGGTGATCAACTCGTAGTACGTCATGAGCAATCAAATGACCGCTGCAATGGCGTTCGCAACACGCCTTAGGTTTTTCTGGTTCAGACCGGAAAGGCAGACACGTCCACTGGCAACTAGATAGATTGCCCGCTCTCGGCGCAGCCTTTCAACCTGCTCTTGGGAGAGTCCCGTGTAACTGAACATGCCTTGTTGACGGGTCAAATAACCAAACGGCAATTCGGGACACCGAGTTTCTAGCAGCTCGCGCAACTGCGTACGCATCAGGATGATGCGCTCGCGCATCTCTGCGACCTCCTCGATCCAGGCCTGACGAAGATTCGGATCAGCCAATACCTCGGCAACAATCAGCGCCCCCTGACGCGGCGGACTAGACCAGTTGCGGCGGATGGTCGCTTTCAGTTGCCCTAGGACTAGCTCCGCTTCAGCAGCACTGCCGCAAACCACTGACAGCGCCCCGACCCGCTCGCCGTAAAGAGAAAATATTTTAGAAAAGGAACTGCTGACAAAACAGAAGCTACCGACGGCCGCGATCGCGCGAATGGCATAGGCATCTTCTTCAATGCCTTTGCCAAAACCCTGATACGCCATGTCCATGAAGGGAATCAGTTTGTTGCGCACAATCAGCTCGATGACCTGGTCCCATTGCGCCTCGGTCAGGTCCGCGCCCGTCGGGTTATGGCAGCATGGATGCAACAGGACGATACTGTGCTCAGGCATTACTTGAAGTGCCGCGAGCATTACCGGGAAGTCGACGCCACGGGTTTCGGCATCGTAGTAAGGATAAGTACCTACTTCGAAACCTGCACCAGCAAAGAGCCCGATATGGTTATCCCAGGTCGGATTGCTGACCCACACCTTGGCATGTGGAAAGCAACGACGCAGAAGATCCGCTCCCACTTTCAAGGCTCCTGAGCCCCCCACCGTCTGCACCGTTGCAACCTTTCCCTGATTAACGACTGCCGAATCCTCACCAAAGATCAGGTTTTGCACTACGCGGCGATAAGGCGCCAATCCCTCCATTGGCAGGTAGGTACAGGGCGTGGGTTTATTGCGCAGTCTTTCTTCGGCGCGGGCTACGCTTCGCAACGTCGGGATCGTCCCCTCGTCGTCGTAATAGAGCCCAATACTCAGGTTGACCTTGTCCGGGCGCGTGTCAACTTGAAAGCTCTCCATCAGTGAGAGAATAGGATCGCCTGCGTAGTGTTCCAGATGTTCAAACATGCTATGTCCTCAAGGGAAAAGGTAGCCCTGACAAAGGTTGGCCCAGATGTGTGCCTAGTGATCGATAATACCGATCACGGCAGGTCAGCAATGCCATACTGATTACAGGTTGCCACCACCGTATTCTTCAGCAGACAGGCGATGGTCATTGGCCCGACCCCTCCCGGAACAGGTGTAATGTGGGCGACCAAGGGGGAGACAGCATCAAAGTCGACATCCCCCACCAGGCGACTCTTGCCTTCAGCATCCTCAACACGGTTAATGCCGACATCGATCACCGTCGCACCCGGTTTCACCCAATTAGCATTGACCAGGTTTGGACGGCCGACCGCCACGAACAGAATGTCCGCCAACCTCGCAATAGCCTCAATATCCCGAGTGTGCGAGTGCACAATGCTGACAGAGCAATGCTCCCTGAGCAGCAGCACGCCCAGGGGCTTACCGACGATATTTGAGCGCCCAATGACCACTGCGTGCTTGCCTCGCAAGTCAGCGCCGAGCGCTCGTTTGGCTAGTATCACGCAGCCCTGGGGGGTGCACGGAACCAAGGCGCGCGGATCCCCATTGAGCAGGCGCCCGCTGTTGATTTCGTGAAAACCGTCGACATCTTTTTCCGCACTAATTTGCTCGATCACTGCACCTTCATCAATGTGACTGGGCAGCGGCAGCTGAACCAGAATCCCATTGACCGAAGGATCTTCGTTAAGCTTCTGGACCAGAGCTAAAAGTTCATCCATTGTCGTGGCAGTTGGCAAGCGATGCTCTAGGCTGACCATGCCAACGGTCTCTGCCTGCTTTACCTTGTTACGCACGTAAACCTGGCTGGCAGCATCCTCACCTACCAATACAACAGCCAACGCCGGAACCAGATTGTGTTTGCCGCGCAGTAGGTCGACGCACTCCTTGGTGGCGAGGTTCAGGTCATTGGCACACTGTTTTCCATCGATATTCATTTCATCTACCGTATTGGACGTAAACGATCAGACAAGTTTTTGTACCGAAGCGAACTCCTTAGCCGCATCGATAAACCAGGCGAATACAAAGGCCGCGAATCCGACATCAAAATACAGGCAATAGCCTCCGGACGACTGATGGGTGATCATGGCGGGAAGGCCCATGAAACGGGTGGTCGCCACGCGGCCTACCGGGAATGAACCGAGGCCGACATCCAGCCCCGTGCCCTTGGCGAGAAACTTCTCCGCCTGGGAACCATTCACCTCAATCGCCATCCGGCTATCGGACATCGGTGCGACGTTCGCGAACATCCCCTTGAACCTTTCTCCCAGCGTTTGCAGAACCGATGCTTCGTCTGCCAGAGGGACAAACAACAGCCATTCTCGCGGGCTGGACCAGACCAATTCACGTTGGCCAGCAATGAGATGCTGGCAGGCCTCAGGCAGTTTCAAACCCAGGACTTGCTCAATTACTGCAGCAAAAAGCGGGTCGCTGGCCAGCCCTTGAATACGAATAATGCCCCGCATGGGCAACTCGCGAACGGCCACTTGTTCGGTCGAAATCGGGAAGGTGTCCGCCGCCCAGTAAGCAGACAGCAACCCTCGGGCTTCTAATTTATGCATTGAGTTTTTCCCCCTTGGAATCGAAATGCCCGGGAGGGGTGATTCGTGCGGCCATAGTCTTGCCGTTAGCAAAGATATGAATCGTTTCTCCCATTCTCGATGCACCATTTTTGATAATTCCCAAACCGATGGATCGGCCCAGGGTCGGGCTCAGACACGCCGCCGTCACATACCCCTGACTTTGCGCCGGGATGGAAGGCACGGACTCATGAATCGCATGGCCGCCGACCGGCAGTAACTGTCCAGGGTCCACGGCTTCTAGTCCGACGAATTGCAAGCGTCCGACACCCGCATCACCGGGCCGCTTCAACGAACGCCGACCAACGAAGTCCCCGACCTTTTTGTCGATGATCCCGGCAAAACCGACATCAAGGGGATTGGACGAGCCATCCGTATCACCACCGATGTGCAAGTAGCCTTTTTCAGTCCGCAGCACTTCGAGTGCTTCGATACCGTAAGGCGTGATGCCAAAGGATTGACCCAGTTCGAAGAGGCGCCGGAACAACGCTTCAATGTAGCGAGCAGGAACCGAAATTTCGTAGGTGGCTTCTCCTGTGAAACTGGCGCGCAAAATCCTCGCTGGAACACCCTCGACATGCCCAGACCGGAAATGCATGTGGGGGAAAGCATCCGCGCTGAAATCTATGTCCGACTCCAGCAATTGCACGACTTCACGAGCTCGGGGACCTGACAACGTCGCATTACCCCACTGGGTGGTTACGTTATTGAGCAGTACCCTCAGATCGGGCCAATGGGATTGCAGGCATTCATCCATCCACAAAAACACCCGTCCCACGGCGCCACTGGTGGCGTGGACCAGAAACCGCTCTTCTTCAAGACGGACAATTACGCCGTCGTCGATCAGTACGCCGTTTTCGTTGGTCATCAACGCATAACGTGCCGCACCAACTTTCAATGTCGCCAGGTTGTTCACATACATCCGGTTAAGAAACTGCGCAGCATCCGGACCAAAGACCTCGATTTTGCCCAAAGGCGAACCATCGAAAAGACCGACGTTGCTGCGCACCGAATTCACTTCCCGAAGTGTTGCTCGAGCCCGATCTTCCGTGCCGCGCGGATAGTATTCAGGGCGTTTCCAGCCATAGTCGGCAAAGTGTGCAGATTGCTCCACGTGCCAGGCATGTGCAGGGAGTTCGCCCCAAGGTGCGTATTGCTGCCCCACAGTAGTCGCTGCGAAGGTGCCCATGGTCACTGGCTGGAATGGCGGTCGAAAGCGCGTGGTGCCGACATCCTCCAAGGGCTTTCCGCAGAGTTCCGACAGTATTGCGAGGATATTGAAGTTGCTGGTTTTGCCTTGGTCGATACTCATGCCGCCCGTGGTGTAACGCTTGACGTGTTCCACCGAGACGAAGTTCTCCCGTACCGCCAACTCGATGTCGGAGACTTTCACGTCATACTGAAAATCCAGCCATTGCTTGTCGGTGCGCTCACTCTTGGTGTACCAGAACGGCTCGATGTCGTAGGAGACGTCATCAGCACCCACTTTGATCGCTTCAGTGGCAGGTCCCTTGGTCCCGTATAGACGTTGCAGAACATCGTCTGCCGCGCTCAAGCCTTCGGCAAGACAGGCGGCAAGGGACATCGTACCGTTTGCGGAACCAATTACCGATAGCCGTTGCACACATCTGTGAGGGACGAGGCAAACCTTTTGCGAGTCGAAACGCAGTTCGCCACCGGCTTGGCTGAACAAGTGAATAGTCGGCGTCCAGCCACTGGACATGGCTAGAACATCGCACGTTAAAGTCTGTCGCCTCCCCCTAAGTTGGCCACCCCCTACGTGGCGAGAGATTTCCACGCTATGGAGCTTCTTACGTCCGTAGGCGTTGACGATGCTATATCCCTCGAACAGCGTGATCCTGCAGCGAGCCAGTTCATTGCGCAGATTCGGCGATACATGGGTACGGGTATCGACGACCGTTAGGTTCTTGAAGCCTAAACGCGAGAGGTCAAATACTGTTCGGTAAGCGTTGTCGTTGTTGGTCGCGACCACGATGGTATTTCCGACCGCTACACCAAACTCATTGGCAAAGTGCCGGACCGCAGAAGCCAGCATTACCCCGGGGCGTTCATTGTTGGGAAAGACCAAAGGCCGTTCCAGGGCACCGGTCGCCAGGATCACTTCGGTGGCCCGAATACGCCACAGGCGCTCGCGAGGCAGATCCAGAGGCGCGTGAGGCCCCAGGTGCTGAGTCACCCGTTCAATTGCCGCGACGAAGTTGTTTTCGTAGTAGCCACTGATCGTGGTTTTAGACAGCAACGTCACGTTCGGAAGCTGACGCAATGTTCGTATGGTTGCCTCAACCCAAATGGAACCGTGGCTTCCGTTGAGGGTGTAGGTCTCCCTATTGAGGGCGCCACCGAAGCGTTCCCTGTCGTCAATCAACACTAGTCTGGCACCACTGCGCGCCACCTGAAGAGCGGCTCTGAGACCAGCCGGTCCGCCGCCACATATCAATACATCGCAGTGGAGATTCTGTTTCTGGTAGTCCTGGGCATCGATCCCTTCGGGGGCCTTTCCAATACCCGCGATGCGTCGGACAAACCGCTCGTAGAATGCCCAGTTAGGCCACATCATCGACTTGTAATAGAACGAAGCCGGGAACATTTTGTGGAAATAATCCAGTATTCCAAGGCAGTCCCAATTGACGTTCGGCCACGCGTTTTGACTGAACGCCTGCAACCCTTCGTAGAGCGGAACCAGCGTGGCGCGAACATTTGGCTCGGCGAAACGGCCGGTTTCCAAGCGTACCAGGCCATTGGGCTCTTCGATGCCGCTACCCATGAAACTTCGCGGCCGGTGCAACTTGAAGCTTCGGCCGACGATGCAAACACCATTGGCGATCAGGGCCGACGCAAGGGTGTCGCCTTCTATACCGCTGTATTCCTTATGGTCGAATCTGAATTTAATCGTTCGCTTGGCGTTGATGCGCCCCATGCCGGGCAATCGGACAGTAGGATTCATACTTCAACTCTCTTTTCCAGCACGGATGGACCATCACCAATAGTTGAAGGACTCTGCGTGGAAGGCACTTCGTCGTTCTTATAGATGGCAGTGATTTCGTGGGTGACGCTGTGACGTTCGCAGACGAACCACTGACGGCAACCGAAGGTATGGCGCCAACGTTCGAGGGCGACCCCTCTCACGTTGTCGCGGATATACAAGTAGTCGGACCACTCCTCGTCGCTCAACAGCTCAGGAGTCACAGGCCTGGGCTTGTTCCAGGGCCCGCCGAAGCTAAACTCTTCCTCATCTCTTTTGCCGCACCACGGACATTCAATAGCAAGCACGAGGACCTCCCGTTTAGTGATCGACGCCGGCAGCGGCGGCTTCGTTGATAAAACGACCTTTGGCGAAGCGATCAAGGCCAAACGGCTTGATCAGGTCATGGGGCTGGTCGTTGGCGATGGTGTACGCCAGGGTGTCGCCACCGGCAGGGATGGCTTTGAAACCGCCCGTTCCCCAGCCACAACTCATGTACAGTCCAGTCATCGGCGTCTTGCCAAGGATCGGACTGGTGTCCGGCGAAAGGTCAACGATGCCGGCCCACTGACGCATCAGCTTGAGCCGACTGAAGGAAGGAAAAAGATTGACGACTGCGCTGACAACATCCTCCAGAGCAGGGAGCGTGCCGCGCTGTCCGTAGGAAGGATAACTGTCGGCACGACCGCCCATAAGGATTTCTCCGCGGTCCGACTGGCTGATGTAGGCGTGCACGCTTGGCGACACCACCAGCCCGTCGAGGACCGGTTTGATCGGCTCGCTGACCATCGCCTGCAATGCCGTACTCACGATAGGTAACTTGATGCCCGCCATCTGCGCCAGCACCGAGGAGTTGCCGGCGACGGTGATTGCCAGCTTGTCGGTACGAATTTCACCGAGGGATGTCTGCACCCCCAGAACTCGTCCTGAGCTATGCAGGATATTTTTTACTTCACAGTTCTGAATGATATCGACTCCCAGACTGTCCGCCGCACGGGCGTAGCCCCAAGCCACCGCATCATGCCGAGCAACACCCGCACGCCCCTGGATGAAGCCACCCAAGACAGGGAAGCGCGCGTTCTTGCTGGTATCCAACAGCGGCAGACGCTCTCGAATCTGCTCAAGGTCAAGCATCTGAGCATCGACACCTTGAATCTGGATCGAATTCGACCAGCGCTGCAACATGTCCATTTGATGAGGCGAATGGGCAATCGTCACGGCCCCAGTCTGGCTCAACATGATGTTGTAGTTGAGTTCCTGGCTCAGTCCTTCGTACAAACGAAGAGAGTGGTCGAAGAAGTTCGTGCTCTGCGGATAAAAGTAATTGGAACGGATTGCCGTGGTATTACGCCCTGTGTTGCCACCGCCCAACCACCCTTTCTCTAATACAGCGATGTTGGTGATGCCATGTTTTTTAGCCAGGTAGTAGGCAGTTGCAAGACCATGCCCCCCACCTCCAACGATGACCACATCGTAAGATTTTTTGGGAGACGCATTGCGCCATGCAGGTGTCCAGCCCCGGTGGCCGTTCAATGCATGCTTGGCCAGTGACCATAGAGAGTACTTTTCCACGCCTCTTACCTCGATTACAGAATGACGGTGCGATTGCCGTTCATGAACACCCGCCCTTCGCAGTGCATGCGAACGGCCGATGAAAGCGCAGTGGATTCGGTATCGTGTCCAACCAGCACCATGTCTTGGGCAGTAAAAGTGTGATTGATGAACTTGACTTCCTGAACGATGATCGGCCCCTCGTCCAGATCACTGGTGACGTAATGAGCTGTGGCGCCGATGATCTTCACCCCACGGTCGTGAGCCTGGTGATAAGGGCGTGCGCCCTTGAATCCTGGAAGGAAGGAGTGGTGAATATTGATCGCACGGCCGCCAAGGGCTTTGCATAGATCATCGGACAGGATTTGCATGTAGCGAGCCAGTACCAGCAACTCGACGTCATGCTCGTCCATCAGGGCAAGTATCTGGGCTTCCTGCGCAGGCTTGGTGTCTTTGGTGACCGGCAGATAGTGGTAGGGAATGCCATACCACTCCACCAGCCCCCGGCAATCCTCGTGGTTAGACACAACGCCGACAATGTCCATCGGCAGCGCGCCGGAACGCCACTTGGTCAACAGTACGTTCAGGCAATGATCGTATTTCGAAACAGCCAGCAGCAGCTTCGGACGAAAAGACAGCGGGCGCAGGGTGAACGTCATGTCCAGTTCGTCCGCGAGCTTTTTAACCTTTTCACCCAATGATTCAATCGAGTCCTGGGTAAGTTTGAAAACCATCCTGGCGAAGAACATTTCTGTCTGCGGATCGCCGTAATGAAAAGAGTCGGTGACAAAGCAACCCTGCTCAAACAACAGTGAAGTCACTTTTGACAGGATCCCAAGGCGATCCGGGCAGCTGAATGTAAACAGGTAGTGGGCGTCTTGAAGCTGGTCGGCATGGGACATCTGGGAATCCTGCGCTCGTGAAGTTGAAAGATGGGCGACATATCGATCAAGGCCAGTACCCGAACCGTTATGCAGCGCTATGGCTCACATCAATTAATTCATACGGATTAATCTAAGTCAACGGGATTAAATCGCGTTTGCCAAGGTCAAATATTCAGGCGAATATTGATGATTTATGTTTAATAATCAGTTATTTAAAGATAAAGGAGGCGACACGACGCAGAGACTTGTCAGTGACAAATCTGGTAAGGAATTAAGGGGGTGACGATTCTGTAATCGTCTTCGCAATAACGGGCGTCTAGAACAACAAGTTAATTCGAGACAGTATTTTAAATTCGCCACAGCCAGGAGTAATCGAACTGCAGGCCAACATGCCGCCCACGCAAAAATCAACGGCAACCTTGCACAGGGCAGTAAAGCCGTCGATGGACGCCGGATCTTTTACGTTGAGCATGAATGCGGACACGGCCAACCCTTGGACGAAACTGTAAATACAATAGCTGAGCCGGTGCAGCACGATGTCCTGCGGGATATCGGGAATGCTCTGAAGCACAATCGTCTTCAAACGGCTGAGAACCCGCTCCGCCACTCGACGATGCAGCTCACGGCTAAGGCTGTCGTGTTCCAGCTGAATTCGTGCCAGAAGCTTGATCGCATCCGCCCCCCAACGCTCATCCCTGACCACCTTCACATAGGGTAGCGTCCAGACCTCGATGATGTCCCTCACAGAGACATTGCCTGTGCTGGCTTTGTTTTCCAGTTCAAGCAAGGGCCGTTCACGGCACTTCTCGAACCAATCCTGAATGAACTGCAGGACAGACTCCATGAGTTTGTCCTTGTCGCCAAAATGGTAGTGCGCAGCCGAGTTATTTCGCGTACCAACACAGCGATTGACCTGGCGCAGCGAAACCGAAGCAACTCCCTGTTCGGCAAATAAGGCCAGTGCGGCTATAACGATATGTGCCTTGGTATCGTTTGGGCTGGTGGGTATGCCCCCGTGTGCCCTCAAACCCACGGATTGCACCTCGTTCACGATGTCCTGTACCCCTTGACCTGATCAGTGAGCGAAGCAGACAACGAGGTGATCCGATCAATCTCAGTGTTCGATCCACGTACCAACTCAAGTACTTGTCGTGCTTCATCGAAGATATGGGTCATGTGTTGGTTGATGCCTTCGGATACCTGATGTTGCTCTTCAGTCGCCGTGGCAATGTGTGCCGTTTGATCACGAATATCCTCAACCGACGCGCGGATCTGGACGAAGCTATCGCGGGCCTGGGCGATGTTGTGAACGCTGTTTCTGGACAGCTTCAAACTGGCTTGCATCTGAGTGCTCATATTCAAAGTACGGTGCTGAAGGCTCCCCAGCAACCCGTCGATTTCACCGGTGGAGTCTGACGTACGCTTAGCAAGCGCCCGGACCTCGTCGGCCACCACGGCGAAGCCACGACCTTGCTCCCCGGCCCGCGCCGCTTCGATGGCCGCATTGAGCGCCAGCAGATTGGTCTGGTCGGCAATTGAACGAATGGTGTTCAGTATCTGGTTGATGTCACGGCTGCCCTGTTCAAGATCAGCCACAACCTGGGCTGACTCCAGCAAACTGACACTCAACCCTTGCACACTGCTTGCAGCCTCTTGAATGCAGGACTCACCGATGCCAGCTTGGTGCATGCCGGAATCGGCAGAAATCGCCGCACGACCGCACGACTGCGCCACTTCGGCGGCCGTGGCGACCATTTCATTAATTGCGGTTGAAACCATCTCGATCGACCCATGCTGGCGTTCGGCAGCGCCGCGCATGTTGCCTGCGATGTTGATGACGGTGCCTGTGGAAGCGGACAACTGTGCCGAAGTACGGGTGGTCAGTGAAACAAACTCACGAAAAGTGCCGAGAAACCTGTTGAACCACCCAGCCAGTTGCGCGGTTTCATCACGACCTCTGAGGTCCAGCGAACATGTCAGGTCGCCCTCCCCGCCAACAATGTTTTCCAGACCTTTTGAGATCACCTGAATGGGTTGAACGATACGTGAGGCGAGTACCGCTCCGATGATGCCAAACACAATCGCCAAAACCAGCCCCATGATCATGATTTGCCAGCTTAACCTCCAACTGGCACCCATCACTTCGTCTCGTTGAATTAGACTGATGAATCTCCATCCCAGTTTTTTCGAGCTGACAATATTTACCACGAATGGCACATGATCGATCACAACCTCAGCCATTCCATCGGCGGCGCTGGCCAAATGGGCGTAGTCATCCCCCAGGGCCGACATTTTCTTGAACGCATGAGACGGGTTGTTGCCATCGGCAAGAATTACCCCGTCATACTGAAGCAGCATGACGAAACCGGTCTCACCGAAGCGCGCTTGCTTAATCAGGTTGGTGAGATCCCCTAGCGAAACGTCGATGTCGACCACCCCCACGAATTCTCCACCAGGCCCGGCAACCGACTTCACCGTACTGATGAGTGACGTATTGCCCTGCGCCCACTCATAGGCAGCCGTGCGAAGGGTCTGACCTGGTGCGGCCTGGGCGGCCTGATACCAGGGACGAACTCTGGGGTCATAGCGCTTCAGCTCGGCAGCGGGCCATCCTGTTGCTCCGCCGTCAGCTGTACCCAGCGTAATAAATCCATAGGTTCGATGCGCCTCACCAAACGCCTGGAAGATGTTACCAATTTCCAATCCGGTAGCCGTGTCGGACACGGCACTGGGCGTATCCCCCAGCCATTTTTTCAGATTGCCGTCCGATTGCTTCACGATCGCCAACCCAGCCAGGTAGTCGACGTTCGCAGACACACTGTCGAAGAACAATGTCATGGCGTTTTCAATCTGGCCGATCAATTGGGTATTGGACTGCTGAAAGTTATGCCGAGCGATGTTTCTTTCCTGCACAATTGTCCAGGCCGCAATAATCAACAAGGGCACGCAGGCCATGGTCGCAAACGCCACGACAAGCCGCTGTCTGATAGTCATTTCAAGATACTCAGCTAAAATAGAGAACTGAATGAGAAAAGCCTCACGCAGTCATTCACGCAAACCGACAGCGGCACGATCCGAAACCAGCACTCCAGCGAAACGCCCTACAACAGCGCCTTGGTTGCGTCGCCCAGACGGTGATATGACCGGTTGAAATAAATCAATCCTTCTTGTGCTTCGCTCATATTCAGCCCAACGATTTCGCAGTAGAAAATCGTATGGGAGCCCACTTCATGGGCCTGGGCAATTCGACAATCGAAGCTGACGAGGGCTTCGTCCAAGACCGGTGCCCCGCTCTCCAGCTTGTGCCAAGTGGCGCTGTTGAACCGTTGCTCCATGCTCATCTCGCGGTTGGCGAAAATCCCGGAGATCGCCTGATGATCGGCAGTGAGTACATTGACACTCAACACTCCGTTGGTTTTGAAGTGCACGTTGGAAGTGGATGAACGATTCATGCACACCAACAACGTTGGCGGCTGATCCGTCACGCTGCACACCGCCGAAGCAGTGAAGCCAAAGCGCCCTGCTGAACCATCGGTGGTAATTACCGACACAGCGCCACCCAACAAGGCCATTGCATTGCGAAATCCAGTCGTATCGATCATGGTATTGCCTCCAGTGCTCTAGACGTCCAGCACAAGTTTTTTTGATTTGGCCCGAGAACAGCAGACCAAAATCTGGTCATTGGCCGCTCGCTCGTCATCCGTCAGGTAAACGTCACGATGATCAGGTTCACCCTCCAGTACATCGCACAGGCACGTACCGCAGACGCCCTGTTCGCAAGAAACTTCAATACGAATACCCACAGTCGCTAGCGCCTCAACAATGGTCTGGCCTTGCTCGACCAATACCGTCTTGCCGCTACGTGACGCCACCACCTCAAAGCCTGCACCGCTGCTGTCGACCTCCATCTGGAAGTACTCGCGATGCACCTGACTCTCGGGGTATCCCGCCTCTAGGGCATTCGTAATGATCCAGTCCATGAACCCGGCCGGCCCGCAGACGTAGAGGTGCACGCCGTCTTGCGGCTGCCCCAGCACGGCTGGAAGATCGAGTTTTTGCTGCTGTTCCTCATCACTGAAATGGGTGTGCACGTAGTCAGAAAAATCGGCGGTTTTCAGTTCGTCGAGAAAGGCGCTGCGGGTGCGAGAGCTAGCGCAGTAATGCAATTCGAACGGACTGTGGGCAGCTTGCAGTGCGTAGGCCATTGCCACCATCGGGGTAATGCCGATACCACCACCAAAAAGAATTGATCGACTAGCACCGACAGACAGAGGGAACAGATTGCGCGGAAAGCTGGCCCCCAGCATTTGGCCTTCGTGCAGTTGCTCGTGCACCGCCAGCGACCCCCCTCGCGAAGCCGGGTCCTTCAATACACCGAGACGGTAGACCGAGCGTTCTGCAGGGTTCCCGCACAGTGAATATTGGCGCACAAGACCGGATTGCAGGTGGACGTCAATGTGGGCACCGGCCTCGAAAACCGGCAACAACGCACCTGTGGGGTCAATCAGTTCAAGGACCACCACGCCCTCACCTTGTTGTTGACGCTTACGCACCACGAGGTTCAACATTTGATCACTCATTTCGGATCATCCAGCGTTTTCAGTTAGTTCGATTAATAGCGCTCAGCGCATGAACAAGCCGCCGTTCACATCCCAGGTCGCCCCAGTCGTGAAATAGGCGTCTTCACCGGCCAGCTGGACCACCAGCTTGCCAATAAAGCCCGCATCGCCAAGACGCTTGACGGGAATACCTTCAATGAGCTTTTCCAGACGTTCGGGTGGTACGGCGGCACGCACTGCTGGCGACTCAATCGGTCCCGGCGCGATGGCGTTGACCGTGACCCCACTAGCCGCCAGTTCCTTGGCGAAGATTTTGGTCAGGGTCACAATGGCGCCCTTTGATGCTGCGTAATGGGCGCCGGTGGCGGTTCCACCGTTCTGCCCTGCCAGCGACGCCATGTTGATGATTCGCCCATAACCCCGCCCCGCCAGGTAGGCGCCGAGAACCTGGCAGCCAACGAACGTACTACGGGTGTTGACGCTCACGATCCGGTCAAACTCTTCTGGGCTGATCTGCATCACCGGAGTGGTCATTGTCATCGCCGCGTTGTTGACCACCACGTGCAAGGCCCCAAACCGACGCAAGACAGCCGCCAGTGCCAATTCGAAATCGACCTTGCTGGATACATCGAGCTTGAGGGCCAGAACCCGCTCGCCGCTGGGGGAAAGTTGCTGGGCAGCCGCTTGTGCAGCCTCCAGCGATAGATCGCTGAGTACCACTGCATAACCGGCAGCGAACAACGCCTGGGCGATATTGTTGCCAAGCCCCTGGGCAGCGCCGGTCACCAAAGCTGTCTGTGTCATGGTCGGCGCCTCAAAGGATGTAGCCGATACCGGCCAGGGTATCGGTGGAGTTGATCAGCTGTATCAGCTTGCGCTGAATCTTGAAGCTGTCGCCGTCACGCACCAGCTGGAAGGTGATATCGGCGGTGTAGTGCTTCAGTACATCCTTGCGAAACTCGCGCAGGTTCTGCGCACAGCGCACTGTCACCACGTCACCTTCATCGCCAATCACCCGGAACCGCGACAATGAGCGCACGGTACGAGCCCGTGGCGCAGTGGAAATCGACTCGCCGCCGGTCAGACGTTTCACACGCAATTGGCGCATGTGATGGTCGTCATAGGCGTAATTGAGGGTGTTCTCAAAATCGGTTTCCAGCGGGTCGATGGGGATAATGTATGTCGCTGTCGGCGTCCACAGATCCAGCCAATCGGTGAACTCGCTGTGATCGAGCATGTCTGCTTCCTGCCAAATAAAGGCACTGACCTGGTTAAGCAGTACTAGATTGAGCATGGCCATTACCCCTTCACCGACATCATTTTTTTCCACTGTTGGTAACCCGCGCGCATACCGGTTTCAGCACTCACATCACCCGCCACTCCATCCACGGTTTTCTGTTCGCCAGCCAATCCCCGGTTGAGCATGATGTGCAGGTCAAGACCTGCGTTGGCGCCCTTCTGCACGCGCTCCCATGCCTCGGAATCATCCGGCGTGCCGAAGCCCATCGGCCCCTGGAAATGCTCATGCAGGCGCAGGCGATAGCGGTTGGCAACCGCTGGGCCGCCGTCCATGGTGATCACCGCATGATGAATCTCGGTCTCATCCACGGAAATCGGTTGCAGCACTCGGAAGAACGCCATGGAACAAGCGACATTGGGAAACAGGTTTAGGTTGAAACCCGAACCGCCGACGGCCCGTACAATGCGTCGTACAGCCTTATCGTCATAACCTTCCTCAAGCAGTTGACCGGCCAACTCTTCGAATCGCTGCGGAATCGGCAAATCGAGGTTGGCTTCGAGATCGATCAGGTCCGGAATCATCACCATCACGCTGTGGCCATTGCCAAGGTCCTCGACGTAACCGCTACCGCCGACGAAATCGAGCATCTCTTTGGTCTGCTTGTCGACTGAGGACAGGAAGGACTTGTGAACCAGCGGGAAGTGATATGCATCGGTGGTGTTTTCCAACTGGATCTTCCAGTTTCCCGGAAAACGGAAACGATGTTCACCCGCGACCTTGATCGGATAGCCGCCGCCCTGCTTCATGAACAGGTCCATCCATTTTTTTGCAGCTCCGAGGAAATCTTCCAGCGGCTCGATCTCGTCGTTGAACGTGGCGAAAATCATCCCGGCATACTGCTCCATGCGCAGGCTGACCAAAGGATGGTCGCCCTTGTCGAGCAAGTCGGCATAGCTTTCCGGGTGCGGCACGCCGCGTAACGAACCGTCCAGGGCATAGCTCCAGCCGTGATACGGGCAAACGAAACTACTGGCTTTGCCTTTTTTGTGTTCACAGACGGTGGCGGCACGATGACGACAACGGTTGAGCAACACATGAATGTCTTTTTTGCGGTCACGCACGACAATGATCGGCTGCTTGCCGACGAAGGTGGTCTTGTAGCTACCCACATCAGGGATCTCGCTGACGTGGCCGACCCAGATCCAAGTCTTATAGAAGATTTTTTCCAGTTCTTCGTCGAATACCTTTGCGTCGGTATACAACGAAGTGTGCACCCGGTCCGGCAACACGAGGTCAGCTGTGGCTGTCTCCAGGTTCAGGGTTTCAATACGGTTACTCACGGTCACTCCTCGTCGGCAGGAACCGCCGACTTTTGGCAATCTGGAAATGGATCATTCAACGTTTTTATTTGGTACCGGCAGCTCTACGCTGTTGTTCCAAAACGCCACCGGCCGACTGAACAGGTTTTCAGTGACGAAATGCGCCATGCGCCACTGGCCCTGCTCCTGACGAAACTCGATAGTCAGTCGCGCGCTGTTGAGATGAGATGCGCCGGAGGCGAAAGTGGAGGTCTGCAACATCACCCAACTGGCCGATGCGTGCTCCCCCCTGACCCGGATCAGCTCTGAGGTCAAAAAATGCACATTCAAAACGAAGTGCACTGGCTCCACCATGTAGAGGGCGAACATCTCCTTGATCGCCTCACGACCGCGATAGCCGCCGAATGTGTCCCTATACTTGGCACCCTTGCCTTCCCATATGGCGTCCTCACAAAACAGGTTTGCCAACTCATCCAGTGGTGACGCGACACCCAGCTCATCGCACAGAAACATGTAGCGATTCATGCAGGCACGGATAGCGTTCTCACTTTCCAGAGCTGCCAGGCGCCGTTCCAACGCGTGCAGTTGTTCGCTCATGATGATCTCGGCTCAGCGTTGAATAATTAGTTCGCGGCCAGTACGGGCCTCGACCTTGGCGTACTTCCATAGTTTGTAGGTGCCATCGCCAACTGGCGTTGTACGGAACAGGTTGCAGGCGGCGTGCACGGTTTCGATGTCTGGCACATCAGCCAACAGGTAAGCAGTCCAGGGCCAACTGGCAGAGGGGCCGACCATGCTTTGGTCGTCATCCATGTTTCCCAGTACGTTGACACCAGAGAGGTCGGCAATGCCGTTCCACATCTCGCCGAACGCCGCCCAGACTTGCATCGCCTCCGGACGAGGTGCGTCGAAGAAGTTCTGATTGATGCCGATGCAGAACAACACGCGCAGACTTTTTTTCTCGCTCATTTCAATCACTCATTCGGAAGTGGGAAAAATCACAGATAGCCGGGCAGTGGCTTGTTGCCGAAGAAAATCGCTCCGGCGTTCTGGTACGTCATGTCGCCCATGAAGGCATGCTGGGTGATGACTTGGGTGTCATTGACGAAGCGCGATAACGGGCTGCTGCGGTAGACCCCACTCATTCCCGAAAGCATCTGCGCCGTACGCGCGACTTCAGCGGCTACACGGGTGGCGTGGGTGGAGGACAGCCGCAGCAGATTGGTTTGTTCAACTGACACCGGCTCACCTGCCAGGATGCTGTCCCAGGCGCAATCAATGGATTCGTAAAACAGGGCACGCGCCGAGCGCAACGCCGCTTCAGCCTTGGCCATTTCCACTTGGGCCAGTGGACGGTCAGACAGGGACGGAGCACCGGTCACCGAAATCCGCCCACTGGCCATCCCGCTCAGTTCATCCAGTGCAGCACGGGCTATGCCCAGGCTGACCACTGACAGCACCTGCGTGGCGAAGGATAGCGAGGGATATCGAAACAGCGGCTCAGTTAGATTGGACGGACCACCGCGCACGAAGGTCCACTCTTGCGGTACCACTACGTCTTCGACCACCACATCGTGGCTGCCGGTGCCGACCAGACCTACCACATCCCAGGTCGCTTCGATCCGCACTTGTTCCCGAGGCATGACTGCCAGGCGCGGCAAACCGAGCATGTCGCCGTTTTTCGGCGCGATGCCGACACCGATCAACGACGCCCCCATGCAGCCGCTGGAGAACTTCCAACGGCCGTTGACTTGCAGCCCACCGTCCACAAACGCTGCCGGTTGCGGAGGAAATATGCCACCGGCGAATACCACGTCAGGGCCATCGGCGTAGATTTTTTCCAGGGTCGGAACCGGCAATGCCGAAAGGTAGACCGGGCTCATACCAAAGCTTGCGACCCAGCCGGCAGAACCGTCGGCGTGGGAAATATCTTCAATCAGTTGGCAGAACTCGGCGGGGGAACATTCATTGCCACCAAAGCGCTTGGGCACCAGTGCGCGGTAGATACCCTGTTGGCGAAAGCGCTCAATTACGTCTTGACTGATGAACTTTTGTTCGTCAAATTCTCCGGCGCGGGCTCGCTCGCGAATTTCACTCAACAGTTGCTGGAAGTCGGCGCCTGCTTTGATCGACACAGGGCGCTGTGGAGACGGCGCGCTAAGTGCAGTCATAGGAATCTCCAAGGTTGGTGGAATGTTCATAGGTGCCGCACCAGCTCGTGGGCGACTGCACACAGCAGTTCGTCCGCGCCCTTGGCGGCAATCAGTTGCAGGCTGACCGGCAGCCCCGCCCCCCCCACGAGGGGAATGCTCAAGGCCGGGTGACCGGACAGGTTAAAAGGCCGCACGAAGGAGGTCATGCCGATCGCGGCGCAGGTATCGGCGGCATCGGCAATCAGCAACGGATAATCCGGCATGGTCGGCATCGCCAGAATCGGGCAGACCATCAGGGCCTGGTCGACTTCAGCGGTAAAGGCATGTCGTATATGTTCAGCCTGCTCCAGTGCGGCATCAGTGACCTGGCTGGCCGCCCGCAGGCGACCGGCAACGTCCTCGCCCACCAGGCCGCCTTTGAGCAAATGTCCGCAGGCGTTCCAGGTTTCGCGGTTTATGACGACGAGACCGGCGTCATAGGCCGCTGTCATGCCCGACAAGTTGAGTGACTGCAGCGGGAAGCCGGAGGTAGCAAGTGCCGCTTCCAGCGCTGCCAGAATCTCTTTGTCGGCCTGCACCGGTACCACACCGATACGAACCCCGTTGGTTGCAGGCAGAGCGCGGAAAGACGGGTCGATCGCTCGCATGGCGGCAATCAGTCGTTCTATATCTGCGGCGAGCGGCCCCACGCAATCAAGGCTGCTTAGCGTCGGCATAACCCCCTTGCGGCTGATGCGGCCAAAGGTGGGTTTGAGGCCGAACACCCCGCAACAGGCAGCCGGGATACGAACCGAACCGCCGGTATCGGTGCCCAGCGCAAAATCCGCCATGCCCGCAGCCACCGCTGCGGCAGAGCCGCTGGAAGACCCGCCGGGAATGCGACCTGGGAAAAGCGGGTTTGGCGCAGTTCCGGTCCAATCGTTCAAGCCAGTGGTGCCGAATGCTAGTTCGTGCAAGGTGGTTTTACCCACCAACTGGCAGCCACTGTCGATCAATGACTGAACCACGTCAGCGTGGTGTGGGGCAGCTGGTGCGTCTTGCAAAGCCCGGCTGGAGGCACGCGTTGAATAACCCGCTATATCAATAGTGTCTTTAATTGCAACTCGCAGGCCTGAACCTGCCGAGCTCAAACGCTCGACAAAAATTGCCATGCCACATCACCTCACCCTTATATGTAAGCGTCGCTCATCTGTACAACTAACGAGCAACAAACATCGATTTAATTACGTGAAATGTCAATTGAGTCGGAGCGGATTTGACAATGACAAATTTGAAAACAGAAAACTTTGTCGAGTTAACAACCATCAAAAAATCCATCGGATAAAAAACTATAAAAATTTAAATAAACTTAACTATCAACCATTTAAAGTATTTATTTACAGGATTCTTAAAGGTAGAAAGCCAACAGATTCGCCAGTTACCACCCAACAACCCACTCACGGCAGCCCGCAGATTTGGCAATGTCAAATGACAATAGAGTGCTAGTTTTCAACAGAGATTTATAACTGCGCGAGATTGATCGTCGCCGTCTTTAAACAGTGAATAATCGGGATGAGGAAAGAACGATGTCAGCTTCTAACGCCTTGCGGGTCTGCATTGTCGGAGCGGGGGCAATCGGTTGCACACTCGCAGCGAGAATTGCGGGCAGCGGGCAACCTATCAGCATGCTGGCGAGGGGCAAAACCCTGGAGATAATCCGCAGCGGCGGGGTGATGCTTTTCGATCTGGAGGGCGAATGCCGGGCAACAGTGCGCGCGGAAAGTGACTGCACGGCACTGGGTATTCAGGACGTCATCTTCATTTGCACCAAAGCCCCTTCGCTATCGGGCCTGCTTCCCGAGCTGTCGCCATTAGTTGGCCCGAAGACGATCGTGGTGCCTGTGGTGAACGGCGTGCCCTGGTGGTACTTCCACGGAGTGAGCGGGCGCCATGCAGGTCTCAAAATCGAAGCGGTCGACCCCGATGGCAGTCTTTCCGCCTGCCTGAATCTGGATCAGGTCTTGGGGTGCGTGATTTTCATCACCGCGCACTCCGAGGCCCCAGGTGTCGTGCGCTCGAACAATAAACACTTGATGATCCTTGGCGAACCCAACAACCAACTGAGCGAGCGGCTGGAATTGGTTAGGTCACTCGTCGAACGTTCGGGGATCGAGGCCAGGGCCAGCGAGACCATCCGTGACTCTCTCTGGACCAAAATACTTGCCAACCTGACCTCCAACCCACTGTCGGTCATTACGGGCGCCTCCCTTGAACATATCTACTCGGAACCCGAACTCAAGACAATCGTCTCCAAGATACTCAATGAAGCCCTCGTCACTGCAGCCGCGTATGGCGCACGTATCGCTTTTGATCCCCAGACGTTCATGCAGCTGGGGGCTGGAATGGGTGCCGTTCGCACCTCCATGCTGCAGGATTACGACGCGGGTCGGCCCCTTGAACTGGCGGCCATCGGCGATGCGGTTGTGGAGCTGGCGGCCCTCCAGGGGATAGACATGCCAGTGACCAAAGACATTCTTGCGCTCGCCCGAATCCGCGCCCTCAATACACCGCACTGAGAGAACAACTTCATGAACAACCCGGATTACACAAAGCCACAACACTGCAGTGTTGAAGAGTGGGCCTTACGCGTCAAACTTGCCCAGTGCTACCACCTTGTGGATTGGTTTGGCTGGACAGAGACTATTTTCAACCATATTTCCGCACGTCTTCCGGGTACGGCCCACCACTATCTCGTTAACCCGTTCGGACTCAATTACACCGAAGTCTCCCCGAACAATCTTCTGAAAGTGGATCTGCATGGCCGCAAGTTGGAAGAGTCACCTTACGAGGGCAATCCGGCGGGTTTTGCCTTACACAGCGCCTTGCATGGTGCCCGTGACGACATCCAATGTGTGATTCACACCCATACCATTCCCGTTTCTGCAATCGTGCAAAAAAAAGCCGGCTTTGGTCACGATGACTTTTACGGTGCGCAGCTGTTCGGCCGGATCGGTTACCACACCTTCGAAGGTATTACGCTATTCGATGATGAAAAAGAACGCATGATCGCCAGCCTGGGCGACAAACATGTATTGGTTCTGCGCAACCACGGTATTGCCGTGGGTGAAAGTAGTATCGAGAAAGCATTTTTCTTGCTGTGGACCGTGCAACGGGCGGCTGAAAACCAGGTTGCAGCCGGATCGTTGGGCGGCGAAGACACCGTACTGCCCGACGATGTGCGCGCTAAGTGCGCTAATTTGACCGCGATGTTGATTCGTGAGTCGGGCTTTGCGGAAAAATTCTTCGAAGCAATGATTCGAAAAATGCAGAATGAGCGCCCAGGTACACAGTAGGCCGCCGGCACGACCAGCCATCCAATCAAATGTGATTGCGCATCCTGTTCATGGGCGCCAAATGCCAAGGCCATGAGCAGCCGCTATCGTCGCTGCTCATGGCTCTTTTGATAGTCGTTTATGACCCTACTTAAAAAACATTCCGGCCGTTATGATCCTGCCAATGCTAACTTTCGCAAAGAGGAATTTCCCTTTTACTGGCTGGCACGTGTGCATGGCCGGTATACCCAGTCCATGGAAAAGGCACTTAAGAAAATTGACCTGGATATTCCTCGATGGCGACTGTTGTTTATATTGAAAGAGCACGGTGAGTCGAGCATCTCCGAAATTTCGGAACATGCCATTGCGAAGCTGTCGACGATCACTAGAATTGTTTATCGGATGAAAGCAGACGGTCTGGTAGACACCCACCAAAGCCTGCTCGACGGCAGGGTTACGCAGGTAAGTATTACCGTCGCCGGCCGCGAGGCGATCACCAGAATACAGACGGCAACCAGTGATTTGTTTACCCAAAGCTTCATGAAACTGAGTGAAGCTCAGGTCAAAAAACTGAATACATTACTGTCAATACTCTACGACAACCTGCCTGTCGTCTGATTTGGAGCGCGCTCGACCTCGGCGCTTTAAAGCAGTTGCCTGCGTCCTGCATGCCCACGTAACATTCCCGACCTGTATTGATCGCATACCGCGAGCGATTATCAGGGCGGACGTTCCCAGATGCTGATCCGCCTGGAGACAGGCTTTGAGCACCCCCACGACGACATCGCAGGCGACCAAACAACAATTTGTAATGGCTGCCCTCACGTTGTTTGCTGAACACGGCACTGCGGCCGTATCAATGCGCCACGTCAACCGAAGTATCGGCACTCGGAACAACTCCGCGGCGCACTATCATTTCGGCGACAAGGAAGGACTTATCGATGCCGTGCTCGCCTATATCCAGGACTGGTTTGAGACAGCACGCAGCGAGCCATTGTCCGCACTCGAACAGAAGGCTCAAACGGCAAAAGTCGACGTCCATGAAATATTGACCATGTGGATAGATCCCTATTTGAAGTTGATTCGAGAAGAACACTGGGGGTTTGATGCCATCCGGCTTCTCGCACGCATTCAACATGAACAGGACAGTTTCAGCCGTGACGCTCACAGCCGTCGCGGTCGAATTGTCCTGGATCGACTCAAGGATCTGATACTGCTCGCCCTGCAACACCTGCCGGAACCCATCGTGCTTCACCGACTGACCCATTTCGCCTACAGCTTCGTGCAAAGCCTGGCTATTTCAGGCATCGCCACTCGCAGCATGAATCCCCCCAATGATCGAGACCTGGAAGCAATCGCAGAGATGATTCTCGACTTCTGTACCGCTGGCATGAAAGCTGAAAATACGATTAAAGAACAATCGGAGCAGTACACGCGATTAAAATCACTTCCACTACTATTTTAATCGATTGAGGGCCAAATATTATAAATAACGGCCGACCTAAAAAACCTTGCAACATTAGAAATTAAAAAAGCCAGGGCTATTCGCACCTGGCAACAAAGGAGCCTAAGGACAGTACAACACTGAGATCAACCTCTCGTTATTTGGACAGCCAAATACAAGACTCGTGAATTATTTGCTTTAGGCAGGACAATTATCTGCCTTCCCACACCAACAAACAACTTCCAAAAAGACGTTTGTCAATGACAAATCTTATAAACCACCCCTTATGCACCGAAGAGCCGCCCTCCCAAAGATGTGATGAAACTACGAGATAGTTATTCGAAAAGTAAAATGAGTAGTGCGAATCAGCATCTAAGGTCAACCGAGCCGCCGTTTAAGGGCATGCTTCCACGCTACGATGTTTTCTCTGAGTGTACTGTCAGGTTGAACTGAGCGAGTAGAGCCTCCAAGGCATGGCGAAAGCTCCATGCATCTTCACACTGTTCAGACACATCGCGCCACAGCGCTGACGTGGGATCTCAATACCGTGACGGTCCGTAAAGTCGCTAAACGACGCGGTTTACTAGACGCTGGCAGAGATTACCTAATACCAACGCTCCAAGATCGCTGGGATTGGGGCTTCACCAGCCGAAAACGCCTGCCGGGTACTGGGAGTCGTCCAAATCATCTGTATAAAGACTGCTTAGATGTCGTTACTCTCAGAATTTTTATTCAAGTTGATCGTCGCCCTGCTTAGCCGCTGCTGAATCCTCAACAGAAAACCGGCTTCAAAAGCATCTTGGCAGTCACCGACAGGAAAGGTCTTGCGTGTTTGCGCCAGCTCCCACCACAGTGGAATCTCGCCGGGCGTATCAAGCCAAGCCTGGGCACATTGCACGCCACGTTCGATCATCGGGGCAAATTCGCTGCCCCAAGGTGTCAGAAGACTTGAGCAACCATCCGCCGCAGGAATTGAAATGTAGTTTTCGTCCATACACACCTTAAATTTCTGATTTATTGTTAGACGCTGGGCCCAGCTTCGAAAAGCTTAACGAAACCAAATGAACGCTCGATAACAGGCACGAGCATCAAATGGCCTAGATTAATGCCAATGTAGACTATATCCCGTGGATTGAGAGTCCCT
>Ga0157373_10000344_pt1 | contig 37630 bp, 38 predicted proteins | sample C65metaG_FD_113460 | JGI IMG/M metagenome (GOLD analysis project Ga0157373, IMG submission 113460) | Corn rhizosphere microbial communities from Kellogg Biological Station, Michigan, USA - C6-5 metaG | ecosystem: Host-associated > Plants > Roots > Rhizosphere > Soil | place: USA: Michigan... | reverse complement strand
GGTAAAATTATCTTTGGTCATTGAAGGTAAGGTGATCAAATATTACAAGCATTTCAAGCTTACCCAAAGTTCTCAGAAACATCACGAATTTACGCTGACATTAGCTCACGATACTTTAGGCGATCGCCAAACCCATACTTTAGAAGAAGCCAATAAGTTTTTAGGCAAAAGATTAACGGCCGTTATTTCTTATAAAGACATTGAAAACAGTCCGGAACGTACTTTTGTAGGAGTAATCACTGGCGTAGGTTTCAGTCAGGAGAAAATGAGCTTGGGAAATATTATTTTATCGGGTTACAGCCCGACTATTTTATTGGATGGGGCACCGCATATTCAGAGTTTTGGCGGAAATCAGGCAGTCAATATGGGAATCATCGCTGAAGAAGTGATTAGGCAGGGTTTAGATAAAAGCCGTTTCGATATCAGAATCGATACAAATGATTATTCTCAAATCATTTACAGCAGCCAATATGACGAGACGCATTACAATTATCTGGCGAGAATGGCAGAAGCGTATGGCGAGCAGTTTTATTATGATGGTGAAGTTCTTCATTTTGGAAAATTGCCTCCACAAAATCAACCGATCAAATTAACATACGGAAGTAGCGCAAACGATATAAAAGTCGAATTGAAGGCTGTTCATACGAAACCACAATTTTACGGTTACAACAGCAATAAAAATGAAAAACTGATATCAGGTTCAACTCCGATTCAGCATGTTGGAGATTTGGCAAAAACAGCGTATCAGCACAACGATACTATTTATAAAACACCTTCATTACGGGTTGCTCCAATCAAAGCAACGACCCATTTGGATGTCGAATATTCCCAAAAAAGCACATCAGGAAGTGAAGGCGTGAATGTCTTCAGTGTTTCAGGCTCTACAACGGTTCCTTTTTTACATCCGGGATGCAGTGTCGATATCGAAATGCGAAAACCGGATACGAATGAAGCCTCCTATTTCACAAAAATCATGGTTACAGAAGCAACGCATGAGATAGATACCATCGGCCATTACACCGGAAGTTTTCAGGGAATTGCATCTGACACAGGCTTTTTACCTAAGCCGGAATTCACAATACCAATTGCTCAACCACAAATTGCTACTGTAATTTCAAACACCGATCCGGAAGGACAGGGAAGAGTTCAGGTAAGATTTGACTGGCAGACGAACGATACCACTCATTTTATAAGAATGATGAGTCCCGATGCAGGAGGAACAGATCAGATTACCCAAAACCGAGGTTATGTTGCCATACCGGAAGTGGGAGATCAGGTGATGGTGAATTTTGTACACAATCATCCCGACCGACCTTTTGTAATGGGCGGAATGTTTCATGGGGGAACAGCTTTGGGAGGATTTGCAGACAACCGAGTAAAATCTATCATGACCCGAAGCGGCCATAAAGTTGTTTTCACAGAAGATGAAAGTATTATTATTACAGATAAATCAGGTAATGAGATTCATCTTGATACGACGGGAAGTAATATCAACATCACCGCTCCAGAGACGATGACGCTGAATTGTAAGAATATGTTTATTAATGTATCTGAAAATATGACAACGAGTGTAGGAATGGATCAGTCTGATACTATTGGAATGAACAGAACCCAAAGTATAGGATTAAACGCTACCCAAAGTGTGGGAGCGATGAAAATGACTTCTGTAATTGGAGATACAAGTATGTTTATTACAGGAAAGTTGACGGAAATGATTGAGGGAGATGTTACAAGTGAAGTGAAGCAAGGCAAAACTGTGGTTAATTCTGATCAGGGAGTTGAAACCACTTCAAATGGTTCTATAAGTAAACATGCCCAAAAAGAAGTTCAGAATAACAGTGGTGAACGAAGTAAAAACTATTAATATCATCTGATTATGAGTAGAACACGAATTGTAAAAGGGAAGATAGTAGAAGTTATTGAGAAAGATTATAATATTTTTTCTGAAAGTAATATTATATACAATGCTGCTGAAATGGTTACTGAAAAAGGAGAAACCAAAGGAGTAAGCTATGGTATATCTGGAAAACCGGAGAATTTAGGGGTTAAAACCTGTAATTATACTCCTGCAGCTATTGGAAAAGGAGCATGTGATTATTATGTAAATCGTATGAAAAATTTTATGGATCGACATACTGATTGTATACATACTCCTCCCGTATACTATTATGGTCCTTTAAGGGATATAAAGGAAAAAGGTAAATTATCTGAGTATGAGAAAGCAGTAATACGTCTCAAAGTTTTAGCTCAGATGAGACTTAGTATCTTTGGAAACGTAGATGGACATGTAGAAATAGAGGCTGCTGAAAAAGAAAGATTAAAGAAAGACAATATGCTTCCTCACTATTCAAAAGCAAATAAAACGGTAATTCCTACACCTAACGGGAGTTATGGCTATAAATATTGTACTTCATTTACGAATGAATTGATGCCGAAACTAACAAAACATGGACAGGCTTGGCTGAATCAGGCCAAAAAAAAGCTACAAGATTATATGGAAATGGGAGTAGTTGATAAGTTTTTTATTTCTAAATATAATACATCTTACAACATTAAAAATAGTCTTACTAAAAAAGATGGCAAAACAATAATTGATAAAACTGGGAAAAAAGTTGAAAAATTTTATACAAATATAGAATTATATAATACTAAATTTCAGAGTTTTGCATTTGCAACACATCCGGATGCTTACAATCCTCTTGAGATGTCAAAACTGCCTGCCCAGGATTTAATAAGAATTCTTCTTACACCAGAAATGAAAGAGTGGATGGGAGCAGAAACATGGGAACAAGCTTGGATTATGGCTAAAAATATGAATTATGGAAGTGTAACAAAATCTTCTTGGGAACAATTAAAGACTGATACAAAACAGGCAGTTGAGAGTACAAAAAATAATCTAAAAAAATATTGGGATGAAATTTTTAACTAAATCATATTTTTTATGCATAATTATTCTCAGTGTAAGTTTAGTTTCTTGTCAAAATAATAGTGAATCAAAAATGGATTGGAAAATAATAGATTTTAATAAAATACAAGGCGAAAAGCCATTTAATACTTATTTTGATGCATTAAGTAGATATAATTTTAATCAAATACTTAATCATAATAAGGATGTATTTTTTTTACTGGGAGATGATAGCGAAGAAAATCATGATAATTATAATGCAATTGTTTATAGCACAAAAAATTTTGGAAATTCTTGGAAAAAAAATGCTTTCGGAAAAGGTACTGTTAAAGAAGGTTTTTCTTTAGATAATGAGGTATTTATTATAGTAGATACTAATAGATTTCCTACTTCAAGCGAACGATCAAGTATATTGTATAAGTCAAATGATTTCGGAGATTCATGGACTGAGATTTTTAAAGAAGATGAAGGAAATATATCAAATATAAACTTTTACTCACAAAAAGCGGGTATTGCTGTGTTTTCAGTCAAGAAAGGCAATGATTTTGTTTATGAATATAGATATACAAATGATGGTGGTGAAAATTGGATATATTTTGATCTAAATCCTGATTTCAATGCTGTGATGACTTCTGATGAAACGGTATTATTTATTGAAAATAATATTAATGTCTATGAATTGAACTTAAAAGATGGAAAAAAAACATTACTTGAAAATTTAGCTGTACCACAAAATATGGAATTGGCTTATATTCGAAAAGATGAAAAAAATAGCAAACTCATTGCTTATTATTTCGGATCAGAGCAGAATAGTACGAAAAGTGGTATTTGTTATTTAGATAAAGGGCAGTATATTTCCTTACCAGATGGATATTATATAAACACATATGATGATTTTTTTTATACTTTGATAGATGATAAACCATATTCTAGTTATGCCTGGAGTGACGACAGGGGTAAAACCTGGAAGACCAAAAAAATTGAAGAATTTTTTATCGTACCAACACCTACGGGATATGCTGATAAAGGGTATGTTTACAAACTAGCGGCGTTATTTAAAGGAAGCCAAGAGGAAAAAGGTGCTAGATTGGTTATTGGGCATCCTGTAATTAAATAAATGCAACTAAGCCAGATAATTTAATCAACAAATTGCTTTGAATAAATATTTTTTTCTTAAAATTCCTTAAAATTAATCATATTCCAAGGATAATTTGATTTAAAATAGCTCAAAACCTCTTTATACAAAGGGGTTTTTCCTATGTTCGTATCGAAAGTAGTAGAACTACTACACAAAATCGTAGTATTACTACAAAAACTGAGATTTATCATATTTATAGCTCCAAAAGAAATCAATGGCTCTATCTTTGGATTAGAAATAACAACCAAATCACAAAATATTAACTGTTTAAAATTTACAAAACATGGCAGACAATTCAAGAGGAATCTTAAAATTCAACGGAAGCGAAGGACAAAAATTACTAAAGCTTAATTACAGCGTATCTAGATCTACAGACGTTTCAGGACGTGTAGCATCAGATCCTTCCAACGCTATCATCAAATTAACGATCGAAGCAACAGAGAAATCTGAAATTCTTGAAAGTTTGCTTAATGGTAAATATAAGCCAACAACTGGTGAAATTACTTTCAACAAATCTCACGAAGAAGGTACTTTGATTACTCTTAACTGGGAAAACGGATACGTTATTCAGCACGAAGTAGATTTTGATGCAATAGATCAAAACTCTATGTTAATCAGCTTTGTAGTAAGTGCAGAAAAAATCAACTATGGTGGAGCTGCATACGAAGGCATCTGGCCGGGAGTATAATTTCTCTCTTATGAAATGATTAATGTGTATGAATAAAACTATTCATACACATTTTCAATATACTACCATTTTTGTTTTAAATCATCCTTAATTTCAAAACTTTCCGGTTATGAATCAAAGTGAAGTAAACGAAATTCAAGAATTAAATTCATTTAAATATGCTTGGTACAGAAACGGAAAATATTCTGTTAACGTCAAGTCATACCTTACCTTAGGCAACGGAAAAGCAAACGAAACAGAAACAGAAGAAATCTGGGAAATTATTCCCGGAGAATACAAGCATATTGAGATTCTGATCTCAGATAAAAAATATATTCGTTTCGATGCACAGATGAAACCTTTCTACGAAATTCTGGATAAGGTAAATAAAGCAACCGAAAATCTTGCTTTACTTCTCAGCGAAGATAAAACGATCGAAAAGATTGAAAATGAAAAGGAAATTATTGAGAAATGGGAAGAGATCAAACGAAAAGAACTTCGTTTTCTGCAATTGGTAAAAGAATCTTACAACGAAATCATCAATATTTATGATAAAGAATTTCAGAGGATTGATGATAATATTAAAGCAAATCTTATTTACCAGATACTTTTTTATCCGTTTCCGAATACCGGAGTCAATTTCACAAATGAAGGTCAATTCAAAGAAAGAGAATTTCTTTCGACCCTTTTTCCGGGGGAAAAAATAATGTACGATACAAACTATCAGTTTGTAGATAATAAAGATAAATTTCAGATGAATATTGAAGGAAAACTTAAAAGTCACACCGGCGATTTTGATGAAATTTATGCTAATAATTATCAGAAAGCTTTAAATATTCCTTTAGAATATGATTTGATGCTGGAGGGAGAATATATTTATAATCTCGATTCCGTATTATCAGAAATTGTATTTCATGTAAAGGAAAAGCTGAACGAAAAAATGCTGTATGTCTGCAGATATCATATTCAATTAATAACATAAACAATATGAGTCAACTGTATATCGCACAAGAAACTCCGCTCATGTGTACCAGCGGAAGACGGCTGATCGGGATAGGAGTCAGTTCTCAGTCGAGCGTTTATCTAAAAAATGGTTCCAAACTGATGGCGACAGAAGATGATCGTTTCAAAGACAATTTTATCTGTCCGCAGATGATGGTCGCCGGAGCTATTGCCGGAGTCGGAATCGCCGCTGCATTTGGTGGCGGATTGTTTGTTTTGGCTGCTGCAGCTTGGGCTGGAAGCGCACTTATTGACGACTGTCTTAATATTTGCTCATTTCTTACAAAAGGAAGTGACTGGACGAATACGCATCAAAAAGTAAAAGTTGAAGGTAAAAAACCTCTTCTTCAGAATTCTACACTTAATTGTTTTTTGGGTGGAACGGTAAAGTTTCATCTTCCTACACCTGCTAAGATTACAGAGTTAAGTAACGCCGCATCGATGGCGCAGGATTCTTATAATGATAATTCTGATGAAGCAGCACAAATTGGTGAGTATACAAGAATGAATACTGATGACCAGGCAGTGTTAGACGACATGTTTGGTCCCGGAAATTTTATTCCTGAAGATTTTAATACGAATCGTGACGATGGATTTTACGCTTCTTTATACAAAAATAATACTACAGGAGAGTATTTTGTAGCTTTCAGAGGGTCAGAACCTAAAGGAATGCAGTTTTATCATGACTGGTTTATAGAAGATGGCGGGCAGGCTTTTGGTGCTCAGACCCCACAGATCGAAAAAACAATGCGTCTGGCAGATAAAATGAACCAAGCAACCAACGGAAATGTGTCTTTTACAGGACATTCTTTGGGTGGAGGAAATAGTGCAATGGCGTCTTATTACACAGGATTACCGGCTTATACTTTCAACACGCGAGGTGTGCACCAAAATACTTTAGATTTTTTAGATGAAAACAATGCGGTAGGATCTACTTCCAATATCACCAACTACAGTACCAGTAATGATATTCTTAATGCACTTCAGAATAATAGAGAAGGTCTTTTATCGACTCTTGCAATTTCAAGAATTCCCGGACTAAATAATCTGGCACTTTTTGGCGGCCTTACAGGTGCGGTTCCACGAGCATTAGGCGAACAAAACGAAATTTTCGGGTACATTCCGGATAATGAAGGAATGAATCTTAAAACATTCGGAAGCGGTCACAGCGCATATGCAGATGCTGTAGAAGCGATGATTGCAACCATTAATACCAATGTAATTGCAACAAACCCATAATCCATGAAAAAAATAATTTTTTTAATCTTTTTTACCATGACGTTATTTTCCTGTCAGGATACAAGATCCCGAAAGACTCAAAACAAAGAGCAATACCCTCCTCAAAAACTTTTTGAAGGAAAACAGCTAGAGGCTGCACAGAAAATTTTTGATGAAGATAATTCAGGGTTAGAAAGTGTTTTAAAAGATGATCCGCAAATCATCAACCAGCTGAGTGATAATAAAGGATATACGTTACTCATGTATGCTTCCGTTGTAGAAAATATTCCTGCCATGGAAATTCTCCTTAAAAGCGGAGCAGATCCCAACATTGTGGTTCCTAATGAAGGATTAGGCTTACCTCTTTCTCACGCAGTTGCCTTAAATAATTACGAAATGGCAAAGCTTTTATTTAAGTATAAAGCTAATCCAAATCCTGAATTAGGGAATAGTCCGCTTTGCAATGCAATGTCTTTGGGAAATGAACAAACCGAGAAAAAGATGATCGATTTTTTGTTGGATAATGGTGCAGATATTAATCATACTTCTTATTTGGGGCACAATATTATGGAAGAAGCAGCACGTAATTTGTCTCAATTCCGTATCGCATTATATCTTTTAGAAAAGGGAGGAAATCCCAAAATAAAAGGAACTGAGCTTTCTCCAATGGCAAAATATATTGAGTACGAAAAAAAGAAAACATCGGAAAATAAAAATCCTAAAGCTGTGGATTATTATGAAAACCTATTGAAAGTCTCAACAATACTTCAAGAGAAATATCACATTACATTTCCTGTAAAAGACGACCCGAAAGCAGAAGCAAAACTGCGAATAGAATTGTATGAGAAACTGAGCGAAAAAGATAAAAAATCTGTGAACTTTAATAAAAATTACGGCGAAAACAGATATAAAGAAGATCAAAAATTGTTGTTACAATAATACCATACTTAAAGAATGAATCGTAGTATTACTACAAAAAGTAAAATTTTAGGCTTAATTTTTTTCCTTTGGTAATAATATGATTAAATTTAAAATAATAAGAAAAAACAAAAATTTTCGTAATACATAATACGAAAATTTTGTCATCTCTGATGAGATAAGAAAAATAAAAAACCAAATTCACAAGTTTAAAGAAAAATATTATGTTTCAGGATAATACGATAAAACCACAGCTTTCAGGCGAAATAAAGACTGGTGCGACACAAAACCTTCGGGAAGAAGCGTCAAAAGAAATTGCAGATAAAGCCAGCGAAAATATCAAAAACATAAACTCAAAGATTAGCGAACCCATTAATGGAACAGCACAAAAATCTAATATGTTTATGAATCAGATGGCTCAGACCAACAATCCTGCAGTTGTAGAAGAAAAAGTTTGGGCAAATCAACCAACTTCAAAAATTCACAATGCTTTGGCAATAGCCACAAGTCAGGTTTTAGGAATCAACAGAGTGGTAAAGTTCGATTTGATTATCGAAGGAAAAGAAATTAAACATTTTAAGCATTTCAAATTAAATCAAAGCGCTATAAAACATCATGAATTCAGCATTACTCTTGCTCATGATACGCTTGGTTCTGCAGAAAATCATAATCTTGAGGAAGCCCAGAACTTTTTAGGGAAAAGACTAACTGTAATTTTTAAATATAAAGACGTTATCGACGGTCCTGAAAGAAATTTTGTAGGTGTTATCACAGAAGTCGGTTTCAGTCAGGAAAAAGGGAGCTTAGGAAATATTGTTTTGAGTGGTTTCAGCCCCACCATATTATTAGATGCAGCTCCTCATATTCAAAGTTTTGGGGGTGCCCAGCCTATTAGCCTCAACAGTATTGCCCATCACGTTATCAAAGAAGGACTTGGCGGAAATAAATTCGACTTTCGAGTAGATGCTCAGTACGGAAATGTTTCTTACAGTTCCCAATACGAAGAAACACATTACAACTATTTAGCTAGAATTGCAGAAGCTTACGGCGAGCAATTTTTTTACGACGGTGAAGTTCTGCATTTTGGAAAGCTTCCACCTGCCGAACAGCCTATAAAGCTGACTTATGGAAGCAGTGTGAGCGATATTAAAATCAAAATGAAAGCCCAACATGTAAATCCTTCATTTTACGGATACAACAGCAGTAAAAACGAAAAACTGACGACGGGAAGTTCCAAAATCACCCACGCTTCAGATATTGCAAAACGAGCTTACGAAATTTCAGAAAAAACATTTACAACACCATCTCTAAGAGTTGCGCCGATAAAGGCAGCATCTTTTATGGATATTGACGCCTCACAAAAAGGAACGGCCGGAAGCAATGCTTCGCAGGTATTTATTACTTCAGGAGAAACAACGGTTCCATTTTTATATCCAGGGTGTACAGCAGATGTTGAAATGAGAAAACAAGATACCAATCAAACCTCTTATTTTACCAAATTGATGATGACTGAAGTAACGCACGAGGTTGACGCACGAGGATATTATACGGGTTATTTTGAGGCTATTGCTGCTGACAGCGGATATATTCCACGTCCGGTTTTTGAAAATCCAAGAGCTGAGGCTCAGTTTGCGAAAGTTATCGCAAATGCAGATCCTTTAAACCAAGGTAGAGTACAGGTTCAGTTCGATTGGCAAAGTGGGCCGGATACCTCAGAATTTATTCGAGTAATGACTCCGGATGCCGGCAGCAGTGATAAAGTAAATAAAAACCGTGGATTCATGGCTATTCCTGAAGTTGGTGATCAGGTGATTGTTAATTTCGTTCATCAACACCCAGACCGACCGTTTGTAATGGGAGGAATGTTTCATGGTGGAGTTGGCGGCGGTGGCGGAGCCGGAAACAATGTTAAAAGTTTATCCAGTAAAAGCGGAAATATTATTTGTCTGAATGACGGAGCCGGAATTGAAATTAAAGACAGAAATGGAAATCATGTTACTTTAAGCGGAACGGGTGATGTGACCACTTTTGTGAGCAATAATAATAATGAGGATATTGGTAATAATCATACCACAAAAGTCGCTACGAAAACCACGATTAATGTCGGAAAAGATCAGAGTGTTTTAACAATGGATAATGCCGGAAATATTTCTTTGGAAGGAAAAACTCAAATTGAGCTTAAAGTCGGCGAAAATAAAATTACCATTAAAAAAGATTCAATTACGATTTCTGTTGGAAACGGAATGCTTGATATGAACTCAAAAGGAAATGCTTTGTTAACCACACAATCAAAGCTTAGTGTATATAGTAAGAATACCATGTCGATAAATTCTAATAATGTGGTTTATATAACCGGAACTCAAGTGGATATTAATTAATATGGAATTTATAAAATACGAAATTAAGGATGGTGATAGTTTAGAAACTATTGCCAATAAAAATAATTTGAGTGTTGATGAACTTATTGAATTTCATAATGAAAATAGTGGTATTACTCAGAAAATTGACCGTGAAATACCAATTCATCTTAAATATTTGCTGATAAAATATAGTGAATCAATTCAGGAGGATATTATTTCGGATAAATTTTTAGAAAGTAGTTTAAAATACAGATGTGAACAAAATGTTTTCACATACATAAATAAAGTCCCTGTATCTAATGCAACAACCAAAAGAGATTTTTCAGTAGAATTAAAAGTATTTGAAGGTAAATTACTTGTTAAAGTAAAATTGCTAGATAATATTTTAGAAGTAAATCCTAGTAATTACACTGAAGCTGCAAATGTAGTTGCACAATTAGATTTGATAAAATGTAATGAGGTTATCTTACAAATTAATGAAAATTACGGGAGCATTTTTAAGGTGGTAAATCATCAAGATATCATTCGACTATGGGAAGATAAGCGTAGAGGATTTAAAGCAAATGCGGCTCATTTGGATGCGAAATCAAAAAGAGAGGTAGATGATTTTATCAACCTTATTAATGACCAAATTCTTATTGAAGAAAATCTAATAGATGATTATAAAAGCAAAATGTTTTTTGATGTTTATTTTAATAAATATTTAGTTGATGCTGCAGATAAGCTCGATTCATACAAAACATTTTTTAGATCTCAGCTCTTTGAAGGTCAAAAAACTGAAATTGAAATTCGCCAGGATATTATTCGTCAGGATGAAGATGTTACGACGGTTAGGAAGGTAAGTGAGACCATTAGCAAAAATGTTCAAAGAGCTGAAGAATTATATAATTTGAGGTATAAACCAATGATCGGCTATCAATTTTCGTCTTACGAAGTGAGTTATAGAGAAAGAAGTTCTTACAATACCCAGAAAAATTTTCTGGAAGAACTAGATGTTACTATTATCGAACAGATTGTTAACAATTTAGAATTAAAAATTCATTATACAGTAAGAAAAATAGAGTAGAGATGGCTGATTCATATATCATACAGGGTACTAATGTTATCTGCAGCAATATGCAAATTGCGGGGCCTAATAAGATAGGATATTCCCGTAGTAAGCCTAGTATTATTCATAAAGGTAAAAATGAATATTACCTTACCATAGTTGATAAAAGTTTAGAAAAGTCTTTTAAATGTAAGATGGCTGCTAAAAAATGGGGTGGTCTGGCAATGCTTTGCGCAGGTATCGCAATTGTTGGTATTGTAGCACTTTGCGTTGTGACAGGTGGAGCAGCTGCTCCACTTTTGCTGGCTGCAGCTGCAGCTTCACAAGTTGCAATAGGTATTGCCATTGGAGCTGCAATTGTGAGTGTAGGCGTAGGTCTCTATAAAGAACATACAGATTGTAAGGCTCTATTAGAATCACCAGATTGGCAAAATGGACACAAAACAGTTAATTTTCAGGGAAAGAGAGCATTGCTGAACAGTTCATTCATGATATGCCAGCAAGGGGGTAAAGTTCAGCTTATTGTGAGCGATGTAATTGCGTTGGAAGCTGGTAAATTAATTAGTTCTAATAATAGTAAGGAAGTTCTGATACAATTTGGAAGTCAGTTTTTAAACGGTGTAGTTGGTGGCTTGACAGGTGGTGGTTCCGTTCCTGGAGTTATAATGTCTATAGGTTTTTATCTCAAATTTGAAAGTGCAGAATCAAATCAAGCTCCTAATATCGCTGATGACACTAAGAATGGAGGAATCCAGTATGGCGGCGGTATAGCTGAAGGTGCAACAAAAGGAGCTTACCAGCATGGAATGTCCAAACTAGAAGCATGGGTATGGAAGAATGTTATGTTCTCACGAATTTTAAATGGAGCATCACAAGAATCTATAGATTCTGCTGCAAATATGTGGGGAGCAGCATTGGCTGCACCTGGTGCAATCTGGAAGGATTTTGCAAAGTCGGCAGGAGTTGGGCTTGGTGGTGCTGTTATAGGGTTTGCCATTGATCAGGGTGCAAATGCCTGGGAAAGAAGTTATGAGCTTGATACTGCAGCACAAATAAATAAGGTTGATACAAAAGATAGTGGAAATAATATAGGAGTTATTGCGACAAAAAATTAATATATGAAAGGATCAAAGTATGGATATATTATAGGATTAATAATAGGAGTTCCTCTTTTTGCATTTGCAATTAATCATTTCTTTTTTAAAGGAAATAATGCAACTGACACACAAGTTAATATTTATCTGAAAAATAGTAATGTCAAAACTTTCACGGTAAATAAATGGATTGATGATGGATATGAGCAGTACGTTGTGGCTTTACAAAGAGGTGCTAATTCTGCAGCATTGCATTGGTTTACATTTTATGATAATAATATCAAAAAATATTTCAATCTCTATACATTCAGTTATTTAGAAAACAATCAGCAAGGCTCACAAAGGGTTAGCTTTTTAGGATATGTAGAGGATAAAACAGTTTTCACAGGATATGTAAATCAAAATCAGTTACGGAATCCAAAATATGGAACAAAGGAAAATCCGGTTCCTATATGGCCTAAAGATTTGTTACAATATAATGGAAAAATAAATGATAAAATTGAGCTTGAAGCAAAGACTTTTCATGTAAATTCTCAAACCAATAATATGTTTATTCAACAGTATTTATCACGCTTTATGCCTAAAGATGAATATAAAAAAATGTTTAACAAATAAATGAAGGCTTAGATTTAATAAAAAAAGTTTAATTCTGATTTTCTTTAATATTGTAAAAAGTAATTGATTTATTTAGATTCCAAATCAACAGTATAACTTTTAGGGCTGTATTTTGTAAGCGATCCGGTTGCCGCATCAATTCCTACACCGATTGCGCCGCCAAGAAGAATGTTTAGTAACGTTACCGGATTAAAAGTTTTGGTAAGCTTCACTTCTTTAGTCTCGAAACCATCTTTTTGAAACATCACCATTTGTTTACCCAAACCTCTCGGGATTTCTGCTGTACAAGGTGTTAAACATTTTTCAACTCCTTTATGGATTACTTTTGCACCTTCCGGTGTTGTGGTAAATGTGATTGAATCTTTGGTTCCTGTAAAAATGGTTGCACAAGATGTTGTAGAAAGCACAATGCTTAAGCCTAAGACAAGAGATAAAGTTCTTTTCATTTTTGATTAAATAGTGTTTTTAATTTTAATTTTTGCTAAAACAGAATATTTTAGCTCTAATTTTCAGTAATGCGAAAATATATTTTTTAAGTCGAATAAAAAAATATTCATTTCATTCAGAATTAAATTACTCATTTAAGAATAAAATGTTTTCAGCTTCTTTTTCACTTTTAGTAGGGTAGTAAATCTCTTTAATTTGATTACACCAAACTGACTTTGCAAATTTTGATTTGTTGATTAATGCTGTGATAGGGTTTGAATAATAAACTTTACTATTGATTAATAACTTAAATCTTATTTTAGTTTTAAAATTTCCGTTATATTTTTTTGAATTTAAAGCGATGACTGCTCCAGATTTGAGATTAATTTTTTTGAGATAAGATACTCCACAATCGGAGTTAACCCAAAACTCAATCGGTTTCCAGTCTTTATCTTGGGTTAAAGCTTCCTGAATAATACATAATTTATTATCTTGAGGAATAAATTGTAAATTTTCTTGCTTGTTGTTTTTTACATATATAGAAAATACCGAGTCATTTTTAATCTCAGCAAATACCAAAATTGAATCCTTACTATTTTTGATAAATAGCTTTTCTATCCTTGAATCTGATTTAAATAACTCGTTAATTTGATTCTCATTTAAAAAAAGTTCAGTCTGTATATTTTGAGAATATATAGTGAAGGATAATATTATAGAACAAAAAGTAAATAGTTTTTTCATTATTTGTGAAATGTTGGTTAGCTTTAATTTTAAAAATCAAACCCTTTTTCCTTGAGTTTTGTTATGTTAAAATAAACTCCGGGCAATTTATATTTGTCTTTTTCTAGAGCTAAATAATCACAATCGCCGGTTAAGCTCTGCGAATCAATTTCTAACTTCAACATATTCATCACAACATATTCGTGACTTACAGCAATTACATGAAATCCTGATGCACAATCTCTTCCGTCTCCCGAGCTGAAAATAGCGCCAAATAAACCATAAAAATTTTGAGAAACCTTGTTTGCCATCGCTTCATTACCATCTAAATGATAAATGTAACCAAGAAAATTCATTACACGCAGATTGAGAGGAAACTCTTTTAGTGAAGCATTCGATATTTTTATAATTTCTGCGTAATCAGATTTTTTTAAATCCTTACTTTGAAAATATGGGATAAGCTTTTTATCATTTTCTGAAGTTTTATACGGACGATACTCTTTCTGAAAGGTATATCCAAAATACAAATGTTTGTATTGATCACTGGTAATGAGCGTGTCATTTGCTTTCAGTTTATCCATCAATTTCGGATAATAATATTCTGAATCTTTATTTTCAATATTTTTTTGAATGACTTTGTAATTAGGTGCTTCGTATTCTTTGCTTTGACAGAAAAAAAAGCCGGATATTAAAAATAGGAAGAGGAAAGAAAACTGTTTTAACATAAAATATTTTTTGATATTAATGTGTTTAAATCATAATTAAAACTGAAACAAATAAATTAAAGTTTCATCATAAAATCTATTGTATAGATGCTTAAATCTTTGATTTTAAAAGTAATAATATTATTTTCAGATTCAAAAACTAACTTTGATAAACTGCTGGATGTCATTTTGTAATCTGTGTAATAATTGGTTTGAAATAAGATTTTAGCCACGTGATTGACGAAAACTTCTAACTCGTTTTGATCTTTGAATTTCAATTGAGCAAAAATGTCTATAAACTTTTGATTTAAACCTAGATCATTTGCCAAAAAAGATAAACCATATTGAATTTGGAAAAATTTATCAGATTTAAATATGGCAATTGCTTTTTTCGTTGAATATGTGTAGCAATCTTTTTGCTGTAGTGAAAAAATATAAAAAGAATAATCTTGAAGTGTTTTTTCTAAAAGAGAGTCTTTATATTTTTTGACTTCGCTTCCATTTTTGTAATAAACACTCCCAACCTTATGCTTGTTATTATTAGCAAACCTTTTTTCAATCTCAATTGTGGGATTAAATTTTTGAGCAAAATGATACGTCGAAACTAAAAATAAAAAAAAACAAAGTGTTTTTATCATTATTGTATTTTTATAACGCTAACTTACGGAAAAACGATAAATTGTAAAACTCAATTCTGATTGAAATATTTGCAGCCAATTATTTTTCACAAAATCGATCGATTTTATGATTATTAAGACTTTTTACATATAGCTTTTTTCTCCGTACTCAAAGCTAATCTTTTTGTACAGTTGCAATATCTGAATCTTTTTTAGAGAAAATTATATCATTTTTTACAAAATTATATAATTCATCAAAAATTAAAATATCAGAAAATCCCGAGTCGTCTATGTAGTTTTTTCAGGTTCCTTTTATTTTGACAGGAAATAAAAAACAAATAGAATGTGAGTAATGTTTTGATGTCTAATTTCATTTAATTAAAAATTTTTATTTTCTCTTACGGCACTAATCAGTTTTTCATTTCTCTTTTCAGCTCGTGAATTTTGTAATGATAAAGCAGCCCAAATCGCTGCCGGAATCCAGCCCAAGATTGTAATTTGCAAGATAAAACAAATAATTCCTGTGATGATTTTCCCTCTCACAATGAAGGATAAAAATGGAAGTAAAATAGCAAGTAACATGGTTTGAAGTTTTTAAATTAATTGATTTCTAATGTGAATGCGGATCAAAATATGCCTTGAAAGTAAGCGGATTTTCACTCATATTTTCAGCAGTTTCCAGATATTCATGATATTCTTCGGGATTTATTCCCATATCTACCATTACGATCGCAAGATTGGTGTACAGATTTTTATCTTCCGAACCCAAATCTAATGCTCTTTTTAGGACTACAAGAGCATTTTCATACTCACCTGAATCACATAAAATAGCTCCGAGATTAATCAAAGCAGATGTGTTTTCAGATTCTATAGATAAAATATCTTCAAGTTCTTTAATCAAAAGATCGTTGATATCATCCCAATGATCTTCATTTTCCCATCTTTTTGCCTGAAGCTTTTTTACATTTTCTAATCTTTGGGTAATGTTATTCATGGCGTAAAATTACGAAATTGTAAATACTTATTTTCCATTTACCTGCGTTTTCCAAACAGCCATTTCGGAATTTCATCTGTTATCAGAAGCGGAATCACAAAAATGACGATCGTTTTGGATTGAGATCCAATGAAGGAAAGGATTATGATTTTGATCTTGAAAAAGTAGATTCACAGTTTGAAGAAATTCTTTTTGCCGTAACGATTGAAGATTATGAAAGAAGAAAACATAATTTTTTTTCAGGTAAAAAATTCATACATCTGTGTTGTTGATCAAAATATAAATGACGAAATTGCCAAATATGAACTTGATGAAGATTTTTCCATAGAAAAACGGCAGCTGGAAATTTGAAGCTTCAGGGATTGGTTACAGAGCAGATCTTTGGTTCTTTTTAGAGAAATACTATAATTTACAATTGTAGCACTACTTCTTGTTCTATTGTATTTTCAAGTACTCTCGTCCAGGCATTTTTAGTTTTTTCAAAATCATTGAAATGTTTTGCGGCATTTTTACTGTATTTTTTAAATTCGATCAATATTTTATGAAATTCATCGGTCTTAAAATGAGCACAAAGTTTTGGAATGGTAAATATTAAATTTTCTTCCATTTCTTGCATTGTAATTTCAAAATTTTCTTTATCAATGATATAAACCAATAATGGCTTGTATCTCACCCAGCCTATTGTAGCATTCACAAAACGCATCAGTATTTCATGACTGGTATTCTCTATAGGCAACAGTTCGCTGGGTAAAACGCCGTTCAATAGATTGTTATACATCGAAAAACCATCGTGGAATGCGTAGCAAGGCACTTTTGTCACTTTCAACTCTGATAAGGCTGAGCTCATAAAGGTGTCTTCACCTCTCGCGCCAGGCGGATTGTAGAAGGGAGGAAATTTTTTGTAATTTTTTAAATTAAAACAAAGGTTGGCTCCAGAGATGAATTTCATTCCATTCGATTCTTCAATTTCATATGCGATAGAGCTGTTTAAGATATTTTCATCGGCATAGGTCACACCTTTTTGTTTAATGATCGTTTGTTTTATTTGATCCCAATTGATAATATCGTTGCTCAAAGCATCAATGAATAGTTTAAAATCATTTTCGGTAAGATCATCGTCAAATTCTATGTGGGGAATAGGCGAAATATAACCGCAATGTAATCCGTGAGTAATATCGGAATCGTCATTAAAATGCAAATGTGTACTTAAAATACTTTGTCCCATCCATACCAATTTTTCTTTTTTGTTTTTGTATGCAGCCAAAGGATATTCATCGTCGTCGATAAACAGAAGTTTATCCATTTTAAGTTTTATGGCAAAATAGGTTACAATGTTTCTTTTTTTTGCATACCCTTCCCCAAAAAGCAGGTGACAGTCGTCAGCACTTATTGGATTATCTTTTTTAGTTAAAAGTTCAATTTCATCGTTTATTTCATTAACTCCGTAAAAATGTATAGAATCGACCAAATCTTCCAATTCTTTTGGTATTTTTTTGTAGTCGCTGATATCGGTGTTTTTATAAAGCAAATCGTAAGAAATAAAAACATGAATTTTTATATTTTTATTTTTAATCAGACCATGTTCCAACCAGTTGTTGATGTAGGTTTTCAATACATTTTGAAAAAGCAGTCGACCTGTCACAAATCCAATTCCAATGTTAATTACTTTTTTATCATTCATCATTTTATTCTAACTTTTTATAATTTGCTTTACATTCAGAATTGCTAATTTCTGTATAGGCTGTACATCTCTTGCACAATTCTATCACGCTTCCAGAAACATGAGTATAATGTATAGGTATTGCTGGGAAATAGAAGATTAAGTTCAATTTTGCAGTTCAGCTTTCGTACCGCAAAACTGAATATTATGACTACTATTTGTTCGTCACAACTGTTCTATCTTCATCATTTCTGATGAGTTGATTTTGTAATTTACGAATTTAAAAGTAAATCAGAAATACCTGTTTGAGAATATAATAATTATAGAGCTACGGAAATGCTTTAGCTTTTTTACGGATTTGTGGTGTATGTATAAATATTTCTTCGCTGCTTCAATGGGTTTTTAAATGTTGTTTTTTTAATTGTTTAAGATGTATTCAATCATTTTATTTTAACGGAATTTTATTTTTCTTACGTTTTTCAAACAGCCATTTCGGAATTTCATCGGTTACCAAAAAAGGAATCACAATATTATTATGATTAAGATTGGTGAAAGTTGTAAAGATCAAATTTTTATTGGAAGAAAGTTTATTGTACAATTCAACGCTGCCAATGTATGGGTTTTCGTCATCTTTTTTACCGTGAATTAACCAGATGTTTTTTTCTTTAATTTTAATAAGATTCGAAAAATCAGGAACCGAAGCCACGGAAACAATCGCAGCAAATGTATTAGGACTCAAATTCATAAGATTTTGAGCGGTAGAACCTCCCATTGAATAACCGATCAGATAAATCCTATTTTTATCAATATTGGGATATTCTTTTTCAAGATCTTTAATCAATTTCAATAGAGTGGAAACGTCGTTGGATGGCTTTGAAACTTGAATACCATCTTTATCAATCTCATAATTTGTAGAGCGTTTATTAAATTGTGGTGCTACAACGTAACATGGGAACCTTTCATAAATTTCATCCCGTAACCATATTTTAGCAAATGGCTCAAGTTGATTTTCATTATCATTTCCGATCCTTGTGGAATTATGAAAGGTAATAACCAAAGGATATTTTTGATTGATGAGGTTATTTTTAGGGGTTAAAAATCGATAAGGAATTGTAATCTCATTTTCTGCAAATGTTTTCTTTTGAAATGCATTGGTATTTAAACTGTTTAATAATTTTCTGTTGTTCAAAAAAGTTAGCGTATCGACTTCTGTATCCCGAAATTCTTTCTTTTGTGCAAAAACTTGATGGATGGCGAAAACTAATAAAAGAATTATTTTAAATTTCATAACTGGTAAGATTATTAGAATGCAAAAAGTTAGTTGGTTTCCGATTTATAAACTGTTTTCTGGATTGCTGCAATTAAAGCTGTTTCTTTTGCTTTATTCCATACAAATTTTTTAACATAAACCGAATTGATTGTGGTTTATTTTTCTTGGAAAAATTGAGAATAATGAAAAATATTGCGAAAAGTAAATGTGAATTTTTGATTTATTGAAGCGTTAGCTGTACCTATTTTATTTTTACCAAATAGTTTCAAAATATTCGCAAACAATTTTCATTTCTTCATTTGGTTTTTCACCAAATTTATTCATTTCTTCAGTATAATAATCCCAATGAACCTTTTTCCAATATTCTAAAGTTTTATCACCTTCACCTTCAAGTTGAGCATATTCAGGTGTAATATCTTTATATTTTACGATTTCAACTTTTGTTGTTCGAATAATTGCTTTAGGATTTCCATTCCAATCTGTAACAATTGCAATATCTCCAACTTTTGGAAGTTCTTCTTTATTTTTTTCAAACCACCAAACTGATGGTGAAGTTGCTTGTTTTATTTTTTTAACTACTAAATCGGCACATTCATCTGCATCCTTTTTATTGTCACAAAAATAAAATGATTGGGGTTGTGTAGTATTTTTGTATTCAACATTATTTTCTTGAAATGCTTTCCAATACTCTGTCATATCAATTTCTTTTTTATTGCAAGACAATAAACTTATAAAAATAAAAAGGAATATAAATTTATACATGATTTTTTTTCTTTGTTTACAGGTAACGAGCCGCGGCTTTGCGATAGGGGCGGATTAGAAAGCCGAAACTTTCAATTTTGCACTAACTTGAGCTATATTTACTAAAATAAGAAAAAAGGAAATATAAAAAGCCGTTGCGGATAATAATGCACAAACTTTCTATATTACCCTTAACCCGCCAATTCGCAAAACCGATGTTACCAGCAGTTTTTTATTCTAGTTTTTTACTTTTTTTTATATACAGAAATCAGTGAGGAGTTTTTTTTATCGTCAAAAATAATTTTGTCTCCTTCAATTCTCCCTTTAATAAATATTTTTTCATAAAATTTAGTTTTACCACCCTGTGAAGTTGCAAACATTTCAAGTTCAATATTATTTTCTGAAATCCTATATTTTCCGCCATACCAAATTGATTCTTTCGTTCTATTTGGAAAATTTTTATAATATTTTAAAGAGGATTTTTTGTAATAACCATCATTATGAAACTGCAAAACCATTGGATTACTAATTTCTCCTTCGTTATAGTATCTTCTCTCAAATACTTGTATATAGTATGCAGTTGTGTCTATTTTTTCTTGATTTTCTGAATTCAGTTTTTCATTGAAAGAATAAGCCATTTTTTTTCCAAGTATTGGTTCTTCATTTTTATTGTAATTGACCTTATAAAGATTACAACTAAATAAAAAAAGTAATAGAAGAAATTGAAGATATTTTTTAACGGTCATCTTTTTAAAATTGCTGGTAACGTTTTGAGGCTTTGCGTTCGGGCGGGAAGTCGAAGCACAAAAGCCGAGTTTATTGCTAATGTTTAATTGAAAAACTACTGTTGAGTTTTGCACTTCAGCCCGCCTAACGCAAAACCCTTGTTAGCAGAGGTTTTTATTTCCACTTTTCTGTCCATTTCTTTTCGTTTTCTGTTAATATTTCTGTGTTTGGTTCATAGTTTGGATTTGAAATGTACCAATCCATTTTTTTGTAAAAAGTATTCAACTCTTGATTTTGAAAAACATAACCACGTCTTGCGAAAGGTAAATTCTTTAAAATTTTTCTTTGTAAATCGTTCTTTGGTTCATTTATATTTTCTTCTTGATAATAACTGAAAGGAATATATTCTAAATTTTGAATTCCAATATAATTTTGAGCGTAAAGAAATAAGTCTCCGTTAATTTTGAAATTCTTTTTTTGGAAAATTAAATTTCCTTTTTGTAAATGGAATTTTGTTGCATCATTTTCAATAAATGAATTTTTAACGCCTTTAACGTCTTCTGTTTTACCAATTCCGTTTAAAAGCCACTCATTTGCGTTTTTGTAAAATGCTTTATTGATAGAGAACGTTTCGAATTCGCCAATATCAATAATTAATGTAAAATCATCTATTTGTTTGTTTGCCCAACGATTGGCGGCAGTTAATACATATTCAAAATCATAATTGTAGTCAATTGAACCTGACAAGTCGTAGTTGTAGGTATGTTTTATAATATTGACGCCTTTTTTGAAATTTGCTTCAAAATGATACACGTAATAAAAGTCAACATAATTTATACTTGCATTATCATCGAATTTAGGAATGCCTTTAGATTTTATTTTCCCGTTTTCAGTATATAATGAATCAGAAACATAAGCAACATTGTATTTTAAAATATTGTTATTTAGTTCTACTGTAAAATCTCTCATATATGGATGGTGTCCATTTTTTGACTTTCCATCAACATCACCTTCAGGCGAAAAAGCTTCGAAACCAACAGTTAATTTTTTGTCTTCGTTTGGATTAAAAAATTCATAGTAAACAGTTACTTCTATAAATTTATTTCTGACTTTTTTAAGCGTCAAAATTTCTTTTCTGACAGTAATTTCTGTTTCATTGATTGGAATGAGTTGATTTCCTTTTGCGAAAAAGCTCCGTCATTTGCAAATACAGAATAATTTATAAGTAATAATAATATTGTAAAAATGTGTCTTGTCATTTGGTGTCGGTTTTTTCTAAAATCTCTGCTAACGTTTTGGCGCTTGGCGAAGAAGTGGATTTCGAAGCACTAAACTATCTGCCAGCACTGAACTTGATACGAAGCACAATGCTTCATTTAAGCACTGAACCCGCATTTTTGCCAAACGCCTGTTATGCGGTCGGCTTTCTTTTCTGTCGTCTATTTGTCGAGTGGTTTCCATTGTCCTTTTGTGAAATAAACGTTGTTAAATTTCGGTGAGTAAAATACTAAATAAAAGCTCCAAGCACTTCGATAAGTTGTCGGGTTACTTGTTATAATGTGGTGAGTTGGTTGCTCCATATTTATTATCAGTCGTTCCGAGCTATATGGTTTGGTCGTTGTAATTGTCCCACGATATGTTTTTAATATTTTTTCTTTATCTGTCACGTGAAAGTATATAGAGTCATTCTCTTTAATTTCAAATCTAAAATTTTCGTATTGCCAGTCCGCTTGTCTGCCAGGGAAATAGTCGCGATTTACAATATACTCTCCGTAATAGTCTTTCTTTTTCAATTCAGTCTTTGCTGTCAACCATTGAGCGATACCAGAAAGCAATGCAAGTCCAAATATTCCGAGCCAAATCAGTCCAAGTGTCTTACCGAAAATTTTCTTTCTGGTCAGCAACCAAGTCACCAAGAGAATACCTGTAAATGGAACGAGGATAAAAACGAAAAATAAATTAAAACCAAATCCCATTTTCTTGTCTTGTTAGTTGTCCGTTGTGTCATCTTTTAAGCTGCCGCATAACGTTCCGCGGCTTGGCGCAGTAGCGACTGCGTGAACGATTGTTTTCTTGTTAAGATAGATTTTCCAGCGGAAAATCGAACATGTTTTTAAATATAAATTTAGCTATTGAGCCAAACCGTTGTTATAGGCTGTGCTAATTTCTTTGCAATATTTTATTATTATTGTTTTTCCACATTTGCCTAAGAATATATTTTGATGGAATTTCTTTCATTTCTGTGCCCAGTTTATTCCATATTTCAATATGATCTATTTTTAAATCTATTATGTAAACATTTACATCGCAAAGTAAATCCATTTGATTATTCTCAAGTTCAACGCCATTAAATCTCAAATCTGATTGATTATACTCATTATTTAAAACATCAAGCTTTGTTGCGTTTTCTTTGTTGTCAAAAGTGATTAAACATCCACTTCCAGTAAACTCAATATTTTCGAGTTTTAGGTTGTCAATTGCTAATTTTAAACTTTCTGGTGTGAATTCACCATCTAAAGTTAAAATTGAGATATCGTTAATAATTTTATGTAATTGAGAATCCATATTCGCATTTTTAGAAGCATTGCCTATAACTTCCAAATTTACGCATTGCGTCAATCCAATTTATATAACATTCGCAAAGCTAATTTTGAAATTAATTTTATTTTTAGTAATTGTGTTGGTTTTTAATTGTTTATGTGAAATTTTGTTGAAAATGTTTTTCGGATTGACGAATGTTTAGTATTTTTGGTTAAAACATACATTGATGAAATATTCTCAAATATTCAGACAAAAACTTGAAATTGCAAGGTACAGCGAATCTACAATCAAAACTTATATCTCTACTTTAACTTCATTTTTCAAATCAATTGATGGTATTGCCATCGAAGAAGTGAACGAAACTATTGTTGAAAAGTATCTGTATCATGAGATAAGGGAGAAAAATATTTCGCAATCATATCAAAAACATATTTTAGGAAGTATTAAACTGTTTTATGAAATAATGTTTAGTAGAAAATTTTCTTTGTCACATTTATATCCAAAAAGAGTAGAGCACCAATTACCAAAATATCTCAATAAAGAAGAAATTTTAAAAATGATTGAATTAACTGAAAATTTGAAACATAAATCGATGATAAGTCTCTTATATGGATGTGGTTTAAGAGTAAGTGAATTAATTAATTTAAAAATCACAGATATAGATTCAAAATCTGGAAGAATCTCGATAATTCAGGCTAAAGGAAAAAAAGATCGCTATGTAATGCTGCCAAAATCTGTATTGCCGTTGCTTAAAGAATATTTTGAAAAGTATTTTCCACAAACCTATCTCTTCGAAGGCGGAAAAAATGAAAAATATTCACCCCGAAGTGTTCAGCAAGTTGTAAAGCAGGCGGCTTTAAAGGCGAAAATACAAAAATTGGTAACACCTCATATCCTACGCCACAGTTTTGCAACACATCTTATTGAAAATGGTACCGACATCATATATATTCAGGAGCTTTTAGGACATAACAGTGTGGTGACTACTCAAATTTACACGCATATTACAGATTTAACCATAAGAAAAATTCAAAGTCCTCTAGATATTAAATTTTGAGAACTTTGAATTTGAATGATTTACCCAAATGCCCTCTTCAACAAACTCTCCACTTTCGGCTCACTTCCTCTGAAATTCTTATACAATTCCATCGGATCTTTCGTTCCGCCTGAAGAAAGTAAAATTTTAAATTTTGCGGCTGTTTCAGGATTGAAAATTCCGGTTTCCTTAAAATATTGAAAGGCATCGGCATCCAAAACTTCCGCCCATTTGTAAGAATAATATCCCGCAGAATATCCGCCCTGGAAAATATGTGAAAAACTTGGGCTCATCGCTGTTTCAGGATTTGCAGGATACAATTGCGTTGCTTTCGTATAATCATCTTCAAATTCTTTTACACTCTTATTTGCCAACTCTGCAACTTTAGTATGATAATTCATATCGAGCAATCCAAAACCAAGCTGTCTCATCGTTTGATAACCTTCCATAAAGTTTTTCGACTGTTCGATTTTCTCAATTTTTTCATCAGGAAGAACTTCTCCTGTTTTATAATGTTTGGCAAACGTTTTTAGGAATTCCGGTTCGTAACAGAAGTTTTCCAAAAACTGAGAAGGCAATTCTACAAAATCCCATTTCACAGAAGTTCCCGAAAGATTTGGGTATTGCGTATTTGCCAACATTCCGTGTAATGCATGACCAAACTCGTGAAATAAAGTTGTCACTTCCTGAAACGTCAGTAAACTCGGTGTATCTTTAGTCGGTTTGCTAAAATTACAAACAATAGAAATATGCGGACGAGAATTTTCACCGTCTTTTTGATATTGATTTTTGTAGCTCGTCATCCAAGCTCCCGCTCTTTTGCCTTTTCTTGGAAAATAATCGACGTATAAAAGAGATTTGAAAGTTTTTTCAGGATCGTGACTTCCATCTTCCAACTTTTCGCTTCCAGCCTCAAAAACCTCATACACTTTCACATCTTCATGATATTTCGGAATGTCGTTTCTTTCCACGAAAGTCAATCCGAAAAGTTGTTTTGCCAGACCAAAAACAGCTTCCTGAACTTGATCTAAAGGAAAATATGGCTTTAATTCCTCATCATTCAGATCATATTTTGCTTTACGAAGTTTTTCGGCATAAAAAGCATGATCATAACCTTGCATTTCATCGATTCCATCAGCTTTTGCTAAAGCTTTTAATTCTTCGATTTCTTTTTCAGCGTAAGGTTTTGCTTTGGTCAATAATTCATTTAGAAAGTCGATTACTTTTGTCGGAGATTTTGCCATTCTTTCTTCCAGAACATAATCTGCGTAATTTTTATAGCCTAAAAGTTCTGCCTTTTGCTGTTTTAGACTGAGAAGTTCTTTTATTAAATTCTGATTGTCAAATTCTCCGCCGTAAAACGACTTTTTGCCATTTGCCAACGCAATTTCTTTTCTCAATTCACGGTTTTCAGCATACGTCATGAACGGAATATAGCTTGGATATTGCAATGTCACAACCCAACCTTCCAGATTTCTTTCTTTAGCTTCTTCAGCATATTGTTCTAAAATTGCTTCCGGAATTCCTGCCAAATCTTCTTTATTGGTGATATGTTTGAAATATTGATTGGTCGAAGCCAACACATTTTGCCCAAACTGAAGAGATTTTAAAGATAAATCCATGCTGATTTTCTTTAACTTTTCTTTGTCTTCTTCGTTTAATAAAGCACCGCTTCTTACAAAACCTTTATACGTTTCATTCAAAAGCATTTGCTGCTCTTCATTCAGATTGTATTTCTCTTTTGCATCATAAACTTTTTTAATCTTATTGAAAAGCGCTTCATTTTGAGAAATTTTTGAAGAATATTCGGTTAAAATTCGTGAAACTTCCTGAGCTATTTTCTGGAGTTCGTCACTTGTTTCTGCCGAATTTAAATTGAAAAATATATTCGAAGCTACATCAAGCTGTTCACCCGAAAAGGCTAATGCTTCAATAGTATTTTCAAAAGTTGGTTCTTCCGGATTATTAATAAGAGCATTGATTTCTTCTTCAGATTGTTGAATTAATGCTTTGAAAGCAGGAAGATAATCTTCATTTTTTATTTGATCAAAAGGTGCTGAATGATATGGTGTATTGAATTTTTCTGTTAAAATATTCATTGACGTATTTTTAATTGATGTAAATTTAATTATTTGATTTGAATTAATTTTTTACGCGCAAAAAAGATGCCTTGATCTTCATTTGTGACAAATGTACCTAATGATGAATATTCTTGTCATAGGAAAAGATGGCGTTGTGATGAAATGTTTACTTTTGATTTTAAATAAACAGAATGAAATATTGCGTTATTCAAAGCATTTAGCTTTTTGTTTACGGCCAAAAGCAACTTTAATATTTATAAACTATGAAATCACCATTAACAATCTTTCAAAAATGACTGATGCAGATTGGTGATTCTATATAACGAATAAAAAACTTTAAAAATCTATATATGAAAACAATTTTAAAAATTATTGGTGGGATTGTCCTCTTAATCGTTGTGTATGCAATCATTGCAATGCTGGCTTTTGGTAAAAATTACCATTACGAAAAATCTGTCGTAATGAATGCTCCGAAAGAAAAAGTTTGGCAGCAGATCGCTTCAATGAAATCTTTTAACGAATGGAATCCTTGGATGAAATTAGATAAAAACATGAAAGTTACGTACAGCGGAACTCCCGGTGAAGTAGGAGATAAGTATTGTTGGGACAGCAAAAATGATGATGCAGGCGCCGGATGTCAGGAAATTAAAGAATTGGTTACTAATGAAAAGCAAAAAACAGAAATGACTTTCAAAAGACCTTTTGAAGGACAGGCGATTTCGGATATTGTTTTAACTTCCGAAGGAAATTCTACAAAAGTGACCTGGAGTATGGATACCGAACAAGAAACCTGGATGAAAATTATGAGACCGATGATGGATTATCAAATGGGAAAATCTTACGATGAAGGTCTTAATAACTTAAAAGCTTTGGTTGAAAAATAAATGTAACTTATAATAAATTTCTAAAAAACTGCTTTAAAATTGTTGAAAGCAGTTTTTTTATTTAAATATGTTAAAAATCTCATCTGTCACGGTTAAATTAAAAAAAGTAAGCAACTTTTTAAATTAAATATTATCTTTATGTAAAGATTACGATGTATGCAGAAGGCGATTTACAATAAAAATGAATTGCGGATTTTTGTAAGAGATATGATTTCTGGAAAAGTAAAAACGTTAGAGTTTTATTTGAATTTTACTTTGGAAGCAAGCCGCGAAATAAAAAAAACTTCAAAATACGATTCTATTCGTGAAGAAATGCAGGATGAGATTTACCATTTAGATAAGCAGATGGCCAACTTAAGAAATATGCAGCAGCAGATGAAGAAAGTTTTGAATTCTGAATCTGAACATGCCAAGTTAGGTTCATTAGTAATTACAAATAAAGCCCGTTTTTATATTTCTGTTTCTTTGGGTGAATTTTTCTTTGAAGGCGACCGTTTCTATGCTATTTCTCCTGAAAGCCCAATGGCTCAGAAAATTATAGGCATGAAAGCCGGCGAAGAGTTTACCTTAAATAAAATTCATCAGAAAATTGAGGAAGTGATATAAAAGAATCATGTAAAAAGTAAAAAGATGCAAGTGAAATAGTCACAAATACACTAATTTTTTTCAAGTTTTAAAAATTATATTCGTGAATTCGTGGCATCAAAAAAAGCAACCAAAAATTTGGTAAAAGCATATTACATCCGAAAAAAAACTCTCAGCTTTTCACACCTCGCTTCCATCTTTTCCTTAATTTTGTGTTCATGAATAAAGCAGAAGTTTTAAAAGAAATCATAGAACAAAGAAGAAGCATCTTTCCAAAAGATTACAGCGAAACAGAAATTTCTCAGGAAATAATCGAAGAGATTCTTCATTCGGCAACATTGGCTCCCAATCATAAACGTACAAAACCTTGGCGTTTCAAAATTTTCAAAGGGGAAGAAAAAGCAAATTTGGCTGTAGAAATGCAGGAAATTTACAAAGCAACCCAGGCGCCACAAGTCTTTTTAGAAAAGAAATATCAGGATATAGGTTTCAAAATCAACAAAGCAGATGCTGTAATTTCTATCGTTGTTAATTTCAGCGGAATGGTTCCTGAGTGGGAAGAGATTGCTGCGGTTTCTATGGCGGTGCAGAATATGTATCTTACCTGTACAGCAAATGGAGTAGGCTGCTACTGGAGTTCTCCAAAAATTGTTGACCATCTGAAAAATTCTTTAACGATCGAAGAAAACCAGAAATGTCTTGGTTTGTTTTACATGGGAAATGTTGATTAGTTCAATGTAACAATCTAATAATGTAACAATTTAACAATGTAGCAGTTTACCAATTATTGTAGTAAGGTCATGTTGTGAATTTTAGACTAATTTCATAGCCCTGATTGCAGCGACATCCTTTTTCTGCGTTGGCTTGAAAAAAGTGCCTGCGAAAAAGATATAGCGGAAAGCAGGTTCCCGGCTCCTGAAAAATTTATTCTAAAACTTTTAACCTGAGTCTTTTTACTTGAAACTTTTTACTATCTTTGCACACTTAAATATTTAACCGGGACGAGTTCCCATAACATTCAAACATTATGTCAGTAAAAATCAGATTACAAAGACACGGTAAAAAAGGTAAGCCTTTCTTCCACATCGTAGTTGCAGATGCAAGAGCTAGAAGAGATGGTAGATTCATCGAAAAACTAGGTACTTACAACCCAATTACAAACCCTGCTACAATAGATTTAAACGTTGATTCTGCTGTAAAGTGGTTAAACAACGGAGCTCAGCCAACTGATACGGCAAAAGCTATTCTTTCTTATAAAGGAGTTCTTTACAAAAAACACTTACAAGGTGGTGTTGCTAAAGGAGCTTTTGATGAAGCTGAAGCTGAGAAGAGATTCAATGCTTGGGTAGAGTCTAAAGAATCTAAAGTACAAGGTAAAGTAGACGGTTTGGCAAATGCTAAAGCTGACGCTAAAAAAGCTGCTTTTGATGCTGAAACTAAAGTAAACGAAGCTAGACTTGCTGCTGCTTCTCAAGCTGAAGCTGATGCAAAAGCTGCTGAAGAAGCTGCAAACGCACCTGCTGAAGAAGTTACAGAAGCTACGGAAGAACCAACTGCTGAAGCAGAAGGAACTGAAGAAACTCAGGCTTAATTCTTTTAAAAAGATACAAAGCAAAGGCACGATTTTTCGTGTCTTTGTTGTTTACAACAAAATAATCTGTTTTTACTTTTTGAAACAGATTTATAAAATTCTTACGTCATTATGAAAAAGGAAGACTGTTATTTATTAGGAAAAATCACACGCAGACACGGGCTTGCAGGAAATGTTATCCTTAAGCTGGATACAGACCAACCCGAGCTTTATAAAAAACTAGATTCTATTTTTGTAGAAATCAACGGTTTGCTGGTGCCTTTTTTTATTGAAAAATCTTCTTGGAGCAAACTTGATGCTTTGAATATTGCTTTTAAAAATTCTTCTGAAGCTTTGGTAGATCAGTCTTTAGGGAAAAACGTCTATCTTCCTTTGACGAGTCTGCCTGTACTTACCGGCAAACAATTCTATTATCACGAAATTATCGGATACGAAATTTTTGATGAACAAGATAATAGCTGTGGTATTATCAGATCAGTGAATGACCAAACGGCACAGAATTATTTTGTAACCAATCTAGATGGAAAAGAAGTCGTGATTCCATTAATCAAAGACTGGATTCTTGAGGTAAACCGTGAAGAAAGATTCATCAAAATGCAAATTCCGGAAGGTTTGATCGATGTATTTTTGGTACCTTCGAAAAAAGATGAGTAGTCATCATAAAACAGATATAAAAAACAGACTTTTAGTTCGAACTAAAAGTCTGTTTTTTTATTTTAACTTATTTGTACACTGCCGATAATAAATATTCCTGTACTATTTGATCAACTTGTGAATGAGCATAAGGTTTGTTGTAGGCTTTGGCTGTAATTACCATAACAATTGGCAGTTCGGTAAACATAATGATTTTATTACCTCCGTTTCCACTGGATTGATAAGTCTCAAAACTTTTGTTTCCTATTGTATACACTTTTCTCCAGAATAAATATCCGTAGCCTTCAAAATCAGGATTACCGGAAAAATAATTGGTAAAAGATTTTTTGATCCAATCTTTATTTACAATTGTTTTACCGTTCCAAATCCCGTTGTTTTTATACAATTGTCCAAATTTTGCTAAATCTAAAGTATTCATTCTTAATCCACCGGCCAAAGATGGTTTTTGCTGAGGAGTGAATTGCCACTTATAATTGGTAATCCCTAAAGGTTGAAACAGTTTTTTATCTGCGTAATTTTTCAATCCTTTAGGAACAGATTTATCTAAAATATCTCCGGATAAAACGGCTCCTGCTGTAAAATAATTCCAGGTTTCCCCGATTTTATTTTCCGTCATTGGTAAATCAAGAGTAAATTTAATCCAATTGTCTGTAGGATACATATTTTCTTCGTTTCCTGGAGATTCTTCATCTTGATCATTTCCCTCGAAACCGGAACTCATGGTCAGTAAACTTTTTATTGTTACATTTTCTTTTTGGGAAGAGTGATTTTTGAATGTTTTCAGATCATAGAATTCACTTATTTTTTGATTTTCATTTTTAATATAACCATCTTTTATTGCAATTCCCATTAAGGCTGAAGCAAAAGATTTTCCTACAGATCTTGTGTCATTGAGGCTATCTCTATTATAGTTATTAAAATATTCCTCCAAAATAAGTTCCCCATTTTTGATAACGACAATACTGGTAATATCTCTGAATCTGTTTTCTGCAATTTTTTGATTCAAAGCTCTTATCTTTTCTTGATTGAATTTTTCATCGGAAACTTTCCAACTGCTATTTGGTTTTATTTTTTGAATAGCAATCTGCTGCTCTGAAATATTTTTTTTAGGAACAACTAAGTTAATTTCTCCTTGCGCAATAATATTTCCGGTTTTCACCGTTGGAGTTTCTAAATAAGGTCTGATCTCAATTTTTAAAATATGCTTTCCTTCATCCAATGCATCAATCCCGTTATTCGTCAGATAAAACCGAGACCATAGAAATTTTCCCCAGAAATCTTCATTTTTTGAGCTCGTTAAGGGAATTCGAAATGTTGTTTTTACGGTTTTACTTTCTGTTGTTCCTGCTCCTGAATTCAGATTTTCTACATACATCAATTTCCCGTCGACGTAAAAGGAGAATTGGTAATTTCCTTTTTTTAATAATTCATCGGCCGTTAATGAAGGATCAAGTTGATGTAGATAGTTAACCAGAGAATTCTCCTGAAAAACACGAATGTCTAGATCTTTATCTTCCTGAAAAATCATAGATGAAATAAAATCTGATTCTCTAATGTTTTCTAAAGCAAGTGTTTTATCTAAAAACACGATTTTGTTTAAATAAGTTTTTTGAAGAGAGTTTTCAATTTTTTCCGACTCAATAATATTTGAAGTTTGGCTAAATGAAAAATAGGAAATGAGAACTAAAGCGAATGAAAAGATGTTTTTCACGGTAATTTTTTATTTAAGTAAAAGTATAAATAGCATTTTTAAAAAAATAGAATAAAATTAACATCTGGTAAATTTATTTTTGTCTTTAAAGCATTAAATTATATTTACCATTTGTAGGAGTCTAAGCTGAAATTTTACAAAAAAACCTACTCCTATTAAATGACAATAGAAATTGATTAAGTTATTTTAAAATATTCCTATATTTCAAAGGTGTGATACCGATATTTTCTTTAAAACAACGAATAAAATGACTTTGATCAGAAAAACCACAATCTATGGCAACTTCTGTTAAAGACTTTTCGTTGTTGGCAATGATAGATAAAGCTCTGTTGATCTTTAATTTCCGGATATAATCGCCCAAATTGCAATGAAAATATTTATAAAAATCTCTGCTGAGATGAATAGGATGGATATTTAATGTTTGGGAAAGTGCTGTTAAATTTAATTTTTCGTTGAAATTTTCATGCAAAAGTTCATCAATTTGTTTTACCCAAATTGGTTTTTTTTCAACGACATTCTTTGGAGCTGATAGCTGGCTGAAAATATGTAATAATAATTGCTGAATTGATGTTTCGGAATTGTTGTCATTAATTTTACTTTCTTTAAAGATTTTATACATCAAAATTTTTAATTCGGGATTTCTAAGATGAAAGCTTCCTTCAAGATTATTTTGAGTAATATTTAGATTCTCAAACCATTCTTTTGGTATTTCAATATGAAAACCTCTCGTAAAAATATCTGGTTTTATATTGTAATGCGGGTCTTCCCAATGATGATACAATAAAGTTCCTGCTGAGCAATCGTAGATTTCTTTTTTGTTTCCTTCAGCCATATTTCCCTGCAGAAGAAAAGTGAAATAGGCATTTTCATGATAATGCCAATCAACATAAGGATGAGTATATTCTGTATCAGTAATTACAAGACCATCAAAGTGCAGCGTTTTATTGGTTTGTCCAAAAAATTCACCATTGCTCAGAGTTTTCATTTCAATTTTTGTTTTAAATTTTCAATCTGATCATACATTTTATTGAAAAACATTTTGCGTTCCCGGTTTCCGGAAGTATTGAGCGATTTTGAATTTTTAAGTTCATGCTCAAAATAAACCAATGTATCATTGCACGTATTTTCATCGTTGGTCATCATGTATCCAAACATATTGAAAGGAATAAAAAACGACGATTGATATTCATTTTTAAACAGAATATTATTGCTTAAGATGACCAAATCGTTGACATAGAAATTAAAATCAGGATTATGCTGTATTTTATATTCAATATTTTCAATAACACTTCTCACTTCTTCCAAAATCAACACAATATCTTTATATTTTAAAAGACCCATTTCAGAATAAAAAGAAATCTGCATCAGAATACTCATAATCGTGGTGTCATTCCAAACTTCAGTTACATTCTGATTTTCGTACAAATCTTTCAGCATTTCATTTTTTGGCGAATGATAAGGAAGATCAAAATCTTCAAAAGAACACAGAAATTTATCTTCGTTCAGCAGATTCATCCATACATAAAATTTAAAACGGGAAAGAATAGTATCCGAAATGGTATAAAAAAACGGAATGTCTTTCGCCGAGTAATATACTTTCGACTGATTAATGCTTTGAAAAACATCCAAAATCTTCAGCGAACTTTCAAAAAAGTGCAGTAAATCTTCTTGTGTTTTTACAGGACGTGTTCTTTTTACAACCAATTGATTTTCTGTTCCCAAAAACTGATCGATTGAAATTTGGTAATACTTAGCCAGTTCCACCGCTTCTTCAAAACTGAATTTTGCTTTCATTGAAGTTCTCCGATGTGCTGCATCGTAGCTGATGTTGAGGATATTGGCAATCTCGTCATTCAGAGATTTGTCGCCGATCTTCTTTCTAATTTGTTTCAATAAAACTTCCTGATTCATGGTATTTGCGATTTTCACAAATGTAGAGATTTATTTTAATTTTTTTTCGCATTCAGGTGAGATTGTTCTGTGGGTAGCTTTGAGTTATAATTTAAAACTCGCTATTATGAAAACGAAACTATTTTTAATCATTGCTGTCTGCTTTAACAGTTTTCTATTCTGTCAGGACAGTTTGAAAGTAACTCATCAAGAAGTTAGACTGGTTGCAATCACCCCTTTAAATAACAAAATTAGTATGGTCAACGGGTTAGCATTCGGATTGGGTTTGAATTCCCAATATCTTTTTAAAGAGGAAACTGCTTTAAACTTACAGAAGGTGAACGGGCTTAATTTGGAAATTAATCCTTTAGGAATTTTGTTCTGGCTTTTTTATGATCCGACAAAAACTGCAAATGTAGAAACTGTTCAGGTGAATGGCCTCAGTATTTCTGCCGCAGGTTATTTCAGAGGAATCAGCCACAACGGTGTGAGTGTTTCTCTTTATAATTATGGTCATACGATGAATGGTGTAATGGGTTCGTTGGCCAATTTTGATATTGAAAAAGGGAATGGAGTTTTTGTTGCAATCTTAGGCGTTTCATCAAAGGAAATGAAGGGTGTCAGTTTTTCTGCTTTTAATAACACAGAAATTCTCAGAGGTGTTCAGATAGACTTCGTTAATAAAAATGTTGACGGCAAAGGTTTACAGTTCGGTTTGGTGAATAAATCAAATAAAATGAAAGGTCTTCAGATTGGCTTCTGGAACAAAAACGGAAAACGTACTCTACCACTAATCAACTTTTAAGTCATGAAAACTTTTGTAATAATCCTGTTGTTTTGTCTGAATCTTTCTGCACAAAACGTAAACGTTGAAAAAACTGAAAGATCTTTAATCGAATTCGGCTCATTTCTGAACTTTAACAAATTTAAAATAAAGCAAAATGTGGGTGTGTACGCTGGTTATTGGTACAGATTTCCCGCAGATGAATCTAGAACTCATCTGGAATTAGGAACAAATTTCGGTTACAGTAAAAGTCTTTATGAATTTAATTATGGAAAAAATGGACTACTTTATCCTATTCGTTCAGAAGAATTTGTTTGGAATCTGGGAGCCAGAATGGTCAAGGGATACGAATTAAGAAACAACAAAATAGAATGGACTTCAGAATTTAGCCTCCAAACGTTATTTTTTAATGATGGAGATATACCAAAAGACGAGCCTCAGGAAAAATCTGATAAGGAGAATACGATCTATATAGATACTCACAGTGCTAGTTTTTCAACTTTAAAAATTGGTCAGGGAATTCGTTTTTGGAAAAATAATGTTGGAATTGGTATTCAGGCTTCTTATCTGCCATATAGACTGTGGTATAAGCAAACTGCGCCAGAAGGATTTAATACTCTTTCAGCCGAAGCTAGCTTGATTTTTAAATTTTAAATAATATCAAAAAATTTTAAACATGAAAATAATACCTTATTTACTAATAGCAACACGATTTCTTTTAGCGCCGATAATTTTCTTTTTAGCTTATTTAAAAGGTGAAGAATCTAGGTTTGTAATTTTAGCTTTAATGTTTATTGGTTTACTTACTGATATTTTTGACGGAATCATCGCAAGAAAAGTCGGAGTTTCCACAGAAAAATTAAGAAGACTCGACAGTCAGGTAGATTTGGTATTTTGGCTCTCTTTAGGATTGGCAACATACTTTCTTAATACCGAATTAATAAAAAGTCATTGGCAAAGTATCACATTAATCTTCATTATGGAAGCTTTATGTTATATCATAAGTATTTTAAAATTCGGTAAAGAGACCTGTACTCACGCTTTTTTATCAAAAATGTGGGGATTGAGTTTACTGATTGCTTTCACTTATTTAATCGGATTTCAACAGGCAGGTTGGGCATTTCATCTCACTATAATTTTAGGAATCGTTTCTCATATTGATGTTATCTTAATTATTTTAATTCTTCCAAAATGGCAGTACGACATACCGAGTTTTTATCACGCATGGCAAATTAGACATGGAAAGCAAAGAAAAAAAACTACTTTTTTTAATTAAATTAGGCGAATAACCGTCAACGGAATAATCATTTTTAAATCAAAACGGCGTAATCATTAAAAGTTGCGCTGTTTTTTGTAAATTTGCAAACATTAATTTTTATATAAAAATTTATCAATCAACAAATGAAAAAGCAGACGATTAAAGAAGTCCTTCAAGACTACAAAAAAGTATTACATCATGACATTACAGTTTACGGATGGGTAAGAGCATTCCGTTCAAATCGCTTTATTGCACTAAATGATGGTTCTACAATTAATAATTTGCAGATTGTAGTTGATTTTGAAAATTTTGACGAAGAAATCATTAGTAAAATCAGTACAGCTTCTTCACTGAAAGTAGTAGGAGAGGTGGTAGAAAGCCAAGGAGCTGGACAAACTGTAGAAATTATTGCAAAAAAAATCATTATTTTAGGTGATAACTTTACCGAAGAAAGAGATAAAACGATTCTTCAACCAAAAAAGCACTCTTTAGAGGTTTTAAGAGATCAGGCGCATTTAAGATTCAGAACCAATTTATTTGGTGCGGTTTTCAGAGTGCGTCATGCGGTGAGTTTTGCAATTCACTCATTCTTCAACCAAAACCAGTTCTTTTACATTAACACTCCGATTGTAACAGGAGCTGATGCAGAAGGAGCAGGTGAAATGTTTGGCGTAACCAACTTTGATTTAAACAATATCCCGAGAGACGAGCAAGGAGATATCGATTTTGCTCAGGATTTCTTTGGTAAAAAAACAAATTTAACTGTTTCAGGACAGCTTGAAGGTGAAACTGCAGCAATGGGATTGGGAAGAATCTATACTTTCGGACCGACCTTCCGTGCAGAAAATTCAAATACAACGCGTCACCTTGCAGAATTCTGGATGATCGAACCGGAAGTTGCTTTCAACAACCTTGAAGATAACATCGATTTGGCAGAAGATTTCCTGAAATATGTGATTCAGTATGTTTTAGACAACTGTAAAGATGATTTAGAGTTCTTAGACAAGCGTTTTGCAGAAGAGCAAAAATCCAAACCTGAAAAAGAAAGAGCAAAAGAAGGCTTAATTGAAAAGCTGGAAAATGTAATTGCTAAACGTTTCAAAAGAGTTTCGTACACAGAAGCAATTGAGATTTTATTAAACTCAAAAGAAAATAAAAAAGGAAAATTTGCTTATCCAATCGAAGAGTGGGGTGCAGATCTTCAGTCTGAGCACGAAAGATTCTTGGTAGAAAAGCATTTTGAATGTCCAGTAGTTTTATTTGATTATCCAAAAGAGATCAAAGCATTCTACATGAAGCTCAACGATGATAACAAAACCGTTGCTGCAATGGATGTACTTTTCCCTGGAATCGGAGAAATCATCGGCGGATCAGAAAGAGAAGCAAGATTAGACGTTCTGAAAACAAAAATGGCAGAAATGCACGTTGACGAGCACGAACTTTGGTGGTATTTAGATACCAGAAGATTCGGATCAGTTCCGCATGCAGGTTTCGGACTTGGTTTAGAAAGATTAGTTCTTTTCGTAACGGGTATGACCAACATTCGTGACGTGATCCCTTTCCCAAGAACTCCAAAGAACGCAGAATTTTAATTCAACATTATATATTAAGAATGTCTCTGAAATCTTCAGGGACATTTTTTTGTGTAATATAAGTGTTTTCAACTCTCAAACTCTCCAACCCTTCCATTCTCCAACGCTCCAACTTTTTTCTTGTAGCTCTTTCCGGCTTTCACTACTCGCTTTTTTGCGCCATGCTTTTCCTTTGCGGCAAAAAGAGCTCAGACATGCCG
>Ga0157373_10000342_pt1 | contig 37717 bp, 28 predicted proteins | sample C65metaG_FD_113460 | JGI IMG/M metagenome (GOLD analysis project Ga0157373, IMG submission 113460) | Corn rhizosphere microbial communities from Kellogg Biological Station, Michigan, USA - C6-5 metaG | ecosystem: Host-associated > Plants > Roots > Rhizosphere > Soil | place: USA: Michigan... | reverse complement strand
TTCAAATGCAGGTGCCTTGCCTTCCCTTTCAGATAGAGCAGCGCATGAATGCCTCCTACCGCAAAGCCAATCGCCTGCAGGGCTGCCAGTTGCATGTGGATCGTCTGATGCAGCCAGGCACGGTTGAACATCGCCGCCACCGGATCGATGTTCTTTGCCACGCCATCCACCCAGTCGAATCCCGCAGGGGCATTCATCCAGCCATTCGCCGCCACCACGAAGATTCCGGAAGTGAAACCGGAAATCCCCACTGCCAGTCCCGTGGCCCAGTGCACCCACGGCTTCATCCGCTTCCATCCATAAAGGAAAAGCCCGATGGCGATGGCCTCCAGAAAGAATGCCGTCCCTTCCCAGGAAAACGGCATCCCGATGATCGGCCCTGCGTGCTTCATGAAGCCGGGCCACAGCAGCCCCAGCTCGAAAGACAGCACCGTGCCGGATACCGCCCCCACGGCGAAAAGAATCGCCACGCCCTTCAGCCACATCTTCGTCAGCTCCAGATGGGCCTCATCCTTGTGCCGCAGATAAAGGAAGTGCGAGGTGGACATGAAGAATGGCATCGTCATTCCGATCGCGGCGAAAATGATGTGGAACCCCAGCGAAAATGCCATGGTCGAGCGCGCAGCAATCAGATCGTCCATCAGGCACTGGGATATCCCCCCGCCGCCGGTGAACGAAGCAGAAAAAACCTGTGCAGGCGGAAATCCAGCCAGGTGTACACCTTCCCACACCTCCATCCTTGACCACCCGGCAAAGTTGTTCGACCAGTCGCGGGCCATGATCCACCCCCGCCTGCTGACAAATCTCTGCTACCTCGCCATGATGTGTCTGGCCATCGGGCTGAATTTACTGCCCGTGTTCCTCACTTCCCTGGGCACAGAGATGGGTGGTCTGAGCAATGAGGCGCTCGGAAGGCTGGGTGCCATCTCCTTCGGCGGTCTGGTGGTGGGAATCATCATTACCGGCCCGCTCGCCGACCGCTGGGGTGCCAAGCCTTTCGCCATGCTGGGCTGCGGCTTGCTGGCGGCCAGCCTGCCCCTTTCCGCCTACGCGCCGGATTACAGGTGGCTTGCCATTTCCCTGTTCTGCCTGGGCCTGGGGGCTGGCATTCTGGACATGATCCTGAGTCCTGTCGTCTCCGCCCTCAACCCGGAGAAACGCACCACCGCCATGAACTGGCTGCACTCCTTTTACTGCTGCGGTGCGGTAGTCACCATTCTCCTGGGCACCCTTGTCCTTCAGGCAGGGCATGGATGGCGGATCGCCTGCCTCCTCCTCATTCCCCTGCCGCTGGCACTGGTCATTGCTCTGGGATGCCAGACCTTTCCCACTCTGGGTGGTGGTGATGGCAGTATCCCGGTGAGGACTCTCCTGCGCCGGAACTGGTTCCTCCTCGCTCTCGTGGCCATCTTTTTGGGAGGAGCCACGGAGCTGGGGATGGCCCAATGGCTGCCTGCCTATGCAGAGACCGCACTGAGATTCCCCATCTGGATGTCCGGCACCTCACTGCTGTTATTTTCCCTCTCCATGGCCGCCGGGCGGATGATCATCGGCGTGCTGCCCCGCCTGGATCCTTTCACCCTCATGGCAGGCGGCTGTGCTCTCACGGTGTGCTCCTTTCTGCTAGGCGCATTCCTATCCTCCCCCACCCTTGCTCTCACCGCCTGCATTCTCGCTGGGTTCACGGGCAGTTGCTTGTGGCCCACCATGCTGGCCGTCACTGCGGACAAGTATCCGGAGGGAAATGCCAGCATGTTCGGTCTCCTCGCAGCCTTGGGCAATGCCGGTGGCATCTTCATGCCCTGGCTCGTGGGCTGGGTTTCCGATCACTACAACATGCACTGGGGCGTAGCCGTTTCCGCCTTCGCTCCCGCGCTGATGCTTCCCATCGTCCTCCGCATGAAGGCAACCGCCCGTTAAGTCTGGAACAGAGCCTGTGCTTGCCAAAGAGAAACCGGGCCGGGATGATTTGGGGAACTAGCCCCTTTCCCCCTCTTGCGTTTTTTGAAGATACGACGTCAGGAATTTTTCGCGACGCTGCCAAGCTTCGGTTGGCTGGTGATATTCGTGCTGGTGCCTGCTCTCCTGGTGCTGGCGATCGCCTTCCGGACGACGGATACAGCGGGAGGAATAGGCGATGGCTGGACGCTGGGGCAATTCGGAGTTTTCCGGGAAAAAAGCATCCATGTGCTGCTCTGGCGGACGCTGTGGATCAGTGCACTGACCACGGCACTGTGCCTGGTGCTGGCACTACCAGTGGCGTGGTACGTGGCGCGGGCAAAGGTGACGTGGCGGCCACGGCTGCTGCTGTTGATCATTGTGCCCTTCTGGACGAATTTTCTGATCCGGGTCTTTGCCTGGAATCAAATCCTCCACTCGGAAGGGCCGCTGGCGCGGGGGCTGCGGGCCGTGCATCTGCTGGGGGAAAGTGAATCCCTGCTTTTCAATGCGGCAGCGGTCGTACTGGTGAGTGTTTATACCTATCTGCCGTTCGCGATTTTACCGCTGTATGCGGCGGCGGAAAAATTCGATTTCTCGCTGCTGGATGCAGCACGGGATCTGGGAGCTACGGCTTTTCATGCCTTCCGGGCGGTGTTTCTGCCAGGCATCCGCAAAGGAATCGGGACGGCAGTGGTGATCGTTTTCATCCCGATGCTGGGATCGTATGTGGTGCCGGATCTGGTGGGTGGAACAGATGGGCAAATGATCGGAAACAAAATCGCACAGCGGAACTTTGCGGATAGGAACCTCCCTGCGGCATCCGCCATGGCGGCAGTGCTTACACTCGGAGTGCTGGCTCCGATGATTTTCAAGGGGATGTTCCGCAAACCGGAGGCCAGTGATTCATGAAGCAGAGCCGGATTCCCCATCTAACCACAATCGTGGTGCTGTTGTTTTTTTATCTGCCTATCGCGGTATTGGTGGTGAATTCGTTCAATGTCTCGCGCTTCGGCACAGGGTGGCAGGGATTTACGTTGAAGTGGTATGAGCGGCTTGCAGACAGGGAGGATCTTTGGCTCGCGCTGGGGAACTCACTGAAGGTGGCGTGCGGAGCAAGTGCGGTGGCGATGTTGCTGGGAACGTGCGCGGCCTTTGCACTGCAACGCTACCGCAGCGGAGTGCAGACCATGCACGGCATGCTGGTGACAGTGCCGCTGGTGCTGCCGGAAATCCTGATGGGAATGAGCCTGCTGTTACTTTTTGTGGCGCTGGGGATGCAACTCACTCTCGTAACAGTGGGGCTGGCACACGTGACTTTTTGCATCAGCTATGTGGCGCTGGTGGTGCAGGCGCGGCTTCAGGATTTTGATTTCACGTTGGTCGATGCAGCGCGGGATCTGGGTGCCACGCGGAGCCAGGCGTTCAGGAAAATCGTGCTGCCACTGCTCGCGCCAGGCATCCTGGCGGGCGGGCTGCTCGCCTTCACGCTCTCCATCGATGATTTTGTGGTGACGTTTTTTGTAAAAGGTCCGGGGGCGGATACGCTTCCGGTGGTGATCTACAGCATGATCAAGAAAAGCCGGGAATTTCCGGTGATCAATGCGCTGAGCACGTTGCTGCTGCTCATTACCTTCGTAGCAGTATGGACATCCCAGAAGCTGACGGCTAAATAGGACGGGCTATGCAGCGGAAATTTTTGCTTCTATCGCTTGCGGCGCAGCAACAGCCCGCAGGAAAGGCCCAGTAAGGCCAATGCACTCGGCTCCGGGATAGGCACCACCACCAGATTGCTCGGCAGGACGGGCGTGGTGGCCAGGAGGGAGTGGTTGTCGTTCTCGAAAATCCAAGTATTTCCAGTCTTCTGGGTGAGTACGATTTTGTTGAAGGTCTGGCTACCGGTGGTGATGAAGTGCAGGTAGGCGTATGGCTCCGTGGGATTGAGATTCGTTGCGCCGGGTTGATCGTAATAATCCCTCGTTTTATATACATTGCCATTGATGGCGACCACGGTACCCGTGGACGTATTCGGCAGCATGTTGATCAGGCTGGCGGTGCTGAAGGTGAGCAGCAGCGTATTGCCGTCATAAATCTGGATTTGGTTGAAGGCATCACCAGCGGTAAAGTAGAAGCCGAAGTACTGGGCGCTCGTTCCAGGGTCCAGCGTGAGGGTCACGCTGTTTCCGGCGGCGATGCCCAGATAGTTCCCCTCGCCATTGCCACCGTATTTGTCATTAGCCAGGATGTTTCCACCAGCAGTGGAGGTGTAAGTGGCACCCAGCGCGGTGGAGTGGTAGTTGTTCACCGCGTTCGCGCCGGTGGCCTTGCTGTTGAATGTCTCCGTACGGGTATCTGTTCCTGCGATGAGGGAGTCCGCTGCGGATTCAATGTCATTCGGCGACACATACACCGAAACCTGCGCGGATGCGGATGCGGCAGCCAGTGCGGAAAGTGTAAGGAAGAGGGAGCGGAATTTCATCGGCCTTTACGGAGGACGGAGCGAATACTGGTAATTTTTATTAAAAATTCAAGTAAAGTTTACCATCTTACGTATTCACGTAATGACCGGGATACAACACCGCAGCAAAATCAATCACTTGGCCATTCGGATTTATAAAAAAATCCTGTTTATCATCCCCTTGCACAGAACCCTCGTCCTCTTAGGTGGTCGCCAATTTTCCGGATAGGTGATTTTTCTAGATGCTCTATCGCCCGCGCTGCTTGCTCGACGACAGGCACCCATTTGCTATCCCATCCGAGATCGGAGCCCTGTTAGAAGATTGGACTTTTGATGCGATTACTAACAAACCCTGTTTCATTCCAACAAAAAAACGCAGCGGAAATGCTGCGCTTTTTTTGTTACCCACCACTGGGAAGTGGTGGCCCGAGCCGGATTCGAACCAGCGACACGCGAATTTTCAATCCGCTGCTCTACCAACTGAGCTATCGGGCCTTAGGAGGCACTGCCACCCTCGCGGGCGGGCCGGAAGTAAGAGTACCCGCAGGGGTTTTGACAACCGGAAAATTGAACAAAAGTGAGGTTTTTTTCAGCACGCTGCAAAAGCCGTTATTTCAGGAAGACTTCGCGCGGTTTTGCGCCATCGCCAGGACCCACCACACCGCGGGCTTCCAGGATATCCACCATGCGTGCAGCGCGTGTGTAGCCCAGGCGCAGGCGGCGCTGGAGGAGGGAAGTGCTGCACTTTTGCTCCTGGCGGGCTACCTCGATGCATTTGAGAATCAGCTCCTCATCGGCATCGGAAAGTTCTTCCTCATCATCTTCCTCCCCATTCAACGAGGCCTGGATGTCTGTTTCAAAACGAGGCTCTCCCTGCGCCGCACAGTGGGCGATGATTTTCTCGATCTCCGCATCGGTAACAAAGGCCCCTTGGGAGCGCTCCAATTTGGCGGAGCCGGGTGGCAGATAGAGCATGTCCCCCTTGCCCACCAGCTTGTCTGCGCCCTTGGTATCCAGAATCACACGGGAATCCAGTGCGGAAGATACTTGGAAGGCAATCCGGCACGGGATGTTTGCCTTGATGATACCGGTGACCACATCCGCACGCGGCGTCTGCGTGGCGATGATGAGGTGGATGCCTGCGGCGCGGGCCTTTTGAGCGATGCGGGCGATGCACATTTCCACATCCGCCGGGGCAGTCTGCATGAGATCCGCCAACTCATCGATGAGCACGACGATGTAGGGAAAACGATCCGGGATCTTGTCCTCGTCCGGCTCGAAGTCCGCATCATCCTCATCCGCTTCCGGCCCCAGTTCTCCGGAGGCCAGGGAGGCGGCGATGGAATCCATATCCTCATCCGGAATGTCATCGATGGCCCATGGCGGCGCCTGATGGCTGGCGGGCTTGGTGGGATCCAGTGGCGAAGCTGGCTCCTCCCCTTCCCCATGAATTTCCTCCTCCACCACAGGCGGCGCAGGGGGAGGTGCGGGCACCGGCTTTTCCTTGCGGGGGCGGCTGTTGAAGCTATCGAAATTCCGCACGCCTTCCTTCGCGAAAATGCGGTAGCGTTTCTCCATTTCATTCACCACCCACTTGAGTGCCGCCACGGTCTTCTTGGGATCGGTAACGACTGGCACCACCAGGTGGGGTAGCTTGTTGTACATCTGCATTTCCACCACCTTCGGGTCCACCATGATGAAACGCAGTTCATCGGGGCCGAACTTGAAGAGCATGGAGGCGATGATGGAATTGATGCAGACGGATTTTCCGGAACCCGTTGCACCTGCCACCAGCAGGTGAGGCATGGCTGCCAGATCTCCGATCACCGTCTTGCCATAGACATCCTTGCCCAGGGCGAGCGGGATTTTCTTTTTCGCGGAGCGGAACTCCGGATCATGCAGCAGCTCATGCAGCGGCACCGCCACCTTCTGGGAATTCGCCAGCTCGATGCCCACGGTATCCTTGCCTGGGATGGGGGCCAGAATGTTGATGCGCTCCGCACAGGTGGCGCGGGCAAGGTCTGCCTCCAACTGGGAAATGCGGGAAACGCGCAAACCCACGGATGGATAGATCTCGTAGCGCGTAATCGTGGGGCCACGGGTGATGTCCCCCGGTGTGACATCGATGCCGAAGGCCTTGAGCGTCTCGATGATGATACGTTGCGTGGCCAGCAGTTCATCGCGGTTTGCCTCCGGGGCATCCTCCACTTCCTGAATGTCCAGCAGATCGAAGCCTGGAAGCTCATAATCCTCATAGCCGGTGACGGATAGAAACTGATGCCCGCCGGTGGATGTCGCCTTTTTCCGCTCAAAGGGCTTGGCCCCCGGAGAAAGATCCTCCGCCACCCGGCGCTGGGAACCATCGATGATCTGTGGCGCGGGTGTTTCCCGCAGGGCTAGTGTCTGCTGTGGCTCATCCGCTGCCTGCTGAGCAGCAGCCACCGCCACCGTTTTCGTGGCCTCACGCTCTTTTCGGCGTTGCTCACGCTGCCTGTCACGCTCTGCGATCACTGCGGCCTCACGCGCCGCCACCTGGTTCTGGATGCCCCGCTGCTGGTGCCATTGATTCCATTTATAACGGGTCAAGCGGTAGCAGGCCTTGGCAAAACGGATCGGCTCCTGCCCGGTCAGATAGATCAGGGAAACCAGATACACCGCACTGGAGATGATGACCGTGCCGGGTCGCGCCACGATGTTCATCAGCAGCGTGCCACCGATGAGCTGGCCAAAAATGCCGCCCGGCCCCAGCTTGGCAATATTGCACTGCTGCGCCCATTCCGCGAAAAAGAACTCCACCGCGTGCAGCCAGCAGGCCGCCGCCACCACCAGCGCCACAAATCCCAGAAAAAACCGCGGCCACAACCTGGAATTGAAAACCATCTTCACCACGCCGAACCAGATCAGCCCCACCGGAATCAAGCAGCCCGCCGCGCCAAAAAGCAGAATCAGTAAAAAGGCCATCACTCCACCCAAGCCGCCGATAAGATTCCCCCCCCGCGCGCCGGATTTATCCGCAAATGCCTCAAACATCTGCCACTGCGGCAGATCTGCCGGGCTGTAGGAAACAAAGGACAACAGCAGGAGCAAGCCGATGGCGATCAGGATGATGCCTGTGATCTCGTTGGACCACTTCCCTGGCTCGGGAAGCTCCCCACGCTTTTTATTGTCCTTGTATGCCATGATCTTGTGAACACCCGCACTTTCACTTGAGACGCCAATTTCGGCAAGATCGTTTTCAAGGGTGAGAAATCAACGTTTCCGAAGGAACAGGAATTTCCAAAACCTTCATTCGCTTGATTCTACAAACATGTGGTGCCTTCATTTCTCCCTGTGCATCTGCTGACCTTCCGAATCACTGAACCCCTGCCCGGCTTGGTACTGCCGGAAATGATGGCGGAAACCTCTGCGGAAGAGGCTGCACGGCGCTACCGGGCAATCGTTCTCACCACCCTGCGCCAGATGAAGGGGCTGACGGCCACCCGGCTGCGGTTGGTGGTGACGCCGGAGGATGGCGCGGAGGCAGTGCGCTTCTGGCTGCTGCCAAAGCTGGCGGAAAAATGGCAACGGGATGGCGGCATTTTCCGCACGGAGGGCTATGAGATCGATTTCGGAAATGAGGCGGGAGATTTTGAAATCCAGGCCGAGGGGGAAATCCTCTGCCCCTACTTGAGCGCTCGCTGGGTGCATGCGGGCTGGCTGGGGCTGGGACGCACGGTTTCCCAAGTCACCGGCCCTGCAGAAAACAGCGGCGTTTATTTCCATGTCCAGTTCCCAGGCAGTCTGGGCGGGCGCACACTCCCTCCCCTGCCGATCATCCGTACCGATGCGGACTGGCAGGCGGCACTCGATAGCCCGCTGGGGCCTGCCTTGTGGAAAACTTACGAGGGGGAGTGAAGGAGGCACTCGTTTCCAAGCCGAAATCGCAAATGGAAGACTTTGGATTCAGGCCCCTTCCGCTTCCAATTTAGTGCTTCAGATTTCGTGCTTTTCCCCAGCCCTTCCATGCATAAGTCAGGAAACAGGCGGAGAAGGCGAACATGAAAAAGGAAAGAAACTGCCCTTGCGTGAAAGGCCCCATCAGCTTGGCATCCGGCTCCCGGAATTGCTCCGCAAAGATGCGGAACATCGGATAGAGCAGGAAGAACAGGCCGGTTAGCAGGCCATCCGGAGCCTTCGGGAAACGCAGGCGCACCGTCCACAGAATGGCGAAAAGCAGCAGACCCTCCAGCGCACCTTCATAGAGTTGGGAAGGATGGCGTGGCTCCAGATATGGGGCTATGGCATCCGTCACCTTTTCCGAGTGGCGGTTTGCCACCAACAGTTGATCGAAGTAGTCGGCCCGAGCATAGGCGTAGCTTTGATCCGTGGACATTTCCAGCGCCTGATAGGCAGGGGCCAGCTTTGGCTCCGCCTGCAGTGCGGCTGCCGCCACCTGCTCGAAGCGGGCAGACTCCGGCGCGGCGTGATCCATCAGCGCCAGCGGAAATTTCATCGCCCAGGAAACGCCATTCGCCACCCGGCCATACAGCTCTCCATTCACAAAATTAGCCATCCGGCCGAAGAACAGGCCCAGTGGAGCGACTACGCACAGGCCATCTCCCAATCCCGTCCAGGTGACCTTCTGCTTCCGCGCGTAAAAGTACGTGAAAATCACCAGCCCCAAAATGCCGCCATGACTGGCCATTCCACCTTCCCAGACGCGGAAAACCAGCAGGGGATCCGCCACCAGGCTGTGGAATCCATCACGCGGGATGTGATAAAAAAGAATGTAGCCCAGCCGCCCGCCCAGAAACACGCCGAAGAGTGCCGCAGCAGCAATGAAATCCCCCGCCTTCTCGGGCTTCAGCACCCACAGGCCACGCTTGCCCAGATACCGCAGCAGCAAGTACCCCGCCACGAATCCCATCAAGTAGGCCAGCCCATACCACCGCAGGGAAAAATTACCAAAAAGCGGCAGCGCCACCGGATCCAGATTGTGCACGTAAGTAGCAAACACGTGCGCACCTCACACCATGACCGATCCCCGCGCAAGTCTCTCCATCAGCGAAAGCGGTGCCGGGACATCCGCGCATAAGAAGCGCTGAGAGACCCGGCACCGCCGTGGGTTTACTACAAGGGGGCTATCACAAAACGAATTTCACATCCCAAACCAGAAACTGCTTTCAACACATTTGGGACGAATCACGAAAGCCCCGCGCACTACGATTCACGAGCGTGGATCAAAATTTCACCACGAGTTTTTGGCCGTTGTATTCCACGGTTTTGACCATGTTTTTGGACTCATCGATTCCCTGATTCTTACCGGGAGTCGCGATCACAACGTGAAGCTGACGTTTCTCGATCATGCCCGGGAAACCTCCCTTGCGCTGACCCACAGTGAGTGTTCTGGCAGCATCGTTCCAAAGGAGTTCATAGGCGGCACGCTGACCCTTTTCGTAATTATAGGTTTCGTTATCGTCTTCGTAGATTGTAAAGCGGGCATCAGCACCTGGATACACTCGAATTTCATAAGGGGCCGACGGCTTTTCCGTCACATAATTCATGACCGGGCTCATCGGAACAATGGATCCAGCGCGGACATAGAGAGGGAAGATATCGAGCGGGCAGTCTCTCTTAACTTTCTGGCCACCATCAAATCGTTCGTTGCTCCAAAAATCATACCACGCAGCACCGGCTGGCAGGTAGGTTTCGATGAGACGATCGCTACTGTTATCAATCTTCGTTGCAAGCTGTGCGGGAGTCCTCCACGCAAGACGCAACATACGTCCCTGGACACCTTGGAAGTATTCGATTTTCACGGCAACCTTCTGGCCAGCCTTGAGGTTCATTTTCACACCCTTGTAGGTGGCCCGACGAATGCTCCAATCCTCGACCACGAGTTTCCCATCCAGCCACAGACGTATGCCGTCATCGCTTTCAGCTCCTATTTCGTATTCGCCTGATTCAGGAGCGGTAATCGTGCCATTCAAACGAACGGAGAAATTGTCGCAGTCTTTAAGGCCCGCAGGCGGTTCTGCCAATGGTGGTTCCGGCCAGGTGTAATCGACCTTGGCATCCACGGTAGAGCTTACGGACTTTTCAAAGTTCCGGCCCTCGAAGTATTCCACCGCCATGCCCGGCTTGCCGTCAGGAGTGGAAAGAACGCTTCCCGGCACGGTCGGCGGTGGAGGTGTTCCCTTACGGAAAATAGCTTTGGTGACGGGATGCACGAGGAAGGATGGCCCGAACATGAAGTGATCATCCAGTTTACGGGTGGCCAGATCATCCGGAAAGTCCATGGGGAGACCACGCATCATTGTATATCCATGCGCGGTGCATTTCCACGACAGGCCATAGATATAGGGAATCAAACGGTAGCGCAGATGGTTTGCATCAATGAGCGACTTGTAAACTTGAGGATCAAGATCCTTGAAGATATATGGTTCACGGTCAATGCTCGTGCCATGAATTCGATAGATGGGATTGAACGCTCCGAACTGATTCCAACGGGCGAACAACTCACGGTATTCGGGATTTTTCTCACCCTGGGGATAAGTGACAAAGAAGCCACCGGTGTCTTGTGTCCAATAAGGTTGCCCGGCCATGCCCACATTCAAGCCGCCGGAGATCTGGTTGCGAAAAGTATCCCAACTCGCAGTAGTATCACCTGACCAAGAAGGCGCGGCATAGCGCTGCTGACCGATGAATGATGAGCGGGTGAGCGTGAAAACGCGTTTGTTGCTTGTCGCCCGTTGACCCTCATAGGTTCCCATGGTTGTCATGAGGCTATAAGGATTGAGGTAACGGGTGAAGTCTCCCATCGCGTTTTTACCGAGGCTTTTGATATCTGCCTCCACCTCACGCACCTTATGACATGCTCCGCCAACTTCAACTTCGGTGCCGTCCATCCAGAGGGCATCCACACCTACATCGAGCAAGCCCTTTTTAATATGCTTGAAGTAAATCGCACGTCCTTCCGGACTGAAAGCGTCATAGATCCGGGCCTTCTTTGAAATCCAATGCAAGGGTTCGAATCGCAGCCCCTTCGAATCAAGTTCACGGGCCAGTTCGGTATCGTTGCCAACTGATGGCCAAATGGAATTCATCAGCTTCACGTGAAGCTCTTCATGAAGTGTTTTCGTGAGAGCTACTGGATCCGGGAAGCGCTCCTTATTCCAAATCATGCCACTCCATGTGCCATCTTTGTCTCCTCCCCAGTATTGCCAGTCCTGCACAATGTTATCGATCGGTATTCCCTCCTTGCGGAAAGTCCTCACAACATCTATCAGCCTCTCTTGAGTCTTGTAGCGTTCCTTGCTCATCCAGAATCCGAAAGCAGACTTGCTGAGCATGGGCGCTGCTCCTGTTAGTCGCCGGTAGCCCGCAATGACTCCATCCATGTCTTTGCCAGCGATGAAATAATAGTCAACCCCGGCAGGAGCGCTCTCCGCCCAGAAGGATGCTCCTTTCGCGTTATCCTTAAAAGTACTCTTGGAATAAACATCCCACATGATGCCGTAACGCTTGGTCGAAATCAGAAACGGCACAACGATTCCGATGTTAGTCTGGACCATGAGCACTTCCTGGCCCCGGTAGTCCATGTAGCGCCTGTCATACTGGCCGAGACCATACAGGGACTCGTCATCACTCAGGGTGAAGTTCTGCTTTACCTCGTAGGTTGGAGCGTCAGAAATCGTGACCTCCTTGATTTCAGAGGGAGTTTGCTCCTGCTCACGGGTGATTACGGTGCCATCGGCCTTCAAAAAGGTGACGGCTCCTGATTTTTTGTCCACATCGATCAGCAACTCTGCCGATGCAATCCTTAATCTCGACGTGTTGTCCTCGATCTTGAAATCCGGCCCGGAGGGTTTTCCAACCACTGTGATACTCGGTTGTACCGTGTGGACTTTGCCTAGAGTTGAGTTTACCCGGACGATGTCCGGCCCGTAAAATATTACATTTTTCACCTGATCGCCCACCCGGATCTGAACTCCGTGGGAGAGTCGGACAAACGAGAAGCCATTGGGCTTTTCATTCCCCTTTTCAACTACCTGCAATCCAGAGTTACTAATCCCATTGGTGGGATCTGCCAGAACCGTTCCAGACAAAGAAAGGACTCCGACAGTGGTCAGGAGGACGGGAAGGCGCACGAATGCGTTTTTGCTCATAATTGGTTCTCTGAAGCTCATGATATCAGGGTTTGGATCGCACGTGCGATATCTTTAGCGGCAAGGGCGGGGGTTTTCATTCTTATCAGTGGGATGAATAGTGGGATAAAAAAGGAATAAAAAGGAATGGCTGTGAAAGCCAATCATCCCAGAACGCGCAAATCGCTCAAAAAAGCGGCCAAGCGAGAGTGAAAAAATTTCACCAAATGAAAATGCCATCCCCGCTCCGGAAAAAACGGCTTATTTCCCGAGCAACTGTTCTGTCTCGATCAACAGGATCCGCAGATTCACCCAGTCGTGCCAGATCGTACCGTCGGCTTCAAAAATGCCGAGCTTGGATGCAAACCGATCATCACAGGCTCTTCGCGCGATCTCCATATCCCTCCGCGCTTCGTCAACTCTGCCCTGGCGATAAAAAATCATTGCCCGCAACGTCAGTGCCAAAGCGTCCCGGGCAGGATTCAGCCTTGAATCGACGCACTCTTCACACCACCGCAAGGCAGAGTTGAAGTCCTTGCGGCGGTATTCCAGGAGGGCCATGGAAAAACTCCGCCACAGGGCGAGGCTGCTATCATTCTGGCTGCTGTCCTCCGCTCTTGCCAGCACATCCGCCAATGGCTGAAGACTCTCCATCATCTTTTGATCCGCTGGCACGATGAGACAGACCTTGAGGACCTGCTCCGCGACCACTGAGCTTTTCGTATCACCAAAACGCGCGATGGCCATGGTTCGCAGATCGTCAAACCCGCGCTGGTTGCCCGCCTGATACATGGCGGCCACCGCAGGCAGCAGGTTGATGGATACCTTATCCGTATCTGTTTCATCAACGCCCGCAATGGAGTAGGCGAGTGCCGCCATGCGGTCAGCCGCCTCGGGCCAGCGGCCTTCCTTTGCATGCCAGTAGGCGAGGGTCTGAAATGTGGCTGCACTTTCCAGCGATGGCTGCGCCTGCGCGAACGGGATACCCGCAATGAGCGCATCTGCCTGTTCTAAATGCCCATATTTCAACTGCACGGCAGCTTGGGCGATGCGGGTCCCCATTTCTGCTTTTTCACGGAGCCGGGCCTCGTTGGCGCGTGCGCTTTCGGCGGAGTCCCGTGCCTTCCTTTCGGCGAAAACCATCCATGTGGCGGTTCCCAACCCCAGAATGAGCGACAGGGTGGCGAGGGTGCCCGCAGCGAAAACCACCTTGTTCCTGTGAATTAGCTTACCCAGGCGATAGAGTCGGCCAGATGGGCGGGCATAAACTGGCTCGCAATTCAGATAACGGTTCACATCTGCGGCAAATGCATCCGCAGATGCGTAACGCCGCTTTCGATGCTTTTCGAGAGCCTTCAGCACAATGCGGTCAAGATCGCCCTTCAACATACCGGCCAGTTTCCGCGGGTCGCAACCGCGCCGCGCGGCTGTTTCCGCGAGTTCCGAGGCACTCAGCATGGAAACTGCGGCGGAAGGCTCGTCTGGGTCGGTCTCAAGAATGATACGCCGGATTTCATCGGCTCCTGACTGGCGTAATAAAGCGGCAGCCGAAGGTGGCCGGCCAGCCAGCAATTCATACAGCAGCGAGCCCAAGCTGAAAATATCGCTGCGTGTGTCCACGTCCTGCACCTTGCCGGATGCTTGCTCGGGGCTCATGTAGGCGGGAGTGCCTACAAAGTGTCCGTTCGCGGTTAAGGTGGCGTTTTCTCCATCTCCCACAGGGGTGGTGGTTCTTGCGATTCCGAAATCTATCACTTTCGGAACCGCTTCCCCGTCGTTTTCCCAAACCAAAATGTTCGATGGCTTGATGTCGAGATGGATGATCCCTTTCTGGTGGGCGTGTTGAATCGCTTGGCAAACGCGCAAGAAGAGACTGAGGCGCTGGGCGATGCCAAGCCGCTTGGCATCACAATAATCGGTGATTTTTTCACCATCCACCAACTGCATGACAAAAAACGGGCGTCCCGAGCGCGTCGCCCCCACGTCGTAAACGCGGGCAATGTTCGGGTGATCCATCATGGCGAGCGACTGGCGCTCAATTTCGAAGCGTGCTATCACCCTCTCTGTATCCATGCCCAAGCGGATGATTTTGAGGGCCACCTTCCGCTTCACGGGTTCCTGTTGTTCAGCGAGGTAAACTACACCACATCCTCCCTCACCAATCCTCGCCAGCAACTGATATCGGCCGATCCGGGTGCCGACCTCATCAGCAACAAACTCTCCTTCAGTCAATAATGCATCTCCCGGCTCCCCATCCGCAGACGAAATCGAAGCTTGGATATCGAAAAAAACCACGGCCTCCTGCTCCACCGCGAGCAATCGCTCCAAGCAGTGCCGCATCTCCGGGTCATTTTTCCCGATGTAATTGAGAAACTCCTTTCGCTCTTCCTGATGCTCGATGGCAATGAGCGAGTCATAGAGAGTGAATTGCAATCGCGTGGGATCCGTCATTTCGTTTCGCTGGAAATCATCTCGAAAAGAAAAACCCGGGCACCTGCCCATAAACGCCGCACAGTCCGTTCAGCAATCCCCTCCACCTCCGCGATCTCCCGCTCGGTAAGACCTCCGAAGAACTTCAAAGTGACCACACGTGCCCGGTCTGGATCCGCCACCTCCAGGCGCTTGAGCATTTCCTCGATCAAGAGGATGCGCTCATCCGGCCGGGTCTCCGCAAGGTCGATGTGATCAATGTCAACGGGCTGCGGACTCTGACCACGCTTGAGGCTGGATTTCCGGCGGGCATTATCCACCAATATCCTGCGCATTTCCGATGCAGCAATCCGGAAGAAGTGGGCCTTGTCATTCCAGCTCCGCTCGCTCTTGCCGGCAATTCGCAGCCACGCCTCATGCACCAGTGCCGTCGCCTGAAGAGTTTGGTTGGGATTCTCCCCTTTCAATCGTGAAGCAGCGAGACTGCGCAACTCATCATAGACAAGAGGAAGCAGATCCTCTGATGGAATCCCTCCACTCTCGGCAGCGGTCCTAAGCATCCGCGTTACATTACTATCCATGATCCATAGTAGGGTAATAAGGACCACTGAACTGGCACAAGGCAACAAAAAGTAAATCCAGCCCCCCCACTCGATCAGTCGAATCCGTTGCTGCTTCACGATGGAAAATTTCCCGATTGGCGAGCGTGGGAAAGAACAGCTTATTATTCCTCATGCCCAGCAAGCAGCAACTCTTGGACCTCCAATTCATCAATGCCCGACACAAGCTGATCGAGCTGGCGGCGTTTCTGGATCGCATGGACCGCCATCCGGGCGAGGAAGACTACCGGCTCCTGGCATTGAGGAATGCCCTGCCTCTTTTACTGGAGGACCGTCCTGACAAAGCACGCGCAGTGCTGGAATCCTTTTCCGACACCTCCACAGACCTGCCACAAACCGCACCCTTCCAAGGTGCCACAGGTGCGCCTCTTTCACTGATCACTGCTCACCCGGCACCATGAAATACATCGAGCCCCACGCCCACATGGTCAGCCGCACGACGGATGACTACGAAAAACTCGCGCTGGCGGGTTGCGAAATCCTGTGTGAGCCGGCCTTTTGGGCAGGGTTCGACCGCTCTTCGGCAGATGGATTTTACGATTACTTCCGCCAGCTCACCGAGTATGAGCCCAAGCGGGCGGCCCGGTTTGGCATCCGTCATTACAGTTGGCTGTGCATCAACCCAAAGGAAGCGGATGATCCAGGCTTTGCCCGGGAGGTGATGGGTCTGCTCCCGCAGTTTCTCGATCAACCCACGGTGCTGGGCATCGGTGAGATCGGCCTGAACAAGAATACCCGCAATGAGCTGGCAATCTTCGAGGAACACGTGCAACTGGCGCTGGATCGTGACCTGCCGATCCTCATCCACACGCCGCATCTGGAAGACAAGCTGAAAGGCACGCGCCTGATCCTGGATTCCCTGGCGGGATTTTCAAAACTGGATCGCGGCAAGGTCATCATCGATCACGTGGAGGAGCATACCATTTCCCACGTACTGGATGCAGGCTACTGGGCCGGGATGACACTCTATCCGGAGAGCAAGTGCTCACCCAACCGAGCGATCGACATGCTCGAAATTTACGGCAGTGAGCGGCTGTGGATGAACTCTGCCTGCGACTGGGGCATCTCCGATCCCCTGGCCGTTCCCAAGTGCGCACTGGAGATGAAACGCCGCCTGCATACGGCGGCGGATATCCATCAGGTGATCTACGAAAACCCGAAGAAGTTCCTCAGCCAGTCGCCGAAGTTTATGATCTAACCGTGAATGGATTTAATTTTTTTTGCCGATCCTCTTCATCCCCTGAATTTTTCGTCTAATCACCATGCGGTTTTTTGAGTCTCATTTATCCTACTGCACAAACATTCATCCGTCGGAGACGTGGGAGGAGACTCAGCAGATGCTGGAAGGTCATGTTCTGGCGGTGCGCGACCTTTTGGTGGCTGAGGGCAGCTTGGGAGAATGGGAACCATTCGCGATCGGCCTGCGGTTGTCTGCAGTGGCTGCCCGGGAGTTGTTGGAGGGAGATCACTTGATGCGCTTTAAGGCATGGCTGGCGGAAACGAATACCTATGTTTTCACGATCAATGGTTTTCCCTACGGCAGCTTCCACGGCACGCGGGTGAAGGAGCAGGTGTTCAAGCCGGATTGGACCACGCGGGAGCGAGTGGATTACACGAAGGATCTTTTCCGCATCCTCGCCGCCATCGCGCAACCGGGGACAGGGGCGTCCGTTTCCACACTGCCGGGATCACACAAAACCTTCAGTGCAGATGAATCCATCATTCGCACGCATATCGTAGAGATGGCAGAGTTTCTGGAAGAGCTTTCTGCCGAAAGCGGTTTGGATTTCCACTTGGGTCTGGAACCGGAGCCGCTGGGGCATTTTGAAAATACCGAGGAAACGCTGGCATTTTTCTCCCGCCTGCCTGTCACGGAAGCCATCCGCAGGAGGATCGGCGTGAACTATGATGCATGCCATTTCGCCCTGGAGTATGATGAGGCTCTGTCCGCACTGGATGCACTGACCGCCGCAGGCATCCGTATTTCCAAAATCCACCTCTCCAGCGCACTGGCAATGGATCCGCGCGATCCGGTAGCGCTGGCTGCCATCCGTGCCTTCGATGAGCCGGTGTATTTCCACCAGGTGCTGCTGCGTCAGGATGATGGCGGGATCCGCCGTTTTCTGGATCTGCCCGATTTCCTCGCCAATGAAGGAAATGGTGCAGGTTGCACGGAGATGCGCGTGCATTTTCACATCCCTCTGGATGCAGAGCCTGCTGCTCCGCTACGCTCCACACGCGATCAGACAGCGGCGGTGCTGGAATGGCGGCGGCAGCACCCTCTGGCGTGCCCGCACTATGAAATCGAAACCTACACCTGGAGCGTGCTGCCTGCGGATCTGCTGCGCCCCGTGGAGGCACAGATCGCCGGAGAATATCGATGGGTGCTTGCGGAGGCGTGATCCAGCGTGTTTCTTCGCCGGACATGTCCGATATCAAAATCACTCTCCACACCACGGCTGGCGACATCGATGCCACTCTCTACGGCGAAAAGGCTCCCCTCACGGTGGCTAATTTCCTCAACCTTGCCCGCCGCGGTTACTATGACAACATCGCCTTCCACCGCGTGATCGCAGACTTCATGCTGCAAGGGGGAGATCCTACGGAAAGCGGCCGTGGCGGCCCGGGCTACAAGTTTGCTGATGAATTCCACCCGCTGCTGCGCCACCGCGCTCCCGGTGTATTCTCCATGGCCAATGCCGGCCCGAATACGAATGGCTCCCAATTCTTCATCACCACCACCCCTACTCCCTTTCTGGACAACCGCCACTCGGTCTTCGGCCAAGTGACCAAAGGCATGGAAGTGGTCGGCAAGATCACCGGGAAAAACAACACCGGTGAGCGCGGCTGCAAATACAACGGCGTCGGAGACAAGATCACCTCCATCACCATCCATGATGATCCGACTGCGCTTTTCGAGTCCAAGAAGGACCATGTGGACCACTGGAACTCCATCTTGGACAAGAATAAGTGAAAGTTTTTCACATTAGTTAAGAAATCTTAACTATCTTCCTGCGCCCCGTCCGGTTTTGGCACCTCTGGACGGGGCGTTTTATTTTTATCCATAAATCATTAAAAATGAACGAATTGATGAACATTCTAGCAATCACTGATAGTTCATTCCATTCCTACGTGATCACGTAGGAACACCTCGCATCCCTTGAATTTCCTGCGCTGGGGGTGTTTCAATATCCCCGTCAGCCCCCCACCTGCTGACGCAACTCCCCCCACAACCATGAAGCTCCTCCACTCCCCCCGTGGCGGACGGATCATCAAAGGCATCATCGTGTCCTTGTCCGCCCTCAACATCGCATTTGCCGCAGGTGAAGCCATCCCCACCGGGACCCTCACCGTCGACCGCACGCTTGTTCGCGTCGGTGCCAAGTCCCAGCTAGGCTGGAACATCAACTATCCGAACAAGGCAGTCGATCTCATCGACAAGGACAACAACGGCACCTGCACCACCAAGACAAAGGTCCGCATGCAAGTCCGCATTCTCGCAGCCGCCTTCAGTAACAACACCACCTACCGGGATGTAACCGGCTATGTGGTAGTGGGCACCACCACCACCCAGATCTTCTACGGCTATCAGCCAAACGTGAACTCCTCCACTGTGGTTTATGACAAGGTGGTGAATGCCAATACCAAAATCAACGTGCGGGCCACCACCTGGGACTACACCGGCATCGGTACCCAAACGAAGAGCATGTCCTGCTCCACTGCCGCTGCAGACAAGTCCGTCGTAGCCCTCTATGATGGCGAGGCACTGCCAGCTCACCAAGCCACCGCCTATCCAAACATGCAGCTCAACGCCCTGGACTACATCGCCAACTATATGAACTCCAACAATACGGCGAACATCGGCGACAATCAGGTGATCTTCCTCGGTGACTTCAACGGCTTCGGCAATACCGGCTACGACCTCAACGACTACGTGCTGCTCGTCACTTTCACACCTTCCACCTGAACCTCCTTCCCCCACCCCTTGCGATCATGAAATCCATCTTCCTGCTCCTCGCCCTGGCCTCTCCACTGCTGGCCGCCCCTCCTGCGCTTACGCCCGAGGTCATGGCGGAGATCAAGCGGAACTCCCCGCTTTCCAAGATGGAACAACCGCAGGCCGGGGAAGCCAAAGTCCTCCGCCCGGAAAGCCAGTCCCTCATCAAGGACTCCATGATCCTGCACGATGGCACCTATTGGACACTGGTGCCAAAGGGCGCAGTGATCCACATTCCCAAGATCATGGAAGAGCGCGTGAGCGCAAAGCCGGTGGGAAAACTCATTACCTGGGAGGAATTTCTCACCCAGAACCGGGGCTGGATCTCCACCTGCGAGGTCAGCTTCGAGCAAGCCAGCGGCAAGACACCACTCGATCCGAAGAAGGTCGAGTTCTGGAAAAAGCAGGATAAGATCATGGTCGCCGTACACAGTGGCGGCCCCATCTCCGTCAAACCCGGCTCCGAAAGCGCACCAACCCAAGCCATCTCACAACGATGAAACGGACATTTCTCCTGCTGGCACTCCTCGCCTCCCCGGCCTTCGGCCAGGCGAGCAACTACACCAGCTTCATCCGCCAGATCCAGGATGGATATACTTGGCTCACCCCAAACATCGCCGCCACGGGGACCGGTACTTCGGTAAGTGCCATCCTTGAAAAAGGCTCTGTTTTTCAACTCTGGAGCATCGATAAAACGACCAATGCCGAGTATCTGCTGGATCAAAAGGCCGTGAGCGCCTTCCTTCCCGGCGGCACCGTCACCGTTACCAGTAGCGACCGCACCGGAGACAAGTGGGGCATCAAGCGCACCCGCATTGATCAGCCCTACACCGTCACCACCACCGTCACCGGCCTGCTCAGTGGCTCCGGCCTGCCGGATGCCGCCACCAAGGTGCTGGCGGAACAACATGTGGCCCTCTACTCCTCCAACGTATTCTCCTTGGTAGCGGCCACCGTTCTCTCGAATACCGCCAGCGCCAGCGCCCTGCTGACGAGCAATGGCTCCACCGTCTTCAATTATGCAAAGCCCACCATTAGCGTGCTGGGCACCACGGCAAGCGGTGAGGAACACTATGTCCTCCACGCACTGGCCGATGGCACGGTTTCCCAGACACAGCTCTCATCGGACTTCATCCAGGTTTGGCCGCTGGCTACCGGCAGCATCACCGGCATTACCAATGGACAGGTACTGAAGGGCAGCGCCCCGGCTCTTACCGTCACCTACACGAATCTCTACCCATCCAGCACCACCCGGGTGATTGCCTATCCCACGGCTACTCCCTCCCAGTTCATCGAACTTCCGCTCTCCTCCGTGGTCCTGGATCAAAAAACGCCCGGCAGCCGCACGATGACACTCACCAACTATGACTCCGCCCTGCCAAAGGACGGCTCATTCATCATCGAGATCGTGACCACCACCCCCTTCGGCGTGAATGAAAAATTGGCGAACGCTTCCGGTGTCATCTCCCCTATCAGCATCGTAGTGGACCGCACCATGGAAGTCCGCGCCATGCAGGTGGGCAGCACCAATCCATAACACTTTACACATCCCCCCAAACACATGAACCGGCCGGTGTGGTCGGAAGGCCCGGCCCCCCAAGGCACCTTCCTCGATCGCCCGGCCGGTTTATTTTTCCGCCCCCTCTCCGCCTCCATGAAGTGAGACCTGCCGCCTTTTTTCATGGGCTACCGAGGATTCATTCGTTAGAACCTCCGCATGCTTAAGAAGCGTTGGGTCATCCGTGTTTTCCTGCTGCTGGGGATCGTTGCGTGCCTTCCCCTGGCATTCCTAGCTGGTTGCCAGTCCAGCCTCATCTATTTCCCCCGTCCTTATGCAGAACTGACGGTGGCAAAGTGGCAGAGCAACACCTCCGGAAAATTTGTGGATGTCAAAACCAGCCAAGGCCAGCAGCGGGCTTTCCTACAGGGAAATCTGAAAAATCCGCAGCACCTGTGGGTCGTCTGCGGCGGGAATGGTACAGTAGCGCTCGATTGGTCTGACTGGATGGCGCAGAATGGCCCGGCAAGGGATGCGTATTTATTAGTCGATCTGCCGGGTTATGGTCAGTCCCACGGCAAGGCCACTCCGGGTCGGATCCGCGAAACTTTCCGCAAGGCAGTACCGGCCGCCATGCAGGAGCTGGGCTGGTCCACAGACAAGGATACCTCGCGGTTGCGATTTTTCGGTCACAGCCTGGGCAGCGCCGCATGCCTGATGGCGGCCACGGATTTCCACATTCAGCGCGGTGTGCTGCTTGCACCGTTTTCCAGCACCATGGCAATGGCACGGCGGATCACTGGAATGCCTGTGGGATTCCTCGTCTGGCACCGCATGGATAATGATGCTCGTCTGGCCGATCTCGAAAAACAGGGAGCACGGAAAGTCCTCATTTTTCACGGCACCGCGGATGAAGTGATCCCCGTGGAAATGAGCCGCGAAATGGCTGCCCGCCATCCCCATTTGGTGAAATTCATCGAAGTGCCCGGAGGAAGACACAATACCATCCAGGAAACCGAAGCCGCCGCGCTCTCACAGGCCATGCGGGAGGTGGATTGATCCCACAACTTTGAATGAGAAGGGAGTGAGACAGACATTCCTGTCTGCGTGTCCCCAGCCCCTTTCGGAACTATCAGATCTTCAGTTGATCCTTTTCTCGCAACTTAACAGAAAGGAGTAAGAATTGCTTCTTCGCCGGACAATGAGCCGCATGCTGAAGCATGAACTGTGGACAGTGTGCAGAAAAACCGGCACTTCATACCCACGACCCGCCTTCATCGGCGGTAAACCATTGTTCCCAGGAGCGAAAGCTGCGCCAGGGCGCAGCCCTCCAACCCACGAAATGAACAAGGCGCACCGGAGCACGCCTTGCCCATGCGGGAAAACTCAGCGGGCAGCCGGGGCGGAATTGCGACCACCGCGGTTATTGCTGTTGTTGCGGCGGCCATGATGGCCGTTGTTTCTGCCACCACCGCCACCCTGGCGCTGCTGCGGGGATTTCCCGCCACGGGCGTTTTTGGAGAGGAGGTGTTGGGCAGCCAGGGACTCCACATGCCAATCGTGATCATCCCAGCGTGGCACGGGCATTTTAATGATTTTCTCGATGTCGCGCAGGTATTCCAGCTCGTCCTCGGAGCAGAAGGAAACGGCACGGCCCTCGGCACCGGCACGCGCGGTGCGGCCGGTGCGGTGGACGTAGGATTCCGGCTCATTCGGCAGATCGTAGTTCACGACGAGTCCCACGTCTTTTACATCCACGCCACGGGCGGCCACATCGGTGGCTACGAGCACGGGTGTTTCTCCACGCTTGAATTTTTCCAGCGCCTTTTCCCGGGCGGCCTGGGATTTGTTGCCGTGGATGGCATCTGCCGGGAAACCTGCCTGACAGAGGGATTTCGCGAGCTTGTTCGCACCATGCTTGGTGCGACTGAAGACGATGGTGAGCTTGCCCTCGGTGGCACGGGATTGCTCGCGAAGAAGTTGTTCCAGCAGGGGCTTCTTGCTCTCACGGCTGAGGAAGCACACCTGTTGATCGATCTTTTCCGCCGTGGTGACGGCAGGCGTGATGCTCACGGTAGCGGGATCACGCAGAATGGTGTGAGCCAGATCCACGATGTTAGGCGCGAGCGTGGCGGAGAAGAAGAGGGACTGGCGCTTGGCAGGCAGCAGTGAAACGATGCGCTTCACGTCGCGTAGGAAGCCCATGTCCAGCATCCGGTCCACTTCATCCAGGACGAAGAATTCCACAGCGGATAGATCCACATGGCGTTGGTCGATGAGATCGAGCAGGCGGCCGGGAGTGGCCACCAGTACATCCACACCACGGCGCATGGCATTCACCTGCGGCACCTGGCCCACACCACCATAGATGAGTGTCTGGCTGAAGCGGATGTATTTCCCATAGGTGGTGAAGCTTTTCCCTACCTGCCCGGCCAGCTCACGAGTGGGGGCGAGCACGAGGGTGCGGCAGCACTTCGGGCGCACCGTGCGGCGAGTCTTGTCCAGTGCGTGGAGGATGGGTAGCGCAAAGCTGGCAGTTTTTCCGGTGCCCGTCTGGGCACAGCCGAGGAGATCCCGGCCCTCCAGCAGCAGCGGAATTGCCTGCGCCTGAATGGGGGATGGAGTTTGGTAGTCCAGTTCCTGGAGCACACGGTGAAGGGGCTCTGCCAGAGGCAAAGCCGCAAAATTCGTAACGGTCATATTAATTTCGAAATGCCTGCCCGGCTCCGGAAGTGGAGCGGCTGGCGTGTCGATGAGCGGATGGAGGTGATCCCAAGAACAATCTCTCATCGATGAAGACCGGAAAAGGGGCGGAGCCAAAAAGCAGCTCCCGTGTCGCGCGGCAAACGACCACGCACGCCTGCTCAATACTCTGGATTCTGCCAATGGCAAGGATTTTCCAGCTACCGATCCCCTCACCCGCTGCCGTTATATCGCCACCAGTGGATGGGAGGCGCGTCTTCTGCCACTGGCATTCCTGAAATGCCGCTCACGATGCCACGCCAGATCCGTTACACCGGGCAGGGACTTCAGCACCTCATCCACCATTGCGAGAGTGCTTGGGGAAATGCGATCCTTGGCACCGAAGATTGTGGGCAGCAGACCGGAGAATTTTTCCAGCAAGCCAACCCACTCCGAGGAATCCCGCGCTATCAAAAAATCATAACGCACGCGCTCATGCATGAAGGTGAAATACCACCCATGTTCTTCCTGTCCCAAGCCGGGCAATACTTCAGCTCCGGTCGCAGAGATGGCCTTCATCAGCCATCGGCCCAAATCATCCCCATAGTTTTCAGGATGAACATACTCCGGCTTCCGCACTGAGGCATTGAAATCTGGGCTCTTGAAAGTGACTTGGGTTTTCATGATATATTGGTGAGGGGGTATGAATTCACCGCCGGGGGACACAGACTAATTCAGGATAATAAATTGTCCTCAAATAAAAAACACCGAACAGCGAATGACAAACATCTGGGTTATTAGTTGATCGCATACCTAAGTATGAGAGGGGGGGACGGGTAAGATAGCAGCCACTTAAAATGAAGCACTCTACTTGCCAAGTAGCGCCACCGATGAATAAAGGGCCTTATTTTTGATGATATTTTTAAAGTTAATGGTTAACGTATCCCCTTGTATGGATATGATAAGAGAATCCGTGTCGCCAGGAGACCGATTCTAAAATTTTTCAATCCCGGAATGCGTCCCGTTCCTTGGAAAGAACAGTTTAACCCACCATTCGGCTTGATCCCCGGGCGCTTAACCTGAAATCTGCACCCCACATGTCGTCCGCCGTTCAGCACACACTCGCAGGTTCCGCCACCATCGAAGGTACTTCTCTCCACACGGGACAGAAGGTCACGCTGACCTTGAAGCCAGCCCCGGAAGGCCATGGTTTTAAATTCCGTCGCATCGATCTGGCCGATCAGCCCTTTATCGCTGCCGATGTGGACAAAGTGCAGACGGTGGAGCGCGCCACCACCCTGGCGGAAGGCTCCGTAAAGGTTCACACTGTGGAGCATGTCATCTCCGCCCTCACCGGCATGGGCGTGGACAATGCACTGATCGAGATGGATGCCAATGAGCCACCGATAGGAGACGGTTCCGCCCGCCCGTTCGTGGAGGCCATCAAGCGCGCAGGCATCGTGCCGCAGGACGCACTGCGTAAAACATGGGAAATCCGCGAGCCGATCCACCAGGAGATGGGCGATGGCACGATCATCACCATCGTTCCGAGCAAGACCTTCAAAGTATCCGTTACCAATGTGGGTCCGGATGGCCGTTTCACCCAATACTTCTCCACCGAGGTCAATCCGAAGACCTATGAGGAGGAAATCGCCTCTGCACGGACCTTCGTTTACTACGAGGATGTGAAGCCCCTGCTGGAAAAAGGCCTCATCAAGGGCGGCTCAATCGAGAGCGCCGTGGTGATCCGTGGCAATGAGATCATGTCCAAGGAAGCCCTGCGTTTCCCGAATGAATTCGCCCGCCACAAGGCGCTGGACCTCATCGGGGACCTCATGCTTTCCGGCAAGCGCATTCTGGGCCACGTCATCGCCGTGAAGCCGGGCCACGGCCCGAACACCAAGATGGCCGCCACGCTCAAGACGGAATACAACCGCATGCGCTCCATGGTGCCATCCGCCGTCTCCATTCCGGATGGCGAAAGCGTGCTGGACATCAATGAGGTGATGAAGATCCTCCCTCACCGCTACCCATTCCTCATGGTGGACCGCGTGGTGGACTTCGAGGAAAACAAGTGCGTAGGTGTGAAAAACGTCACCATCAACGAGCCCTACTTCGTAGGCCACTTCCCCGGCCACCCGATCATGCCCGGCGTGCTCCAACTCGAGGCCATGGCACAGGTTTCCTCCGTCCTCATGCTCCGCAAGCCGGAAAATGTCGGCAAGATCGGCTACTTCATGAGCGCAGACAACGTGAAATGGCGCCGCCCGGTCCTCCCCGGCGACACCCTTTTCATCGAGAGCGACATTCTCAAGATCCGCGGCTCCATCGGCCAAACCCGCTGCCGCTGCCTCGTAAACGGCGATGTCGTCTCCGAAGCCGAACTGAAGTTCGCGCTGATGGATCGGTAAGAGGGAGAAGTTGAGAGTCTGGAATGGAGGGGACAGTGGAGTAATTCACCTTCCACCTCTATCTGTACCAAGCCTCCTCCGCCTCTCCAACCCCGACACAAATTTTCACCTATCAATTTTTTTATGTCCGAACGCAAGACTCTCGAAGAACGCCATCAGATGACGGATTTGGAACGGCTCCGCCATTCCAGTGCCCACGTGATGGCCACCGCCATCCTCCGCCTGTGGCCGGATGCTCAGTTCGCCTATGGTCCGCCGATCGAGACCGGTTTTTACTATGACTTCGAGATGGCGCACCGCATCACTCCGGATGACTTCGAGAAAATCGAGGCGGAGATGAAGAAGGTGGCGAAGGAGAATCAAAAATTCGAATACAAGGCGATCTCCCGTGAGGAGGCCAAGGCTCTTGCGGAAAGCGGCCGTCTGGGTGGCCTCACCGAGCGCCCGGGCAATCCCTCCCGCTTCAAACTGGACCTGATCGACAAGATCCCGGAAGGCGAACAAATTTCCTGTTTCCAGAACGGCGATTTCATCGACCTCTGCGCCGGGCCGCACGTGGGCTACACGTCCAAGTGCAAGAACGTGAAACTGATGTCCGTTTCCTCGTCCTTCTATCTGGGCGATGAATCGAAGGGCCAGCTCCAGCGCCTCTACGGCACGGCCTTCGAATCGAAGGAACTGCTGGAAGAGCACCTGAACCGCCTGGAGGAAGCGAAAAAACGCGATCACCGCCGCCTTGGCCGTGAGTTGCAGCTTTTCCACATCGATGAAGCCGTCGGCCAGGGACTGATCCTTTGGAAGCCTAAGGGTGCGCTGGTCCGCCGCGCGCTGCAGGACTTCATCACCGCAGAGCTGGACAAGCAGGGCTACTCGCAAGTCTTCACGCCACACATCGGAAAGCTGGATCTCTACCGCACTTCCGGCCACTTCCCCTACTATCAGGAAAGCCAATTCCCAGCCATCGCCGAGCGCGATGTCTTGGAAAAACTGGCCGATGAGGATGCCACCTGCGCCACGCTGATCAATGGCCTATCAGATGGAACCTACGAAGGTTACATGCTGAAGCCGATGAACTGCCCGCACCACATCAAGATCTTCGCCAGCGAGCACCATTCCTACCGGGATCTGCCAGTGCGGCTGGCGGAATTCGGCACCGTTTACCGGTGGGAGCAATCCGGCGAACTCGGCGGCATGACCCGTGTGCGCGGCTTCACCCAAGACGATGCCCACCTTTTCTGCACGCCGGATCAGGTGGCGCAGGAGCTGGTCGGCTGCCTGGATCTGGTGAAAAAGGTGCTGAACACGCTGGGCATGGACAACTACCGTGTGCGCCTTTCCCTCCGTGATCCCGAATCCGACAAATACGTGGGCTCCCCGGAAAACTGGGACAAGGCCGAGGCCGCCATCCGCCAGGCCGTGCAGGTGCTGGGCGTGGAATACACCGAGGAACTCGGCGAGGCAGCCTTCTACGGCCCGAAGATCGACTTCGTGGTCAAGGATGTGATCGGCCGCGATTGGCAGCTCGGCACCGTGCAGGTGGACTACAATCTCCCGGTGCGCTTCAATCTCAGCTACGTGGGTGCAGACAATCAGCCACACGTGCCGGTGATGATCCACCGCGCGCCCTTCGGCTCGCTTGAACGTTTCACCGGTCTGCTCATCGAGCATTTCGAGGGCAAGTTCCCCACATGGCTGGCCCCGGAGCAGGTCCGCGTGCTCCCGATCTCCGACAAGACGCTGGAAGCCGCAGAGGAAATCACCGCCAAGCTCGCAGAAGCAGGCGTGCGCGTTTCCATCGACCGCTGCTCGGACAAGATCGGTGCGAAGATCCGCAACAGCCGCCTGGATCGCGTGCCTTACATGCTCGTGCTCGGTGCGCGCGAAGTGGAGGAAGGCACCGTTTCCGTCCGCCACCGAGACAAGGATGACCTCGGCACCCGCCCCGTGGACGAATTCATCGCAGATCTCCTCACGGAAATCCGTGAGCGGAAGCTCTGATACTTGAAGCGAGGCAGACATTCTGTCTGCCCTCTTCCATCCGCGAAGTTCTAACGACGCATGGAAAGATGCTTTGCCGTTTGGAAAAGCATTCGCCACGACGATGGATAAGAAGGCAGCCAGAAATGGCCGCCTCACTTCCGTGGACGTTTCAACGCTGAAGTGCACGGACAGTGATCGGCGGGTTTACAGGCTGGGCCATACCCTCTCCGAGGTAAAAACTCGTATGCGGTGGTTGATTGTAGCCAACATTCTGCCAGGCGATGCTCAACCGGTATTGAGGATTGTGCATCAAGGTAGGTAGTCGGTGAGTCGTGGGAATCGTGGTGCTGTAGATGCGCAGTTCGCGGCTGTCCGCACTTCGCCAAATGATTTCCTCCCGCCAGTCTCCCAGAATATCGCCGCTCAATACGGGTGTGGCTTTGGTTCCATTATTCGATTCACAACCCTCTGCGATCAGCACCGGATCCAGGGTGGAGGTTTGCCAATTCCATTTGGCGATGCGGCTTTTATCAAGCATCTCACGCAGCAGATCACCATCCCACCACACTCCGAAATTACAGGAACCGGGAGCCTTTTCAGAAATCAGCGCCCCCTTGCAATCGAACAGGCCGCTGATCCCTGCTCCAAAGACCCAGGCTTCGTCACCCGGATGGCGAGGGTCTACATCCATGGCCAGTCCGCGTCCGGGGCCTTCGCCATCCTCACCTTTTGAAATAGAAGGTTTTTTCCACAAAACCTCGCCCGTTTTCGCGTCAAACATATGTGCTCCCGCATCATCGAAACGTTCCTGGATGCGGAACACTTCGAGGCCCGGACGGCTTGGATCATGATCGGTAACATGCAGGGCATCTCCATGCCCCAATTCTGTGGAATAAAGTCCCTTCCCATCGTCATCCACACACATCCCTCCGTAAATGATCTCGTCTTTCCCGTCTCCATCCACATCGGCCACCGTTAGATTGTGGTTGCCTTGTCCTGCAAATTTGCGGTTGGACTCCGGACCCTGGCTTGTATCGAAGGTCCACACCTTGCTCAGCTTCCCCTCACGCCAGTTCCATGCCGCCAGCACCGTGCGCGTGTAATAACCCCGGCACATCACAATGCTGGGATGCACTCCGTCAAGATAGGCCACGCAGGCCAGGAAGCGATCGAACCGATTCCCATACCCATCGCCCCATTCTTTTTTCAACTCATCGGAAGTCGGATTCAGCGGATGGGTCGGGTGCCTTGGCGGATCGTAATTGGCAGTGACCATGGCAGCACCTGTCTGCCCATTGAAAATTGTGAGAAATTCCGGTCCTGATAGAACATAGCCCGCGGGGTTCCGGTAGTCCACCTTCGCGTCACCGATGACGACACCCTTGCCATCGGTGGTTCCATCAGCGGTTTTGCATACGATTTCCGCTTTTCCGTCGCCATCCAGATCATAGACCAGAAACTGGGTGTAATGGGCTCCTTCACGGATATTTTTACCGAGATTGATGGACCATAACAGTGTCCCATCGAGTTTGTACGCTTGAAGAATGGGTGGATCGGTTTCCCCGGCGTGAGAATTGTCATGAGCACGCCCGGTCTGATGGAGAATAATCTCATATTCGCCATCGCCATCCAGATCACCTACCGATGCATCATTCGGCGTATAACCTGCGATCATGTGCAACGGCACCGTCAGGTAAGGCTGGACGGGAGGATTGGCTTCGAATTTGAACAAGCTTTCGGACGCCTGCTCCACTCCTTTTGTGACGGCGCGCACGGAATATGCGCTTCGCTTCGCCAAGGTAGGATTCTCATCGATGAAATGGGTTTGCTGGGTGAGCGGTGTGGCATTGAGCTTAACGGGGGCATCCCCCTCCGTTATCCTGTAAATATTGAACGCAGTATCCTTCGGTTCATTTCCCAACAAACGCCAGCTAATGAACACCTTTCCCCTCTCGTAGTGAATCGCCACCACTCCACGGCCCAGATTTTCCAACTGCCGCGGAGCCAGGGAAGCTGGAGCGGTCAAGGTGGTGCTGGATTCAGCTAACAGATAATGACTGAGATCCGGGGAAGTAAGGCTGCGTATCTCCTCCACCACCGCACGCGCGTTCAATGCGGCCCCTTCCTGATTGGTATGGGTGTGCTCCCGAGGGAAGAAAGCCTTCACCTTCTCCTGCCCCAACTCATCGTAATGGTTTGCTACGATTTCATTGAGATCAATGAAGGACGTTTTTTCCTGGGTGGCGGCGTCCAATGCCCATTTACCGAAACCATGGGTGGCGCGCAGCACCTTGCCATCTTTCCAGTCGTTGCGAGGCACCATCGAAAGGATGATCGGTGTAGCCCCCCGGGCTTTGGCACGGGTGATGAAATGACGGAGGTACCAACCGTAAGTATGCACCGTTTCACTTTGATTCGTTACAGCATCGGTAACGGTATCGGTTTCCTCTCCGTTCCCTCCCAGAGAGGCGCGGGAAGGTCTTCCGGGGCTGATTTCCTTATGAATGTTTCCGCCATCATTATGCCCGAATTGCATCAGAACGAAATCTCCGGGCTGAAGCTGATCCTCGACCTTCTGCCAGTGACCCTCCGTGAAAAAGGTGCGGCTGCTGCGCCCACCCAAGGCACGATTCTGAACGGTAATCCTCGCGGAATCAAAGTAGGCACCGATCTCCTGCCCCCAACCCCGCAAATTTTTGCTGCCATTGTTTACCGTCGAATCACCGATCAACCATACGGTAGGAGAGGCATGAACAAATCCGGCTCCCAAGGAAACCGAAAGCATCATGATGAGCAGTAGATACAATCGACGTGGAGCTGGGTTTTGGGACGGCATTTGATTACTCTGTTAATCGTTGATCATAAGCCAATAAACCAAGTCATGCTGGAAATGGCCTAATCCCTCAATACTCGACTTAGCTGGGAGGCCTTTCAAATTCAAGTGGCGGGTTTGGTTCCCAAGACCTCTTTCCATTATTGATTCAGCGTTAACTACGCTGCTCCGCCTTATGCGTAGGCACGCTGGTACTGCCGCCACCCTCGCCATGATTCCCCTTCTGCTGATCCTGGTGATCGCATTTGCCCGCATGCAGTTTCCTAAAATGGGCGGCTGTGAGGGCGGCGTAAAAGTGGGAACGCGTGCCTGATCTCGGTGGCGGCGGTTTTCAACCGCCAGGCCCATCATCCTTTCATTTTTATGGCATGGCGGATGGAATCCGCCGCCACGGACATAAAAAAAAGGTGAGACACGCATGCCTCACCTCTTGTGATAAATTGATAGTAACAATGAATCTTAAACTTGCGCGGCTTTCTCGGCGTTTGACTTCGGATCCTTGTAAGTGGACTGGACATACACCTCACGCAGCAGCTTGAAGTCGATGGTGCATGGACTGTGGGCCATGAGGTCTGCTCCCTTGTTGTTTTTCGGGAATGCGATGACTTCACGGATGCTGTCCTCACCCGCCACCAGCATGGCCACGCGATCCAGACCGAGAGCAAGACCACCGTGCGGAGGTGCGCCGAAACGGAAGGCATCCAGCAAGTGGCCGAATTTTTCCTCCTGCTCTTCCGCACCGATGCCCAGCACTTCGAACATCTTCGATTGAAGTTCCTTTTCGTGAATCCGGATGGAGCCACCGCCGAGTTCGTAACCGTTTAGCACGACGTCATACGCCATGGCGCGGACGTTTGCATAATCTCCCGCATCCAGCTTGGCGATGTCTTCCGGGTTCGGGCGCGTGAACGGATGGTGAACGGCCACCCAGCTCCCGGTTTCCTCGTCTTGGGCAAGCAGCGGGAAATCCACCACCCACAGGAAGTTGTAAACGCTGGCATCCTTCGTCAGTTCCTGCATCACCGCACACTCGGTGCGGACGCGGCCAAGGATGGTGCTCACGCTCTCACGGGAACCGGCGGCGAAGAAGACGATGTCACCCTCGGCCAGATCCAGTTTCGAGGTCACTGCGGCTTTTTCCGCATCGTTGAACACCTTCCACAGCGGGCTCTTGTATTCGCCGTTCTCCAGCTTGATGAACGCCAGATTTTTCACCGGCAGACCTGCCTGCACGGCGATCTCGTTCAGACGGTTCATCTGACCGGTGGTGATGGAGGCGAAGCCCTTTGCATTGATCGCACGGACCACGCCGCCGCCATCCAGAATGCTGCGGAAAATCTTGAACTCGGTGGCTGCGAAGACATCGCCCAGATCGGTGATCTTGATATCGTAGCGGGTATCCGGCTTATCGGAGCCGTAGATATCCATCGCATCCTGATAGGTCATGCGCTCAAACTTGGCGGGAATTTCCACACCAAGTCCGGCTTTGAACATGGAGGCGAGAAGGCCTTCCACCAGTTTGATGATGTCTTCCTGGCCCACGAAGCTGGCCTCGATATCGATCTGGGTGAACTCCGGCTGACGGTCGGCGCGGAGGTCTTCATCGCGGAAGCAGCGGGCGATTTGGAAATACTTTTCCAAACCTGCCACCATGAGGAGCTGCTTGTATTGCTGCGGAGCCTGCGGCAGCGCGTAGAAACGGCCGGGATTCAGGCGGGATGGCACCAGGAAATCCCGTGCGCCTTCCGGAGTCGGGTTGGAAAGGATCGGGGTCTCCACCTCGAAGAAGCCGGAATCATCCAGATAACGGCGGGCTGCCGAAGTGATGATGCTGCGCTGGCGGATGTTCTTGCTCATGCGCGGGCGGCGCAGATCGAGATAGCGGTATTTCATCCGCAGGTCTTCATTGGAGAGATCCTTGTCCAATTGGAACGGCAGCACGTCCGCCTTGTTCACAATTGTCAGTTCCGTGGCTACGATTTCGATCTTGCCGGTGTCCAGCTTGTCATTGGTCGTATCCACCTCATCCGTCTTCAGGCGGGCCTCCACCGTGCCGGTGATCTGCACCACATCTTCCACCCGCAGCTTGTGGGAAAGCTCGCTCGCTTCCTGGGAAACCTCTCCGCGGAATACGCACTGCGTCACACCCTCGCGGTCACGAAGGTCGATGAAAATCACCCCACCCTGGTCACGGGCGGAATTGACCCAACCGATGAGCTGGACGGTTTGACCGATGTGGGACTCGCGGAGTTCGTTGCAATGATGAGTGCGCATTTAGAAAAAAGTTTGCTAGATTTCAGTATTCAGTTTTCAGGCCAGCAAGGGACCGTCCGGTTGTTGGAGGCGGTCGGTGAGCCATTGGACGGCATTTTCGGCGGAGCCGGATTCCTCGGTGCGGCTGGATAGAATCTTGAGCGTGAGAGCCGGGTATTCCTCTCCGACGACCAGGGCAAAGCGGGCACCGATCTTCTCAGCATGTTGGAATTGCTTGGCTACCTTGGAGTTGGAAAGAGGTAGATCTGCAGAAATGCCCGCACGACGGAAATCGGAGACGAGGCGGAGGGATTCGGAGCGCTTGGATTCATCGGCGATGACCAAATACACATCACAATTGGAAGAGTTCCGCTGGAGCCACACTTCCATCTGCATGGCAGTGTGGGTGGTTTCCTCAATGAGGTTCCGGATCACCCAGTCTCCCATAGCGAAGCCCGTGGCAGGGAGATCGACAGCACCGTCGGAAATGGTCGTGACCAGTGTGTCGTAGCGACCACCGCCCGCAACGGCGCGCATGGATTTTTTGGAATCGAATACTTCGAATACTACTCCCGTGTAGTAAGCAAGGCCGCGCACAATGGAGAGATCCAGTACTACGAAATCCGCAAACCCACGCGCAGCCAGATCCTGCTGGATGGCCACATAGGCCTCGGAAGCACTCGCCGGATCAGCGATGAAATCTTTCACCTGCGCGGCGGTCAGTCCGAAAACCGAGAGCTTTTGCTCCAGAACTTCCGGCTTATCGCGCTCAATCTTGTCGATGATTCCCAAAAATTCCGGGATTTTCTCCTCGGCCACCTTGTGGCGGTTGGCGAAATCGATCCAAGCCTGGCGATCGGAAATACGTACAATAAAGTCTCCAGCCAAGAAGCCGAAAGCCAGCATCGTCTCAATCGCGAGCGAAATCAGCTCTGCATCAGCAGCAGGTCCAGCCTCGCCGAGGATGTCCACATTGAACTGGTGGAACTCACGGCCGCGGCCTTTCTGAGGCGTCTCGTAACGAAAACATTGCCCGATTTCGAACCATTTGAGCGGCTTTGGAAAAGCGCGCTGGTGCTGTGCGGCAAGACGTGCGAGTGAGGCAGTCACCTCGGGACGCAGGGTCACATCACGTCCGCCTTGGTCCTCAAAACGAAAGAGTTGCGAAGAAAGTTCGCCGCCGGATTTTTTCAAATACAGGCCGGTATCCTCCAGGATTGGCGTCTCGTATTCCACATAGCCGCAACGCCGGGCGACGGAGCGCCATGTTTCGAACAAATAGTTGCGGACCGCGCATTCATGTGGGGTGAAATCGCGGAATCCTGGGAGTGCTTGAAAAGTAGGTCCTGCCATGGGCGGGCGGCGAGGATGCACGCAGGCCCCGGCATTTCAAGGCAGGATTCATCATTCGCGGATTCGCTTCATCAGCTCCGGGTCCGGCAGATCGCACGTCGCATTTTTTCCGAGGAAGCGGTAGCGGTTGTTTGCCACCAGATTGTAAACCCAGTCCCGCAGGAATTTCGGCACCAAGAGGGTGACGAGGAGAAGATTCCACCAGCCGCCCAATGCCCGCGCCACCTCGATCCACGCATCACTGCGGGTGAAGGCTTTTCCATCTGACTCACGGATGACCACCATGGTGCCGCCTTTTTCAGCTGCCAGATCCGCATAGCCCAGTTCATGGGAAAGCTTTCCCTGCAGCGGCGTGTAAAAAATGCGCTTCCGTTTATCCAAACGGAACACCTGGCGGACGGAGCGCGAACAGAACGCGCAGTCTCCATCGAAGAACAATAACCAGGTGGGCATGCCGGAAATCTACTGCCACTGTGCCGTCACTCCAGCAGAAACGTGGCGGCGGTTTTCAACCGCCATGCCATTCATCATTCATACAAAATATAATATGAACCGCAGATAAACGCAAATTCAGTAAGATCCGGCTTCTGTATCTTTTCTTAAATCCGTGAAATCTGCGTAATCCGTAAATCTGTAATAATGGCTTCTAACTGGGAAAGAGCGTCCGCTTCTCTCTGAATCCCTTTCCCCTGCATGTGCTTATATTCCTTTGATGATGAATGGCATGGCGGTTGAAAACCGCCGCCACGCTTAAAAAGCCGCATCTCCTAACGAAACCGCTTGGCAAAGCGAAACACTGAATCCATGTTCGTGCGACCACCCATGGAACAGCGAATCCAAGACCTGCCCTATGCCGAGCGCCCGCGTGAAAAACTGGCAGCGCTAGGTCCCAATGCCTTGGACAATGCGGAGCTGATGGCGCTTTTCATTTCCACCGGCACCAAGGGCCGCAGCGCGATCACCATCGGGCGGGATCTGCTGAAAAAATACGGCTCCATGGGCGCACTGGGAGCCCTCCCCGTTTCGGAGCTGGCGAAGGAAAAAGGCCTGGGACTGGCGAAAGCGTCCAAACTGGCGGCCGCCTTTGAACTCGGTGCCCGGGTGGCGCGGGAGCAGATCCAGCACATCCCGCTGGATTCTGCGGAATTGATTCACGAATACTTTGCCCCGCAGATGGCCCATCTGGCCACCGAGCAGGTGGTAGTGGCGGTAGTGGATACCCGCCTGCGCCATATGGGGACCACCATCGTCTCCACCGGCACGGTGAATGAAAGCAGCGCTCACCCACGGGAAATCCTGCGCCCCGTCATCACGCGGGGAGCCTACGGTTTCATCCTCATCCACAATCACCCTTCGGGGGATCCTTCCCCCAGCCGGGCGGATGAAATGATTACGCGCAAACTGCTGGAAGCGGCCCATCTGATGCAGGTGGAATTTCTTGACCACCTCATCATAGGCAAGCCCTCGCCCGGCAGACGCCCCTATTTTTCCTTCCGGGAGGCAGGCATCGTTCACTGAGTTGCTTTCCGGAATCCGGCACTCTAGCGTGACGGCACCACGCCCACTCCCGCATGTCTCGCCTGCACCTCACCCGAAATCTCCGCACCCTTTGGATGCTGTTGGTGACGGCCGCCGTGCTCACAGCCATCGGCACCCTTGTGTGGGCAAATGTCACCGGCATGCCTCGTGCCTGGCGGGCACAGATCGAGCAGGAGATGGAGAAAAAGGGAGCCTTCGTGAAGATTACCGCGCTGCGTTATTTCCCACTCAAAGGCGTGGTGGCGGATGGAGTGAGTGTGTATGCGGACAAGGAGCACACCCACCAGCTATCCCGAATCGGCCGCATTATCCTGGATTTTGAAAAAACCAAAATGGCGCGCGGTGAGATCCGCCTTACGAAGCTGGAACTGGACAAGGCAAACATCCAGCTCCCGGTGGACCCGAAGGATCCCCACTCTGAAATCCTCCAGATCGAGGATGTGAGCGGCACGGTGCTCATGCCCGGCGGGCGTATCCTGGAAGTGCGGGATGCCAAGGGCAAGGTGGCCGGTATCCAGCTCAATCTCAGCGCGCAGATGCTGGGCTACCAACAGCAGGGACCACCCAGCCAGGAAGACCCCAATGAGGAAAAGCGCCGCGAAATTCTGGCCAAGGTGATCCATGAACTGGAAAAATGGCAGTTCGATCAAAAACGTCCGCCGTCCATTCAGATCGCCGTGGAGGGGGATCTGAGCGATCACACCACCCTGATGGCTAAAGTTTCCCTGCGGGTGCGGGGAATCGAAAAAAACGGATACCGGCTGGAGGAAATCAGCGCGGATGGCCGCATGGAAGGAGAATTGCTCACCCTCACCTCCTTCCGTGCACGGGACGGGCGCGGTTCACTGGATGGCCACGCGGATTACGATATGGATGCACGGGAGGGCCGCTTCGATGTGGTTTCCTCCCTGAAAATCCCGCAGTTGCTCCAGGCATGGCTGGGGCTCCCTTCACTAAAGGAGGTGGCCATCAACGGTGATCAGAAAATCGAGGCCGAGGGGGAATTCCACCTCAATGATAAAAATCTGCCCGAGATCCGCACCACCGGCCACATCCAGGCGCGATCCGTCGTTCTGAAAAGCGTGGCCTTCGAATCCGTGGCCACATCCTATTCATGGAAAAATGGGAATCTCTATCTGCGGGACATGAATTTCGTACGCGGGGATGGAACGGCGCAGGGCAAGGCACTGATTCAACTGCCGAAGGTAAGGATGGCACTGCACACCACCCTGCCCGCCTACGTCTATCGCCCATTTTTCACGGGACTGCCTTTGGATATGGTGTTGAAAGACTTCGGCCAACTTCCGGGAGCCTCCACGGATGTCACCCTGGAAGGCGGCTTCGATGTCACGGATCGGTTTTCCTGGGAATACAAGGGAGGCGGCAAGGTGCAGCACGTCACCTTCAAGGGAGTGCCGGTGAATTCCGCCGAGTGCTCGTTCACGCTCAATCATCACGAACTGGACTTCCACGATGGCACGGCTGTTTTCGATTACACGAACTACCCGCTGCGCAAGGCCTACGATGGGCCCGCCCAGGGAACTGCCAAAGTGAAACGCATCCGCTACGATGGGCCGGAAAAAGTGGTGCAGGTGGTGG